>VOFJ01001439.1_pt1 | contig 24972 bp, 38 predicted proteins | sample 5384081 | NCBI WGS metagenome assembly VOFJ01 (sample SAMN12384729, study PRJNA508395) | human gut metagenome | isolation source: healthy gut I | host: Homo sapiens | reverse complement strand
TAAAACGGTCCGTATCATCCTGACCACCGCCCGTCTGAACGGTCTTGAGGAGGAACAGATTCGGGAAAGGATAAAGGGAGATGTATGTATAAGGTTGCAGTAGTCGGAGATTACGACAGCATCTACGGATTTGCGGCGCTGGGACTGGAGACATTTCCGGTGTCCGATGTAAAAAGAGACGGAGAAAGTATTTCTGGAACTGGCTTCTGGTTCCTACGCGGTGATCTATATCACCGAGGCGGCGGCTGCCGGGATTGAGGCAGCTATCGACCGCTACCGGGAACAGCCGCTTCCGTCCGTGATCCTGATTCCGGGGATTTCCGGGAATACGGGAAAAGGCGTGGAGTCGGTCAAGCATTCGGTGGAACAGGCAGTTGGATCGGATATTCTGTTTGGAGATGCATGATAGAAAGGTGGGTGAAACCTTCCAATGAGCAAAGGAACGATAAAGAAGGTAGCAGGACCGCTGGTTATCGCCAGCGGGATGCGGGATGCCAATATGTTTGACGTCGTCCGCGTCAGCGACGAACGTCTGATTGGCATCATAGAGATTCACGGAGATGAAGCGTCGATTCAGGTATATGAGGAGACTTCCGGTTTAGGACCTGGCGAGCCGGTAGAGTCGATGGATGTGCCGCTTTCGGTTGAACTGGGACCGGGACTCCTGACGAGTATCTACGATGGAATCCAGCGGCCGCTGGACGATATCATGAAGGAGACGGGCAGCAACAACTTAAAGCGCGGCGTTGAGGTTCCGTCTTTAAAGCGTGATAAGAAATGGCAGTTTGTGCCGACCGTGAAAGCGGGCGACAGCGTGGAAGCAGGCGACATCATCGGTACCGTGCAGGAGACGCTGATCATTGAGCATAAGATTATGGTGCCGTATGGTGTAAAAGGTACCGTCAAAGAGATCAAGAGCGGTGAATTTACGGTGGAGGAAACTGTAGCGGTCATTGAGACGGAAAAACGGCGAAAAAGAGCTTACAATGATGCAGAAAATGGCCGGTTCGGCGCGGACGTCCGTACCAGACGAAGCTGCCGCCGGTAAAAACCGCTGATTACCGGACAGCGTGTCGTTGACGCATTCTTCCCGATCGCCAAGGGCGGTGTGGCTGCCGTTCCCGGCCCATTCGGAAGCGGCAAGACGGTCATTCAGCACCAGCTGGCGAAATGGGCGGAAGCGGACATTGTTGTTTACATCGGCTGCGGTGAGCGCGGCAACGAGATGACGGATGTTTTAAATGAGTTCCCGGAGTTAAAGGATCCAAAGACCGGGCACTCCCTGATGCAGCGGACCGTGCTGATTGCCAATACTTCGGATATGCCGGTAGCAGCCCGCGAGGCATCGATTTACACAGGGTATTACGATCGCAGAGTATTTCCGCGACATGGGTTATTCTGTAGCGCTGATGGCGGATTCCACCTCTCGTTGGGCGGAGGCCCTGCGGGAGATGTCCGGCCGGCTGGAAGAGATGCCCGGCGAGGAGGGATATCCCGCCTATCTCGGCAGCCGTCTGGCGCAGTTCTATGAGCGTGCCGGTCATGTCATCTGCCTTGGCAGGGACGGACGCGAGGAGCGCGCTGTCCGCAATCGGAGCCGTATCCCCGCCCGGCGGCGATATTTCCGAGCCGGTTTCGCAGGCGACGCTGCGCATCGTCAAGGTGTTCTGGGGACTCGATTCAGCGCTGGCATACAAGCGCCATTTCCCGGCGATCAACTGGTTGACGAGCTATTCCCTGTATGTGGACAATCTGGGAAAATGGTTTGATGAGAATGTATCGGATGAGTGGATGAGCTGCCGCCAGGGTCTTATGAGCCTTCTGCAGGAGGAGGCCGAGCTTGACGAAATCGTAAAGCTCGTCGGTATGGACGCACTTTCCCCCAGCGACCGGCTGAAAATGGAAACGGCGCGTTCGATCCGCGAGGATTTTCTGCATCAGAACTCCTTCCATGAGATTGACACGTATACACCACTGCAGAAACAGTTCCGCATGATGAAGCCTGGTGCTGGCGTTCTATGAGCAGTCGAAGAAAGCGCTGGAAAGCGGCGCTTCCATCCAGAATCTCATCAAGATGCCGGTGCGCGAGCAGATCGGACGTTTTAAATATACGAAGGCAGAAGACGTGGAGAAAGAGTATCAGGCGGTCCTCGATGAACTTGCGAAAGAGGTTGCCGATGCGGCTGGAAAGGGGGCATTCTAAATGCCGAAAGAATATAGAACCATACAGGAGGTTGCAGGTCCTCTGATGCTGGTGCAGGGCGTGGAAAATGTTACCTATGACGAGTTGGGTGAGATCGAGCTGGCGAGCGGCGAAAAGAGACGCTGCAAGGTGCTGGAGATCGACGGCGGCAATGCGCTGGTACAGCTTTTTGAGAGTTCCACGGGTATCAACCTTTCAAATAGTAAGGTGCGTTTTTTAGGCAGAACGATGGAACTTGGCGTATCGGAGGATATGCTGGGACGCGTCTTTGACGGTCTGGGCAATCCAATCGACGGCGGTCCGGAGATCCTGCCGGAGGAACGCCGCGATATCAATGGTCTGCCGATGAACCCGGCGGCCCGCAGCTATCCGCAGGAGTTTATCCAAACGGGCGTTTCCGCCATCGACGGGCTGAACACCCTCGTGCGTGGGCAGAAGCTGCCGATCTTCTCCGCGAGCGGCCTGCCGCATGCGAACCTGGCCGCCCAGATCGCGCGGCAGGCGAAGGTGCGCGGCACGGATGAGCCCTTTGCCGTGGTGTTCGCCGCGATGGGCATCACGTTTGAGGAAGCGCATTTCTTTACCGAGAGCTTTAAGGAGACGGGCGCGATCGACCGTACCGTCCTGTTTGTCAACCTGGCAAACGACCCTGCCGTAGAGCGTATCGCTACCCCGCGTATGGCGCTGACCGCGGCAGAGTATCTGGCCTTTGAGAAGAACATGCACGTACTGGTTATCCTGACTGATATTACAAACTACGCGGATGCGCTGCGAGATTTCCGCTGCCCGTAAAGGAAGTTCCCGGGACGCCGCGGTTATCCCGGTTATATGTACACGGATCTTGCATCCCTGTATGAGAGAGCCGGACGCCAGAGAGGCAAGAATGGTTCGATCACGATGATTCCGATCTTAACCATGCCAGAGGACGACAAGACGCACCCGATCCCGGACTTAACCGGATATATTACCGAGGACAGATTATCTTAAGCCGTGATCTGTACCGCAAAGGGCATCACACCGCCGATTGACGTACTTCCGTCGCTGTCCCGTCTGAAAGATAAGGGGAATCGGCGAGGGCAAGACGCGTGCCGACCATTCGAACACCTTAAACCAGCTCTTTGCGGCGTATGCGCGCGGCAAGGAAGCGAAGGAACTCATGGTGATCCTGGGCGAGGCGGCATTGTCCGATGTTGACTTAATCTATGCAAAATTTGCGGACGCCTTTGAAAAAGAATATGTTTCCCAGGGCTACGAGACGAACCGCGATATCGAGGAGACGCTGCGGATTGGCTGGAAAACTGCTTTCCATCCTGCCGAGAAGCGAGCTGAAACGTATCGATGAGAAGTATCTGGATCTGTATTATGGGAAAGAGTAAAAATGCCTGTGCATGGCGGATGCGCTTGAAAACGAAGGTGGCGTGTCATAACGCGGCTGCGGGAGCTGGCGGATCTGTCGTGACAAAGTGATTGCAGGAGAGGTGGTACGCATGGCATCGACACAGGTCAACCCGACCCGAATGGCGCTTACGAGGCTGAAAAAGAAGCTGGCGACAGCCACGCGGGGACGTAAACTGCTGAAGGATAAGCGGGATGAGCTGATGCGCCAGTTCCTGGATCTGGTCCGGGAAAATATGGCGCTGCGCCAGAAAGTGGAGGCGGGCATCCGGAGTGCAAATGTGAATTTCGTCATCGCTAAAGCCGGGATGTCCGAGCAGGCGTTAAATACCGCGCTTGCCGCGCCGAAACAGGCGGTTTATCTGGAAGCAGACAAGAAAAAACGTAATGAGCGTCGATATTCCGGTGTTCCATTATAAGACCCGGACGGCGGATGAGAACGATATTTACTCGTACGGATTTGCGTTTACTTCGAGCGATCTGGACGGGGCAGTCAAGTCGCTGGCGGACCTTCTGCCGGATATGCTGCGCCTGGCGGAGACTGAGAAAGCCTGCCAGCTGATGGCCGCCGAGATCGAAAAACGCGCCGGAGAGTCAATGCGCTGGAACACGTAATTATTCCGGAGGCGCGCAAAAATATCAAATATATCACGATGAAGCTGGATGAAAATGAGAGAAGCACGCAGATCCGCCTGATGAAGGTGAAGGATATGATGCTGGAGGAGAAGCATCATTATAAGGAGAAGCGGGAGCTTTGTTCGTGATGATGAAAATGCCTCTTCTGGCGGCTTTAGGGCTGTCAGGGGAGGTTTTTTGCACATAGTTGTGAAAATGACGGGACGAGCCCACGAGGTTCGAACCGCCCTTTCGATATACCTTTGTTCGCTTGCTTTCACTATAGATGTTCGCCCATGACGGACTGCGTCCGCCCTGTTCGGACACCTGTGTTCAAGATGCGTACAAAGGTATATGAAAGGCGGTTCGACCTCGGGGCTCGTCCCTGTGTATTGGAAAAATAAAAGAGACAGAAAAAAAAGTAAAAGTATTTATTGGAAATATTTGGTAGAATAGGAGGAAATGAGGGGAGGAATTTTTGCATGGCAAAGCAGGTACAGAGGGCGATCGGCTGGGTGGCAGCATTTCTTTTGGCGGTGGGGATGTTGTTCCTGCCGGTTTCGAAGGCGTATGCGGGTCCGGTATCGGGCGGCAGTCCTGGAAGTGGAGAGATGAGAGGTGTCTGGGTTTCGTATCTGGACTGGAATGGATGGGCGAAGGATGAGGCTGGATATAAGAAAGCGATGGATCAGACACTGGACCTCTGTGTACAGAAGGGGTTAAATGCGGTTTTCCTACAGGTTCGCCCGGATGGAGATGCGATGTATCCGTCACAGTATTTCCCGTGGTCGAAATTTGCCTCTGGAAAACAGGGAAAGAATCCGGGGTATGATCCGCTGGCATATGCGGTGCAGGCGGCGCATCAGCGGGGCTTGCAGCTTCATGCGTGGATCAATCCGTACCGTATCACGGGGTATCTGAACCGTTATTCGGATCTGTGTGCGTCAAATCCGGCGATCGCGTGGGCGAAGGACGGGGACAGTTCGAATGACCGGTGGGTATTGTGCCAGAATGGTGAGTATTATTACAATCCGGCGATTCCGCAGGTGCGCCAGCTGATTATTGACGGTGTGAAAGAGATCGTGACGAATTATGAGGTGGACGGCATCCATTTTGATGATTATTTCTATCCGAATCTCGATGACAGCAAGGCGGAAACATGGTTTGATTATCCGGAGTACCAGGCGGGCGGCACATCGCTGAGTGTGGCGGCGTGGAGACGGAATAATGTCAATGAGCTGGTAAGGGGCGTTTACAGTGCGGTCAAGTCGATCCGTCCGCAGGCATTGTTCGGTATCAGCCCGGAGGGATATTTACAGAACCTCCGAAAAGATACCCGCCAGTTTACAGATGTGGATGCGTGGATGACCCAGAGCGGCTATGTGGATTACCTGATGCCGCAGATTTACTGGGGATTTGAGGCGAAGCAGAACGGCCAGGCAGCGGGCTATGCGTTTGCAAACTGCCTGAATGAGTGGGTGACGCTGAAAAAAGAAGGGCAATGTGAAGCTGTATGTCGGTCTGGCGCTCTATAAGACCGGAACAGATGCAGTGGACGGCAACGAGGTGCCGGAGTGGCAGCAGTATCATGATATCATGAAGCGAGAGGTGCAGGCTGGACGGGCAACCGGACAGGTGAGCGGTTACTGCTTCTATGATTTATCGTCCCTGACGCGTGCGGCGGCAGCGGAGGAAGTGGCGAATGTGACGGCGCTGTTCCATTAAGTGCTCCCTGATAGTTACTGTTCACGCATACGTGCCCAGTAACGGAATTTGCCGTGGCTTCGCATTTAATTGGGGAAATGGGAACCTCTGTGGATGATTGCAACCACAGGGGTTCTGTGCTATACTGGACATACGATTGCAGTAAAAATGTTGTTGTTTACATAATGTTCAGATGGCAGCAAATATACGGACGAGGAGAGGGAAGATGAAAAAAACAGCACTTGTCATTATGGCAGCCGGAATCGGAAGCCGTTTTGGCGGAGGGATCAAACAGCTGGAGCCGGTGGGTCCGAATGGGGAGATCATTATGGATTACTCCATCCATGACGCGCTGGAAGCTGGATTTGACCGGATTATCTTTGTGATCCGTCATGATTTGGAGGAGGACTTCAAAGAAGTGATCGGGAACCGGATTGAGAAGATTGCGCCGGTGACATACGCATTCCAGGAGCTTTCGGATGTACCGGAGGGATTCAGTGTCCCGGCAGACCGGAAAAACCGTGGGGAACTGGACAGGCGATTTTGAGCATCCGCGGACTGGTCGAAGAGCCATTCCTGGTGATCAATGCGGATGATTATTATGGAAAAGAAGTGTTCCGAAAGATTCATACATACATGGTGGAACAGATGGACGTGAACGCACCGGTGTATGATATCTGCATGGGCGGCTTTATTCTGGCAAATACGCTCAGCGAGAACGGCGGCGTGACACGCGGCGTCTGTGAGGTGGGCGAGGGAGAGATTTTAAAACGCGTAACCGAAACCTACAATATCCAGAAGACAGCGGACGGCATGACGGCGACGGACAAAGAGGGGAATCCGGTTTCGGTTCAGGAGAACCAGCATGTATCGATGAATATGTGGGGACTCACACCGGGCTTTGTGGAGGAGCTGGAAAAAGGATTTCCAGAGTTTCTTGCGGGGCTGAAAGAGGGCGACCTGAAGTCGGAGTACCTGCTTCCGACGATCATCGATCAGATGATCCACGACGGGCGCGCAAGGGTGAAACTTCTGGAGACGCACGACTGCTGGTTTGGTGTGACCTACCGTGAGGATAAGGAGAGCGTGACGGAGTCGATCCGGGCGCTGATCCGTGAGGGCGTGTACCCGGAAAAACTGTTTTGACAATTTGAGGAACAGTTTAAAGAAACAGAATTATTTAAAAAGATAAAACATCATGAGAACGATACTGCGAAATGGAACAGCTGATTCGGCTGTGCAGAGGATAACGTGAAAAACGGTACGTGAGAATAACATGATACGCATAAATCCTGCATAGGATACCATGTAAGCCTTGAATTAAGGGGGAATGGCAGTCCGATGCAGGATTTTGCATATTTTAAGAGTCTTTATCCGGCTGCATGTAAGCAGATGCAGCTTTGCGTGGAAGCGGTCTGTGATGAGCTGGAGTATGAGGGGAGTCCCATCTATGATGAATATCCGGATCGGATCTTTCTGGAAAAACTGACAAAACGGGCACTGGAAAAATGGCAGAAAGTTTATCCGGCTGGAACGGAAAGGACGGATACACTGACGACCTATATAAAGGCGGCGGACGTGGGCACCGTATCCACAGAAGAAGGAACGGCGATGGTGGAAAATTCCCTGAAAATAGATTCTCCTGGTGGAGAAAGAGAAGAGAATCTGGCGGGAACCAGCATACAGCCGCATCTTCCTGGAAATGATGTATGGTATGGACCGCTTCGGGGCGAACAGAAGGGCGGAAACGCTGGATATATGGTGTGGGAGGCGGATGAGCCGAATCTGACCGCGCAGGAGCGCCGTCCATGGAGTCCGCCGCCGGGACCGCGCCCGGGAGGACCGGGAAATCCGTGGGGACCGCCGCCCCCACCGCCGGGACCGCGTCCGGGAGGACCAGGAAATCCGTGGGGACCGCCGCCGGGACCGCGCCCGGGAGGACCGGGAAAATCCGTGGGGACCGCCGCCCCCGCCGCCGGGACCGCGCCCGGGAGGACCGGGGAATCCGTGGGGACCGCCGCCTCCGCCGCCGGGACCGCGTCCGGAGAGACCGGGGAATCCGTGGGGAGCGCCGCTTCAGGATTTTCTTCAGGTTTTATTAATGAATGAGCTGCAGGAGCGAAGACGGTGTCGGAAGTGCTGAAATTGCAATTTTCAGGTGTAAATTTTCTGAATTAAAATGCGGTAACATCCAGTTGTGACAACGAATTTTACCGACTTGGAAATACTGTTCATGGATAGGCACTTTTGGAACCGAAAGTGCCGTAAGAAAACGTGGTGGCAGCAGGAATTTGCCGTATTTAAATGCGAAGCCACGGCAAATTCCGTTACTGGGCACGTATGTGTGAACAGTAACACAATCGGAGTTCTTACAAATCATAGAAATTCTGGAATTTGGAGCCTGCTTGTGTTATACTGAAACAAAGGCTGCCGCCGGGACAGATGGGTGCCTGCGGCAGTTTTTGGCGTGCATGACAAAACGGAAACAGTTCGGCGGGTAGATTTTCCTGTACCTGTGAAGATACGGAACTGGTATGGTGGAGCGATAAAAAAGGAATTGATTTGATATATGAAGAAAAACCTGAAAAAAGATACTGATTTTACTGATCTTATTTGTGCTGGCAGCAGTCGGTTATTTTACCTGGTCCTGGATGCAGCTGCGGGAGGATGGGGCGGTCTATACCTCGATTGAGGACGCGAACCTTCCAGTCGCTTATGTGAATATTCTGGGGCGGCGGATGAACGAGCTGGACGGTTTCGTGGAGGACAGCCAGAAAGCGGCTGGACGCGGGGATCTGACGCTACTTCCGGCAGACCGGAAACTGTCGGTGACGATCGACAAGCTGGACTCCCAGATTACGGGGATGCAGTATGAGATCCGCAGTCTGGACGGCGAACGTCTGGTAGAACGGACAACGCTTGACCACTGGGAACAGTCAGGGGAAGAGGTTTCTGCGGAGCTTCCGATCCAGAACCTTCTGACGGAGGAAAGCGAATACCGCTTAACGATTGCGATCGCGACGGAAAAGCACCCGGCGATCTATTTTTACACGCGCGTGATGTGGCAGCAGGAGAGCCGTGTGCAGGAGATGGTCGATCTGGCGGTGTCCTTTTCTGAAAAGACGTTTGATTATGATTCAGCGAGGGAGCTGACGACCTATCTGGAGACGGATCCGAATGCGGACAACAGTTCGTTGGGACATGTGACGTTAAAAAGCGATTTCAGCCAGCTGACCTGGAAAGGGCTTTCGATGGAGCGGGTCAGCGAACCGGAAATTCATCTGCGGGAGCTGCAGGGCATCATTGGGACGATCGATTTAAAGTATGTTGTAAGTGAGATGAAGGATGGCAAGGCGGCTGCTTATTACGATGTGATCGAGAGCTTCACGATGAAGCTGGGCGCACAGCGCATCTACATGATGAATTATGACCGCCGCGCGGACCAGATTTTTACGGGGGAGAGCAGCGCCTATTCTGGCGACCGGATTCAGCTGGGGGTTTCGGATGCGGAGAATCTGCAGTCGATGCAGGATGAAGCGGGGAAATACCGTGCCTTTGTGGCAAACCGGGCGCTCTGGATTTATGATACAGGAAAAAAGAGAGCACAAAGGTATTTGCGTTCCGCAAGAGCGAGAATGATACGAGGGTCAATTATGATACCTACGGAATCAAGATTCTGGATGTGAGCGAGGCAGGCCAGATTGATTTTGCCGTGTACGGCTATATGAGCCGCGGTAACCACGAGGGAACGACGGGAATCGCGCTGTACCGCTATGAGAGTGCGGGAAATGCCCTGACAGAGCGGCTGTATCTGCCGGCATCGACCGATTACGGCAACCTGCGCCAGGATATCAACCAGCTGTGCTACTTAAGCGGCGGGCAGACGCTGTATGTGCTGATGAACCATGCGGTTTACAGTGTCGATCTGACGGGAAAAGAGTACATGGTGGTGGCAGATGGCCTGACGGAGGAAAATTTTGCAGTCAGCACGGATGCCTCCCGGATTGCGTGGCAGGATGGGGCGGATATTTACCGTTCGACCAAGCTGCATGTCATGAATCTGGAGACGGGCAAGAAGGATGAGATTTCCTTCCCGGATCAGACCGTGATCCGGCTGATCGGATTTGTCGGAACCGACTTAGTCTACGGGCTTGCCCATCCGAACGAGCAGCTTACGATGGACGGACGCGTGACGGGGCTTCCGCTGTATGCGGTCGAGATCGTTGGCAGCAATATGGAGATGGAGACCCGCTATGAGAAGCCGGGCGTCAGCCTGGTGGATGTGCGGATTCAGGACAGCCGGGTTCATCTGTCACGGATGCGCCAGATAGGAAGCGGCTATCAGCCGATGGACGAGGACACGCTGGTCTGTAATGAGGAAGTGTCGAAAGATCCACTGGATGGAATCGCTACGTTAAATGACAGTGCAAAGGGGCGTCTCTACTGCGTCAAGCTGGATGCAGGCAAGACGGCACGGAGCACGAAGGTGCATGTTCCGAAGCAGGTGGCGGCAGAAGAAAATGATGTGATTGTGCTTCAGAACAATGGCGCGGCTGCACAGCGGGATTTACAGTGCCTACAGCGAGGGACGCCTGAAAGGCTCGTATGCGGAATTTTCCAGCGCGGTGCAGGCAGCTTACGATGGCATGGGACTCGTAACGGATGAAAATGACCGGGTTGTCTGGGTGAGAGCAAACCGGAGCGACGCGAAGACGATCCGCGACGTCCAGAATATGGCGGGAACCGTCAGCCGCTATTTGTCGGATATGGCGGACGGAAAGACGACCTCCTCGGATGGCACAGAGTTAATCGACGCACGCGGGCTGACGCTGAACCAGATTCTCTACTTTGTCTACGCGGGCATGCCGGTGGTGGCATATCTGGGAGACGGAAGCTATGGTCTGATCTGTGGATACGACGCGTACAACATCTCCTGTCTCTGGTATCCGGGCACGGAATTTGCCTACACGGATAAGATGGGACTCAACGATGCAGCGGCATTTTTCGAGGGAAACGGAGGCAATGATTTCATTTGTTTCCTTGCCAATTAAGGGAAAACGGAAATTACTGTTCACGGGTAGGCATTTTTTGGAACCGAAAGTGCCGTAAGAAAACGTGGTGGCAGCAGGAATTTGCCGTATTAAAATGCGAAGCCACGGCAAATTCCATTACTGGGCACATATGCGTGAACAGTAATAAACGGAAAGCCAGTGCTTTTACAAATTGAGATGTTATGATATAATCATGTAGATAACATGATATAAATTTAAGAAAATATTAAAGATTTGAGGCGCCGTCTGGCGCGTGTAAGTATCGTAAGATAATAGATTTTGAGGTGCAGAATGGAACAATTTATTATGAAGGGCGGAAATCCGCTGGTAGGCGAAGTGACTATCAGCGGAGCGAAGAATGCGGCGCTGGGAATCTTGGCGGCATCGATTCTGACTGACGAGGATGTTTTAATAGAAAATCTGCCGGACGTGCGTGATATCAACGTGTTTTCTGGAGGCTGTTTCGGAGATTGGCGCGATGGTAGACCGGATTGACCGGCACACTGTCCGCATCAATGCGAAGGGGATTCATGCGATCCATGTGGATGACGAGTACATCCGCCGGATCCGAGCTTCCTACTATTTTATTGGCGCCCTGCTTGGCAAGTATAAGAGCGCACAGGTTCCGCTTCCGGGCGGATGTAACATCGGCAGCCGTCCGATCGACCAGCATTTAAAGGGCTTCCGTGCCCTCGGTGCGAAGGTACAGGTGGAAAATGGCGCGGTGCTCGCACATGCGATTGATTTAGTTGGTACCCATATTTATTTGGATATGGTGTCGGTCGGCGCGACGATCAATATCATGATGGCAGCGACGCTGGCAGAGGGCGAGACGATCATCGAGAATCCGGCGAAAGAACCGCATGTCGTCGATGGGCGAACTTCTTAAACAGCATGGGAGCCAATGTCAAAGGTGCCGGAACCGACGTGATCCGCATCCGCGGCGTCCACAAGCTGCATGGAACCGAATATTCGATCATCCCGACCAGATCGAAGCAGGTACATTTATGTGTGCGGCAGCGATCACCCGCGGCGATGTGATGGTACAGAATGTCATTCCGAAGCATCTGGAAGCAATTTCTGCGAAGCTTATCGAGATGGGCTGTGAGGTGACGGAGTTTGATGAGGCGGTTCGTGTTGTGGGACGCCCGAGCCATGTGCATACCGATATCAAGACACTTCCGTATCCGGGATTTCCGACTGATATGCGGCCGCAGATCACCGTGACCCTGGCATTGGCAGAGGGAACCAGTGTAGTGACCGAGAGTATTTTTTGAAAACCGTATTAAATATGTGGACGAACTTGCCCGCATGGGTGGACGCATCAAGGTTCAGGGCAATACCGCGATCATTACCGGTGTGAAGAAGCTGACTGGAGCACAGGTGGAGGCACCAGATCTGCGCGCAGGCGCTGCCCTGGTCATTGCGGGGCTGGCAGCGGAAGGATATACGACCGTTGATGAGATTGGTTATATCCAGAGAGGCTATGAGCATTTTGAGAAGAAGCTGCAGGGACTTGGCGCGGTGATCGAGAAAGTCGATTCCGAGAAAGAGGCGCAGAAGTTCAGACTCAAAGTGGGCTGATAAAAAGAATACGGTGTCACATATTGCTTGACAGACACCGCGGAGTATGTTATCGTACTGTTGAAACTTTTAACAATTAAAAAGTACGTATATATCCCTTATTCAGAGTGATGGAGATACAAAGGATCTGTGAAGTCACGGCAACCCCGTTACATGGGACTGAAAATTGGTCTCAGCAGAGGAACGGAAGGTGCCAGCCTGAGCGAGGAACCGGGAGATCGGTTTATCGAGCAATAAGAGGAGTTGATCGAGATAATCAAGTCCGTGTTGCTGCGGACTTTTTTTGTCTTACGACAAACTTATCAAAGGAGGAAATATGGAGAGAAGACTTTTTACATCTGAATCCGTAACAGAAGGGCATCCGGATAAAATGTGCGATGCCATATCCGATGCGATTCTGGACGCGCTCTTAGAGCAGGATCCGATGAGCCGTGTGGCTTGTGAGACGGCGACGACAACCGGTCTGGTTATGGTTATGGGCGAGATCACAACGAAAGGCTATGTGGACATCCAGAAGGTAGTCCGCAATACCGTCCGTGAGATCGGTTATGACCGTGCGAAATACGGTTTTGACTGTGATACCTGCGGCGTGATCGTGGCACTGGATGAGCAGTCCCCGGATATCGCGATGGGAGTTGATAAAGCGCTGGAGGCAAAAGAGAACAAGATGACCGACGAGGAGCTGGAGGCAATCGGTGCCGGCGATCAGGGTATGATGTTTGGTTATGCGACCAACGAAACGGATGAATATATGCCATATCCGATTTATCTGGCACACAAACTGGCACGCCAGCTGACCAAGGTCCGCAAAGACGGAACCCTGCGCTACCTGCGTCCGGACGGCAAGACACAGGTAACCGTAGAGTACGATGAGAACGGCAAACCATCACGTCTGGATGCAGTGGTTCTTTCCACCCAGCATGACGAGGAAGTAACCCAGGAGCAGATCCATAAGGATATTAAAAAAAATATGTATTTGACGAGATTCTGCCGGCAGAGATGGTTGATGAGAATACAAAATTCTTTATCAATCCGACCGGACGTTTTCGTTATCGGCGGTCCGCACGGAGACAGCGGCCTGACCGGACGTAAGATCATTGTGGACACCTACGGCGGCATGGCGCGTCACGGTGGCGGCGCATTCTCCGGAAAAGACTGCACAAAGGTGGATCGTTCTGCTGCATACGCAGCCCGCTATGTTGCGAAAAACATCGTAGCAGCCGGACTGGCAGACAGATGTGAGATTCAGCTTTCCTATGCGATCGGTGTTGCACAGCCGACCTCCATCATGGTAGATACATTCGGAACCAGCAAGTTGCGTGAGGATCAGCTGGTTGAGATGATCCGCAAGCACTTTGACCTGCGTCCGGCTGGCATCATCAAGATGCTTGACCTGCGCCGCCCGATCTACAAACAGACGGCTGCATACGGACATTTCGGCCGCGACGATCTGGATCTTCCGTGGGAGAAGCTGGATAAGGTGGATGAATTAAAGGCGTATCTGTAAGAGTAGGAAACGCTGCAGGGATATCTGCCCGTAAAAATCATAAGATCAGAACGAGGGGGCTGCCGCTTTTGCGGCAGTCTCTTTTTATTACACAAAAAGGCACATGCTTTTTTTATTTATAATACTTTTAGAGACGTAATCTGCAAAATATGATACACTATTTGTGGAAGATATCAGGAGCAAAAGCGCAGAAGTCCGACGCAGTTTTGCGGGAGGATTTTTGTAGGGGCAATCTGGTATCAGACCGGGCAATGACTGGAGGAAATAGGATGAAGATACGCACACGTCTGGCGATTGCTTTTTGTGACGATTACGGTCGTTCCGATTGTGCTCATATTTGTGGCGGCGTTCGGACTCGTAAACTATCAGGAGCATCTGTTTCAGAAAACATACGGGCTGTCGGAGCAGATCGATCTGCTCTCCGGCAATCAGACACAGGTGTTTAACCGGCTGACGCAGGGAATACAGGAGGAGATCCGCGAGGCGGTCGGGGAAAATACAGATTTATTTGAAGAACCGGCTTATTTGAGCAAGGTCAATGAAGAACTGCGCGATAAATATTCGTATCTGGTCATCCGCAAGGGAAAGGACATCACATTTCTGCGGAAGCGAGGATGGACGCGAGCTCTGCGAACGGCTGGCGCCGTACGGTGATCAGGGAAGTATGGCAGGCAGTATTTACATGGATGGCGAGGAACAGCATCTGGTCAAACAGATCGATTTCCGGTTTTCAGATGATTCACAGGGCAGTGTGTTCATCGTGACGAACGTCGGGGAATTATGTGCCGGAGATCAAGGCGCTCCGCTCGGAGAGATGCTGCTTCGGCGTGCTGATCATCAGTTTTATGGGCGGTCTGCTGATCATGTGGATCTACCGTTCTCTGCTGCGTCCGCTGCACAAGCTGCAGTGAGGCGACCAAGCAGATCCGGGATGGAAATCTGGACTTTACGCTCGATGTGGATGATGAAGATGAGATCGGAATGCTCTGCCAGGATTTCGAGGAGATGCGTCTGCGTCTCAAGGAATCGCAGGAAGAAAAAAACTCCAGTACGACAAGGAGAGCAAAGAGCTGATCAGTAATATTTCCCATGATCTGAAGACGCCGATCACTGCGGTGAAGGGTTATGTGGAAGGCATTCAGGATGGCGTGGCTTCTTCACCTGAGAAATTGAATAAATATATTCGGACGATTTATAATAAAGCAAACGATATGGATCGACTGATTGACGAGCTGACGTTCTATTCGAAGATTGATACGAACAGGATTCCATACAACTTTTTCAAAGATCAATGTGGCGGAATATTTTGGTGATTGTGTTGAGGAAGTTGGTCTGGATATGGAGACGCGCGGCATCGAGCTGGGATATTTCAACTATGTGGACGAGGATGTGGTCGTGATCGCGGACGCGGAGCAGATGAAGCGAGTGATCAACAACATTATCGGAAATTCGCTCAAATATCTGGACAAGAAAAAGGGTATTTTAAATATCCGCATCAAGGATGACGGCGATTTTATCCAGGTCATCATCGAGGACAACGGAAAGGGAATCGCGGCCAAGGATCTGCCCTACATTTTCGACCGCTTCTACCGCACGGATTCGTCGAGAAACTCCGCGCAGGGCGGCAGCGGCATCGGGCTCTCCATCGTGAAAGAAGATTATCGAAGATCACGGCGGACGCATCTGGGCGACCAGCAAGGAAGGCATCGGAACGGAGATCCATTTCGTTTTGCGCAAGTATGTCGGGGCATAGTGATTTGAAGTTTGGTCGTTTAAATAAAAACAGCAGGAGGAATTCACAGATGAGCAGAATATTAATCGTAGAAGACGAGGAGAGTATTGCAGAGCTGGAAAAAGATTATCTGGAGCTTTCTGGTTTTTGAGGTTGAGATAGAAAATAATGGAGAAACGGGACTGAAACGTGGCATGGAGGAAGATTTTGACCTTCTGATTCTTGATCTGATGCTGCCGGGGGTCGATGGCTTCGAGATCTGCAAGAAGATCCGGGAAGTAAAAACACACCGATCATCATGGTATCTCGCGAAAAAGGATGATATTGACAAGATCCGCGGACTGGGACTGGGTGCAGATGATTATATCACGAAACCATTCAGTCCGAGCGAGATGGTGGCGCGTGTCAAAGGCGCATCTGGCGCGTTATGAGCGCCTGATCGGCAGCGGTATGCCGGAAAACGAGATCATCGAGATCCGGGGACTCAAGATTGATAAGACTGCCCGCCGCGTTTACATCAACGGCGAGGAGAAGAACTTCACGACGAAGGAATTTGACCTTGCTGACCTTTTTAGCACAGAACCCGAACCATGTATTTACCAAGGAAGAACTCTTCCGCGAGATCTGGGATATGGAGTCGTTGGGAGATATCGCGACGGTTACCGTGCATATTAAGAAGATCCGTGAGAAGATCGAGTTCAACACGGCGAAGCCGCAGTATATTGAGACGATCTGGGGCGTGGGGTACCGGTTTAAAAGTCTGATGACTGGGTAAAGCCACATAAAAAACGACCCTTGGGAAACGCAAACAGGAGCGCTTTCCAAGGGCCGTTTTATATTTCATAAGAAATTGCGTCCTATGAAATATAAAAAGTTATTGTTCACGGGTAGGCACTTTTGGAACCGAAAGTGCCGTAAGAAAACGTGGTGGCAGCAGGAATTTGCCGTATTTAAATGCGAAGCCACGGCAAATTCCGTTACTGGGCACGTATGCGTGAACAGTAACATATAAAACGCCCGCGAGGATGCGTACTCGCGCGAAGCAGAAACATGTCGCAAGCGACCGCGCGAGACGCCCGAATGTGTCAAGGCACATTCTTTTTCATCCCAACAGGATTTGGTTTGCCCGTTTCAGATCGTTCTCGTCCGGGATACGGATGTCGGACAGGAGTAGGGAATGCCAAAGCGCTTCCCATTTATAGATGCCGAGTGTGTGGTAGGGGAGAATTTCTACCTTTTTCCACATTTGAAAGTGTGTCCAGAAATGCACGGATTCCATGCGGGTTGGCCGGATCATCGGTAATGCCGGGGACTAAAACATGCCGGACCCACATGGGCTTATGAATCTGGTCTAAAAACCGGGCAAAGGAAAGAATGGATTCGTTGGAGTGCCCAGTCAGAAGACGATGTTTTTCCGGATCGATGTGTTTCAGATCCAGAATAACAAGATCGGTGTGCGCTAAAAGTGTGGTCAGGCGGGAAAAAGACAGGTTCGGCGGTGGTAAATGGCTGTCCCGCGGTGTCCAGTGTGGTGTGAATGTGCTGTTCTTTGGCAAGCTGGAAAAATTCACATAAAAAGTCAGCTTGAAGGAGCGGTTCTCCGCCGCTGACGGTGATGCCGCCGCCCCCGCGCCAGTAACTCCGGTAGCGGAGTGCCTGGCGAAGAAGTGCTTCCGGGGGTGATTTCCTGCGAACCGGTGTGTTTAGATGGGCAAGAAACACCTTCGGAAAGAGCGGATGCGCCGGAAGTGCGGGTGGAGGCGTCCGGGAGGGGAAGTCCCTTTGGCAGTACCCATGTATCCGGATTGTGGCAGTAGCGGCAGCGCATGAGACAACCCTGCATGAATACCACGAAGCGGACACCGGGACCGTCTACGGAGCCGAAGGTATCGATGGAATGAATATAACCGGTATGCATCGTTACAGCACCTCGTGGCAGGTACGGGCGATCACGTCGAGCTGCTGTTCTCTGGTCAGATTGATAAATTTAACGGCATATCCGGAAACGCGGATGGTGAAGCTGGCATATTCCGGTTTTTCCGGGTGTTCCACCGCGTCTTTCAGTTTTTCGATTCCAAAGACATTTACATTTAAATGATGCGCGCCCTGATCAAAATATCCGTCCAGGACGTGAACCAGGTTGTTTTTCCGTTCTGTCTCGGAGTGACCGAGCGCCCCCCGGTGCAATCGTTTCTGTGTTGGAGATGCCGTCGAGCGCATATTCATATGGAAGCTTTGCGACCGAGTTTAAAAGAAGCGAGCAGACCGTTCTGCTCTGCGCCGTAGGAAGGAGTTGCGCCCGGGGCAAACGGGGTGAATGCCGGCCGTCCGTCCGGAAGTGCGCCGGTTGCCTTGCCATATACAACATTGGAGGTGATCGTGAAGATCGAGGTGGTTGCCTCGGAATTCCGGTAGGTGTGGTATTTTTTTTTACTTTATGTAAAAAGGTTTTTTAACAGCCATACGGCAATCTCATCGACGCGGTCGTCATCATTTCCGTAGCGTGGGGAAATCGCCTTCTGCCTCAAACTTGCGGGCGATGCCGTATTCATCACGGATGACCTTCACTTTTGCATACCGGATCGCGGAGAGAGAATCGACCACGTGGGAGAAACCGGCGATTCCGGTGGCAAAGGTACGCCGGACATCCGTGTCGATCAACGCCATCTCAGCGGACTCATAGTAATATTTATCGTGCATATAGTGAATCAAATTGAGGATATTCACATAAATGCCCGCCAGCCAGTCCAGCATCTGATCGTATTTATGCATGACTTCCTGATAATCGAGGTATTCGGATGTGATCGGCGCATACGCCGGACCAACCTGCATCGGGCGTCCGTCTTTGGTAGTGTATTTCTCGTCTCTGCCTCCGTTGATGGCATAGAGAAGGCATTTGGCAAGATTGGCACGGGCGCCGAACAGCTGCATTTCCTTGCCTGTCTGGGTGGCGGAGACGCAGCAGCAGATGCTGTAGTCGTCCCCCCAGATCGGACGCATGACATCGTCGTTTTCATACTGGATCGAGGATGTGTTGATGGAGATTTTGGCAGCATATTTCTTAAATGCCTCTGGCAGGCGGGAAGAGTAAAGAACGGTCAGGTTTGGTTCCGGGGACGGTCCCATATTTTCCAGCGTATGTAAAAAGCGGAAATCGTTTTCGTTACCATCGGACGCGCCCGTCTTGTCCCAGACCGGCAACCTCCAGCGTCGCCCAGACCGGATCGCCGGAGAAAAGTTGGTTGTAGGATGGGATCCGGGCAAATTTTACCATGCGGAATTTCATTGTCATATGGTCGATTAATTCCTGCGCCTCGGCTTCGGTCAGTGTTTGTTCGGTTAAATCCCGGTTGATGTAGATATCAAGGGAAGGTGGAAACGCGTCCGACACTCATGGCGGCACCGTTCTGGGTCTTAACGGCAGCGAGGTAACCGAAGTAGAGCCACTGGACGGCTTCTTTGGCATTGGAAGCCGGACGGGAGATATCAAAACCATAGATGGCAGCCATCTCCTGAATGCCCTTTAGAGCGCGGATCTGCTCGGCGATCTCTTCCCGCTGTCGGATGATGTCATCAAACATGGCGCCATTTCCACAGCGTTCCAGATCCTTTTTTTTTTTCCTCAATCAGGAAATCGATTCCGTACAGGGCGATCCGGCGGTAGTCGCCTACGATCCGGCCGCGTCCATAGGTATCTGGAAGCCCGGTGACGATATGGCAGTGGCGGGCGGTTTTCATTTCCGGGGTATATGCATCGAAGACGGCCTGGTTGTGGGTTTTATGGTATTCGGTAAAGATTTTATGAAATTTTGAATTGACATGGTAGCCGTAGGTTTCGGCGGCTTCCTCCGCCATCTTGATGCCGCCGAACGGCATGAACGCACGCTTGAGCGGCTTGTCGGTCTGAAGTCCGACGATGCGTTCCAGATCTTTAAGCTCCGGATCGATATATCCCGGACCATAGGCGGTCAGGCTGGATACGATTTCAGTTTCGCATTCGAGCACACCGCCCTTTTCGTGCTCTTCCTTCTGAAGCTTTTGAAGGCGTTCCCAGAGCAGATGAGTGGCACTGGTCGGGGCAGCGAGAAAGCTTTCATCGCCATCATATTGCGTATAGTTGTTCTGGATGAAATCGCGGACGTTCACTTCGTCGGTCCATTTGGAGCCCAGAAAACCTCTCCAGGCCGTTTGAAAGATAGGTGTGTTTTGGAATGTTTGATACATAGCAGACATGTGTTTCCCTCCTGGTTGAAAAATTTCGATCCCAGCAGAGACAGTGAGAGTGAAAAAAAGTAAAAAAAATACCCACGGTCTGTGCTGTGACGCCCAGACGGTCGGCAATTTCCAGTCATACTTCATGTGGTTGATCCACTTATCCGTCAGTTGTATGACTGCTATGTTTAAGATATACCAGAACCAAAGAGGAATGTCAAGCTATATTTGGGGAAGAGGTAACGGTTCAAATCCGTAGCTGTTCACTGTAACAAAAAGAGTGCCGGAAAGAGTGGACATTTGGCAAATGACTTGATGAAATGAGTGAAGTTTCACGGCAGATGGGGAATGAAAAAAAAAAGGGATAAAAAGTTGCTGGGCACGATGCTTGAACAGTAATGATGAAACCTGAATTTGACAGAAATGACAGAAGTGAGGAAGGAAATGCTGGAAAAATTTTTGTGTCGGGCTGGTGCGGATTTTGTTGGGAGGAATTCTTTTTTCCTGACACTGCTCAGTGCGGTTGTGACCTGCCGGGTCTATGGAGGTTCTGAGATTGTACAGTATGGAAGGGACAGTCTGTTTCTGCACCTGTTTTTTTTGGTGCGGGTGTGATTGGACTGACGGTGTTTTTACAGGCGGAGAAAGGAACGAAAGTGCCGGAAGAACCAGTGGCTTCTTTTAGCGGCTGCTGCCTATCTTTTTGATTCTCCTTTGTCCCGTCCTGGGGCGGTTCTGACTCCCATCAGTGTATGGCGTCTGCGCAGGGACTTCTGCAGGGCGATTTCAGCGCCTGGGAGCCGGTGGCGTATTCATATGGGACAGCGGAAGGACCGCTTGGGTATGCGTACACTTATCCGTCTCAGAATGGGCTGATTCTCTATATATGGCAGTGCTGGCATTTTTCTTTGGAGATGCGGCGTATGTAGTTTTCCAGATTTTAAATATCGGATTTTTTATTCTGGGAATCGTGAGCCTGCAGCGGATGACGGTCCGGGAAAACGAAAGGTGCAGCTTGCTTTTGTGGATGGCGTGCTGTCTGCCATTTTTCTTTCTATATCCTCTTCGTGTACGGCACGATGCCAGGATTTGGACTTTCGTGTCTGGCGATGGAACGTCTGGTGCGGTATGTGGAAGAGGGGCGGGGAAGAGACTTCTGGATTGGCGCGGCAGCAGTAGCGACGGCGGTGATCCTCAAGTCGAATTATGAGATTGTGCTGGTGGCGCTGTTTTTGTATCTGTCATCCTCGGGAGTTCTTTCGAAGGAAAGCACGCCTGCTGGTGGCAGCGGTGCTTGATTACAGTGTATGTGATTGGAAACCGGGGATTCAGACAGGAATTTCTTCCGTGACCGGACGCACGGTATCGGACGGTGCGCCGATGATTGCCTGGGTGCAGATGGGACTGGAGGAGAGCAAACGTGGACCGGGCTGGTACAATGGCTATCAGGTAAAACTCTTTCAGAAGGGGGCAGATGGGGATGCGGATCTGGCGGCCGCATGGGCGCAGGCAGATTTGCGGAGAACGATTTCAGATATGGCAGGGGAACCGGCGAAAGCCGCTGATTTCTTTGTTCGGAAGATCGAGTCAATCTGGGCGGAACCGACCTTTCAGAGTCTCTGGATCCAGGAGGTGGGAAATACCTCCTGGGCGGAGGGAAGCCCGCCATGGGAGCTTTTCAAGGAAGAAGGGGGTCTGAACCGGCTCTACGTTTTTTGCGGCGAATCTGGTGCAGACGTTTGTGTATGCGATGGCATGTGTATGGGTGATTGCCGGGATGAGTGCCAAAGGAAGCCGAAGTAAGCATGTCCTGATGAAACGAACATGGGAAAAAGAGGATAGAAGCAGAAAAGGCAGAAAAAACTGTGAAAGCTGTGAAAAAACAGGGAATGGAAACGGTCTGGGAGAGTCAGGAACGTGGAGAACCGGACAGATGGGGGATGCTGCTTCCGGGAATTGTGTTTATTGGGGGATTCCTGTTCCATCTGGTCTGGGAGGCGAAGGGGCAGTATTCGGTGGTGTATTTTATGCTGCTGCTGCCGTATGCGTATCTGGGGATGGAAAGAGTGGCGGATGTGTTTTTTAGACGTGACAGGTGCCGGGAAAGAATGATGCTTTGAGATAAAAAAGATACTGGGAACAGCCTGAAATAAGCCGTTTTCAGTATCTTTTTATGGTTTAAAAGAGCTATGATTTCTAAAAATCCATTAAAAATTGCAATGATAAATCCGCTCCGCCGCCTGATAGAACACGGTTTCCCAGTATTTTTCTCGGAATCAGCCGTTTCGTAATTTCAATGTAATCTTCATAGTTGGCGAGCGGCCAGTCGGTGCCGAACATGAGCTTATCATAGTCGCGGATGTAGGCAAGCCAGGTTTTCAGGGTGCTGATATACCCGCTCTGCTCTTCCAGAAACTCCGAATGTCAAATTTGCCCTCTAAAAGCCCAGAGAGGTCGGCGGCGACATTTTTCATTTTTCTCGACAACGGCGGCGGCATCCATCAGCCACGGGTTGCCGAAGTGGCACATGACGAACTGGACATCCGGATGGCGGACGGCGGCTTCATCGAGGGTCAGCGGATGGCTGTATTTGATGAATGCTTTGGAACCGGCGGTCTGTCCGGTGTGGATGGCAACCGGCTTTTATACGCCTTGGCGAGGTCGTAGATCGGTTCGAAGCGCTCGTCGGTAACGTAGATGGAATCATATCCCGGATAGAGTTTGATGCCGACGCAGGTATTCCGTTTTAAGTTTTCTTCGACAAGATCGCATGTCTTCTGAATCTTTTCCGGCGTCAGTTTTCGTGCTTCGACGCCGACGCAATAGCGCAGAAAATCCGGGTATGTGTGATTATCCGGGTGAACGCCGCGGTTTCCCATGACGATGCCGCCGACGATATTATATTTCTGAAAGCATTCCCGCAGATGCTCTTCATTATTGATATGACCGGCTTCGATGGCAATCTCATCGAAATGCGGGTAACCGGGACAAAAAGTGCAAATGTGAATCAATGATTTTCATAATGATAACAGGCGCCTGTATCAAAAACCTTTTGGAAAAAAGAACGGCGCTGTCCTCCTTTCTGCTGTGATGTATGTCTGGAAGTTTTGAGAAAATCCGGTGCAACAAAACTTCGGGTGTATATAAATAAGAAATGCAGTGACAGTCCGGCAGGTTCATAGAGCATGCAGCAACTGTATGAAATCAACTGTTAGTGTAGTCCCAAATGGGTGGATGTCAAATTTTTCTCCATCTGTTTGACATCCACACTATGATCTGGTATAGTGATAGCTATGCGTATTGCAAAGGGGCAAACTGCCTCTTTCTTTTTTTGTAAATATTCCGGAAGAATGAAAAAAAGATAACTAATATGATATATGAAATGTATCTCCGGAATGTGCAGACCGTTAATCAGACAATGAAAGGAATAGAATGGAAACAATCAGATTTGAAGATTTAGAGTTAGATTGCAAAGATCATGCGCGCGATCACCGATATGGGATTCGAGGCGGCTTCTCCGATTCAGGGCCAGGCGATTCCGCTGGAACTGCAGGGACTGGATATCATCGGACAGGCACAGACCGGTACCGGTAAGACGGCTGCGTTTGGTATTCCGCTGTTACAGAAGATCGATCCGAAGAATAAGAAGCCGCAGGCGATCATTCTCTGCCCGACCCGTGAACTTGCCATCCAGGTATCTGAGGAGATCCGCCGCCTGGCAAAATACATGCACGGTGTCAAGGTTCTGCCGATCTACGGCGGACAGGAGATCGGACGTCAGATCCGTTCCCTCAAAGGATGGTGTGCAGGTTATCATCGGTACGCCGGGGCGTGTGATGGATCACATGCGCCGCAAAACCGTCAAGATGGATCAGATCCACACGGTTGTTCTTGACGAGGCGGACGAGATGCTGAACATGGGCTTTTAGAGGATATGGAGACCATCTTAAGCGCACTGCCGGAGGAGAGACAGACGCTGATGTTCTCAGCGACGATGCCGCAGGCGATTCAGCGGATCGCGGAGAACTTCCAGAAGGATCCGCAGATCGTGAAGGTTGTAAAGAAAGAGCTGACCGTACCGAAGGTAACCCAGTATTATTATGAAGTAAAGCCGAAGAACAAGCTGGAGGTTATGTGCCGTCTGCTGGATCTCTATGATCCGAAGCTTTCAGTGGTATTTTTGCAACACGAAAAAGCAGGTCGATGAGCTGGTACAGGGCTTACAGGGACGCGGCTATTTTGCAGAAGGGCTTCACGGCGATTTGAAACAGGGAGCAGCGTGACCGTGTCATGCGTGCATTCCGTACCGGACGGACGGACATTCTGGTGGCAACCGATGGGCAGCCCGCGGTATCGACGTCGATGATGTTGAGGCGGTATTCAACTATGATGTACCGCAGGATGACGAGTATTATGTACATCGCATCGGACGTACCGGCCGTGCCGGACGCGAGGGCAAGGCGTTTAACCTCGTAGTTGGCAAAGAGGTTTACAAGCTGCGCGAGATCCAGCGCTATTGCAAGACCCGCATCATTCCGCAGGCGATTCCGTCTCTGGACGATGTGACCTCCATCAAGGCAGATAAGATTCTCGACCAGGTGGGCGAGGTGCTGCAGGACAGCGATCTGAGCAAGGTGATCGATATTGTAGAAAAACGTGTGCTGGAAGAGGACTACACGACGCTCGATCTGGCAGCAGCGCTGCTCAAAATGATGATGGGCGAAGAGGGCGAGGAGCTCTTAGAGGAGAACCGCCCGCTGCGTGAGCTGGAGGATCTCGAGGATGAGAGCCGCCGCAGCCGTGGTGGAAGAAACGGCAGAGGAAGCCGTGGCAGAAATGAGGACGTAGCGCGTCTCTTCATCAACATCGGAAAGAACCAGGGCATCCGTCCGGGCGATATCCTCGGTGCGATCGCCGGAGAATCCGGCATGCCGACGTATAGCAATACGTAACCGGAACGCGCTACCAG
>VOFJ01002580.1_pt1 | contig 24984 bp, 28 predicted proteins | sample 5384081 | NCBI WGS metagenome assembly VOFJ01 (sample SAMN12384729, study PRJNA508395) | human gut metagenome | isolation source: healthy gut I | host: Homo sapiens | reverse complement strand
GCTTTGGATTCGTTCTTGAAGCGGCGGACCAGCTCTTCGTTATCAAGAAACTCTTCTTTCAGCACCTTGACGGCGATCTGGTTGCCGGTGCGGACATCGCGGCCTTTATAAACATTGGCCATGCCACCAACGCCGATCAGACTTTCAATCAGATAGCGGCCATCCAGCTTTTTGCCGATCAGATTATCCATTTGTTTCCTCCGTAGTTTCAACGCCCAGCAAAAGGACGGTGATGTTATCCTGCCCGCCGCCTTTCAGGGGCACGGTCAACCAGTACCCCCGGCGCGTCAAAAAAGGCGGACTCCTGCAAAAGCAGCGCAAGCTCTGCATCGGGTACCATGTTGGTTAATCCATCGGTACAAAGCAGCAAAAGGTCACCGGGAACCACCTCGCAGCGGTTATATTCCGGCACAATATTGGCCGAAAACGCCAAGGGCACGTGTAATCAGATTTTTCTGCGGATGCAGGGCGGCCTGTTCGCGGGTGATCTGCCCGCTGTCCACCAGCTGCTGCACCATGGAATGATCCCGCGTCAGCTGGCGGATTGCTCCGCCATGCCACAGGTACGCGCGGGAATCCCCTGCGTGTACAATATGCGCCAGGTTGCCGCGCTGTAAAGCACATACCCCCGTGGTGCCCATACCGAGCACTTCGGGATCAGAGGTCGCTTTTTCATATACGGCGCGATTGGCATTATCAAATGCGCGCATCATAAAGGCTTTTTCTTCGCCGTTTTCAATCGTGCGCAGGGAATGGTCAAAATAGCGCAGCATGGTTTGGGTGGCAAGGGTGGAAGCGACCCGCCCGCCGTTGGCTCCGCCCATGCCGTCACAGACAAGGCCCCAGCCAGTACCATCGACCAACTGACGGGCACAATAATTATCCTGGTTTTCCTGGCGGCAGCTGCCAATATCTGTTAGAGCTGCAATTTTCATTGTGCGTTGGTCCTTTCGCTCGTCGTTTGCCGTGTTGCTTGTTCGGCCTGTTTGGCATCTTCGCGCCGGAGCTGGCCGCAGGCAGCGCTGATATCGGTACCAAGGCGGCGGCGGATGGTGGCATTTACACCCAAATCTTCCAGCATTTTCTGGAACCGGCGCACATTGGCTTCATCCGTTGCCGAGTAAGGGCTGCCATCGACCGGGTTAATGGGAATCAGGTTGACATGGGCCCCCATGCCACGGATCAGATCGGCCAGTTTTTTTTTTTGCCATTTGGGGCGAATCATTGACACCATTGACCATGGAATATTCAAAAGCTGATGCGCCGCCCGGTCGTTTTTCTGGTAGCGGCGGCAGGCCGGGATCAGCTTTTCCAGCGGGAACGCATCGTTAACCGGCATCATGGAGCTGCGGGTCACATTGTCCGGCGCGTGCAGGGATACCGAAAGGGTCAGCTGCAATTTGCGCTCTGCCAGCTTATCAATTCCCGGCACAAGGCCGCAGGTGGAAAGGCTGATGTTGCGCATCCCGATATTGACGCCTTCCGGGCAGGAGATAATGTCCAGAAAGTCCATCACGTTATCAAAATTGTGCAGCGGCTCACCAATGCCCATCAGGACGATATGGGAAACGCGTTCCCCGGTATCCTTTTGCGCGGTATAAATTTCCGCAGCAATCTCGCCGGAGGTCAAATCCCGCACGCGGCCCGCCTGGGTGGAGGCGCAAAAGCGGCACCCCATAGCGCAGCCCACCTGTGTGGATACACATACAGTGTTGCCGTAATGGTAGCGCATCAAAACCGTTTCAATGCAGTTGCCGTCCGCAAGCTGAAGCAGATATTTGACCGTACCGTCTTTTGGACTGCTGGCGGCGGCGGATGGTGGGCACAGCCAGGGTGCAGTTTTGTGCAAATTGGGCAAGCAGGGCTTTGGGTTGATCTGTCATGGCAGAAAAATCCGTAGCCTGCTTTTGGTGGATCCACTTAAAAATCTGCTTGGCGCGGAAAGCTGGCTGGCCGATGGATTTAATGTAATCCGTCAGCTTGGGCAGCGTCAGGTCCGTCAGACATTTTTTTTTGGTTTCTGCCTGGGGCTCGTTCTGTGGCTGCATATGTGCTTGCTGCATGCGGTGCTTTCCCTCCAATTATTATATACCTTTTCTCTAATTTTTGAATAGACGATTTGTGTATTTTGCGTCAGCAGTTCTTTTGGCGCTCCAAAATAGCGGCAAAAAAACCGTCTGTGGATGTTTCGTGCGGCAGAAACAGTGTGCCGTACTCCCCCACCCGCATACCGGACAGTATGATTTGTGGCGCTATAACGGAAAAATCTTGATTGTCTTGCAGGAACTGGCGTACTTGGGCTTCATTTTCGTGATGATTCACCGTACAGGTAGAATACACCAAACGGCCGTTCGGGGCAAGATATTTTGCGCCGTTTTGCAGGATTTTTGCTGTGTTAATAGTAAATTTTCAATCCCATCCAGCGTTTTTTCCCGGATGTCCGGTTTTTTGCCGATGACACCAAGGCCGGAACAGGGCACATCGCATAACACGCGGTCAAAGCTGCCAAGGCCAAAGGCGGGGTTCAGGATAGTGGCATCCCCATGGTAAGGCTTGGCGCGCTCAATGCCGCAGCGGTCAAAGGCCTGCTTCAGCAGTTTGACGCGGCCTGTCATGGCTTCACCGCTGAACAGCTCACCGCGGTTCTGCATCTGCTCGGCAATCGTCAGGCTTTTGCCCCCAGGGGCGGCGCACAGGTCCAGCACCCGCATACCGGGGCGGGCATCACAGCACAAGGCAGCAAACTGGCTGGCTAACCCCTGCACATGGAATTGCCCGGCGTGGAATGCTTTGGATGCAGCGGGATTACCGTTGAACATAACCAGCAGACAGTGCGGCCATGGGCCAGCCGTTACGGTGTGACCTTCCTGTTGCAATGTCTGCGTCAGGGCTTCATCGGTCGTGCGCAGCGGGTTGACCCGGATGGCGGTGGGGCGGCGCTGATAAAACGCAGCAGCCATTGCCTCGGCATCCTGTGGATACTGTGCTGCAAACAACGCGGCAATCGGCTGAGAGAGACAGTAATAGGTGCGCAGCCGTTCTTCCAGATCCGGCCAATGTTCCGGCTTGGGGTCCAATGCGGCTGTGCGGCGCAGCATGGCGTTGACCATACCCGCAGCACTGGTTTTGCCAAATGCTTTGGCTAGCTTGACCGATTCATTGACAGCCGCAGGCAGCGGAACATCCATAAACTTGGCCTGTGCCAGCCCGGCGCGCAGAATGGCCCGCACAGGGGCATCCAGCTTTTCCAGCGGGCGCTTGGAAAACTGTGCCAGCATCCAGTCCAGCAGGCTGCGGCGCTCCAGCACGGTATAAAAAATACCGGAAGCAAAAGCTGCATCCCGCGGGGAAAGCGGCGGCTTGCAGGCTTTCAGCTCAGAATCCAGCACAAGGTTTGCATAGCCGTTTTGCTCCTGCCGCATAAGGGCCTTGACGGCCAGGTAACGCGCGGTCACAGGCTGTCCCCCACTTTCAGGCGGCGGCCGGCAGCCCATGCGGTACCCGCCATCGACTTGCCGCCTTCCGGTGTGACGGAATCCAACACGATTGCGCCATCCTGGCAGGCAATGGTCAACGGCTTAACCGCCAATACAGAACCCGGCGCAGCGTTGGCGGGATTTTCAGAAAGCTTGCTGGCGGTGACTTTGATTTTTTTGCCATCGTGCATAAAGAACGCCATTGGCCATGGGTTCATACCGCGCACCCAGTTGTGGATGTGGACAGCAGGCTGGGTAAAATCGAACTGTGCCATCTCTTTGGTCAGGGACGGCGCCTTGGTGGCGAGAGATTCTTCTTGCTTTTTTGGGGTCAGCTTCCCTGCTTCGATTTTGGGCAGGACCTCAACCAGCGTTTTGGCACCAATCGCACTTACGCGGTCAAACAGCTCGCCGCTGGTCATGTCCGGGTCAATCGCAACCGGCTGCACATACAAAATATCGCCGGTATCCAACCCTTCGTCCAACTGCATAATAGTCACGCCGGTTTCGGCATCGCCGTTGAGCACAGCCCATTGGATAGGGGCGGAACCACGGTACTTGGGTAACAGCGAGACATGCAGGTTGATGCAGCCATATTTGGCCACATGCAAAAGCTGCGGCGGAATAATGCAGCCGTAAGCTACCACGACAATAATATCGGGTGCCAGGCTTTTGATCAGCTCATCCGAGCTGCCATCGCGCAGGGTGCGCGGCTGATAAACGGGGATGCCGTTGGCCTCAGCCGTCTGCTTGACCGGTGGGGCAGTTAAAATCTGTTTGCGGCCAACTGGCTTATCTGCGCGGGTAAACACAGCGCAGATATCGTGCCCGGCGGCAATCAGAGCGTTCAGACTTTCGGCAGCAATATCAGGGGTGCCCATAAAGAGGATACGCATAGAAGTTATTCCTTTTCTTATCGTAAGCGTATGGGAAAATTGATGTACAAAGCGGGATCAATCCTCCGCATCTTCCGGGTAGTCATCCTCATAAAAAATGGGTGGCACGGTCCATGATGGTAACGCCGTTTAGGTGGTCGTTCTCGTGCTGGATGCAGCGGGCCAGCATGTTTTCGGCTTCCAGTTCAAACCAGTTGCCGTTGCGGTCCTGTGCCTTGACCTTGACCTTTTTGGAGCGGGTAATGGCGCCGTTGTGGCCGGGGAAAGACAGGCAGCCTTCATACAGTTCAGCGGTTTCGTCGCTCAGGTATTCGATTTCGGGGTTGATGAACTCAATAAAAGTATCTTTGTAATCGGCGGGGGCATCTTCCGGGCGGTTGCGGTCATCCAGGCAGATGAAAATGCGGCGCATCATGCCAACCTGGGGGCCGGCAAGGCCAAGACCGTCAGCATCCACCAGGGTATCCTGCATATCATCCAGCAGGGTGGCAAGGCGGTCATCAAATTTGGTAACGGGGCGGCAGACCTTTTTCAGGATGGGGTCACCATCTTTTACGATTGTACGAAGAGCCATAATAAAAATCCTCCTTAAAATTCAATCGCCGTCGGAATTAAAGTCCAAAGCGATCCCGGCTTTTGCGGGCAGCTTTTCGGCGGCGTAAGCATCCAATGCGGCGTGCATCAGGATACGGAACCCCGCATCGTTGCGGCATTTCAATGTTAGTTTATAGCGGTATTTCCCGCTGATCATGGCAATGTTCATGGGGGTGGGGCCAAGCACACGCAGCGGCTGGCCGGGGTGTGCAGCGAACTGCTGCCCCAAAATGGCGGCAAAACGCCGCGCAGCCTGAAATACTTCCATCTCCTGCGCGCCGGAAAAACTGACCACGCAGAATGAGCAAAACGGCGGATAGAGCGAGAACTTGCGGAACATGATCTCCTGCTGGTAAAACGCCGGGTAATCCTGCGCTGCGGCCAACTGGAGCACAGGGTGATCCGGCACGGCGGTTTGAATCAACGCCCGACCCGGCAGTTCCGCCCGGCCGCCGCGACCAACGACCTGAGTGATCAGGCTGAACACATTCTCATAGGAGCGGAACCCCTGCCCAAAAAGCAGGGAGTCGATGCCCAGCACACCAACCAGGGGTGACATTGCCGAAATCCAAGCCCTTGGCAACCATCTGGGTGCCAAGCAGAATATCATACTCCTGCTTGGCAAAACGGGCCAACATTTTTTCGTGGGCGTTTTTTTGCATGGTCGAATCCTGATCCATGCGCAGGATCCGCGTACCGGGCAAAAGTTCGGCCAGCTCCTCCTCCACTTTCTGGGTACCAAAACCGCTGTACACGATTTTGCCGCCGCATTCCGGGCAAAGCCCTGGTACAGGGCTGACCCGGTGCCCACAGTAATGGCAAAGCAGCGTGTGCTGCGCTTTATGATAAACCAGCGGCACGGAACAGTTGGGGCACTTCAGCACATGGCCGCAGGTGCCGCACATGCCAACGGTCTGGTAGCCGCGGCGGTTCAGCAACAAAATGCTCTGTTCCCCGCGCTGCAGATTGGCAGCGAGTTCCTGTACCATCCGCTGGCTGACTTCCCGCGGGTTCCCAGCGGCAAGTTCGGCGCGCATATCAATAAAATCAACCGTTGGCAGCGGGCGACCTCCATAACGGTGGGTCAGCGTAACAAGCCGCATCCGGCTACTTATGGCGGCGTGATAGGTTTCAGTGCGCGGCGTAGCGGAGGAAAACAGCAGCAGGGAATGCTCCATCATGGCGCGCTTTTTGGCAACGTCATGGGCGGAATAGCGTGGGGCGGATTCGCTTTGGTAGGTGTGTTCCTGTTCCTCATCTAAAATGATCAGCCCAATGTTTTGCAGCGGTGAGAAGATAGCGCTGCGGGTGCCGATCACGATATCAGCATCGCCATTTTGGATCATCCGCCATTGCAGCAGGCGCTCGGTGTTATTCAACGCGGAGTGCTGCACCGCAAGGCGGCTGCCGAACATGGATTTCAGGCGGCGTGTCATCTGCGGGGTCAGGCTGATTTCCGGCACAAGTACCAGAGCTCGCCGGCCTTGCGCCAGTGTTTTTTCAATCAGCTTTAAGAATACGGCGGTTTTGCCGCTGCCGGTAACGCCGCCTGTGTGCAGCAATGCCGCACGGGTCTGTCCGCTCAGCAAATCCTGTTCCAGCTGGTCGTAAGCGGTTTGCTGCTCCGGCGATAGTTCCAGCGGCTGTGGGTCAAAGGGAATATCAGCAAATAAATTCAGCGATTTATCCCGTTGTTCGGCTTTCAGAATGCCTTTCTGGCATAACCCGTTTAAAGTGGAGGAAGATATCCCCTGCGCTTCCAAAGCGGATTTGGTGCAAGGCCCTGCGCGCAGCGCTTCCACGGCCTGAATCTGGCGTGCGCCGGGTTTTGGTTTCTCCGGCAGCTCGCCAACCAGGGCATAAACGGTTTCCAGCGTGCGGGTTAGGCGGCTTTTTAATACGGGCTTTCCGTTTTCCATGCCGGGCTGGTACTGCGCGCCATACGGAATGACCGCCTTGACCGCCTCGTACCAGGTACAGAAATAACGGTCCTTCAAAAAGTGTACCAACTCCAAAAGATCCGGGGTCAAGCGGGCTTTTTCCGGCGCAGCGGCCAGCAGGCTTTTTAAACGTGGATCGGGGGCTTCTTCCGTTCCTACTTCCAGAACAACAGCCATCCGTGGGTGATTGCCACGCCCAAACGGCACCAACACAATGCTGCCGGGCCAGAGGGATTCCGAAAAATCTGGCGGAACCAGATAGGAATACAGCTTGTCAAAATGGATGGTGGCGTCGTTTACCGCCACTTTTGCAATGCAGGGCAAACACGCACCTCCTGTTTTGGCGTTTGGGGCAGCGGATTATTCGGCATCGGGCTCGGCAATGCGCTTTTGGATGATGGAATAAATCTCTTCGGCGCAGGTGTCGACAACATCGTTGACCACATGCTCGTCATAATCAGCCGAACGGGCAATCTCAGTTTCGGCACGGCGCAGGCGCTTCTGAATGACTTCCTCCGCTTCGGTCCCACGGTAACGCAGGCGGCGTTCCAGCTCTTTCATATCCGGCGGCATGACAAAAATGGTGGTGGAACCGGGGTACATCCGCTTGATGTTGCCGGCACCTTCCACTTCGATCACCAGAATAACCGGAATCTGCTGCTCCATATGGCGCTCAACTTCGGAACGCAGGGTGCCGTAATAGTTTTCGCAATAGCAGGTGTGCTCAACAATATTGCCTTCTGCCAGAGCGGTTTCAAACTGCTCTTTGGTCAAAAAATGGTAGTTTTTACCGTTTACTTCCCCTTCGCGCATGGTGCGGGTGGTGGCGGAAACGGTCTTTTCGATTTCTGGGTGGCTGCCCAGCAGCTTTGCCACAACGGTATCCTTGCCGGTGCCGGAAGGCCCGGAAACAACAAACAAATATTTTTCGCCTTTCATGCAAAATCCCCCTAACATGTTTAATACAGGTGGTTACACGGTTGGTTTATCCTGTTCTTTTTCAAAACGTCCTAAAACTTCCTCCGGCTCAAAAGCCGAAAGCACCACATGGTCAGAATCCGTAATAATCACCGCGCGGGTGCGGCGGCCATAGGTTGCATCAATGGCCGCACCTTTGTCGCGTGCGTCCTGCACAATACGTTTGATGGGTGCAGAATCCGGGCTGACAACGGCGATCACACGGTCCGCGTTGACCATGTTGCCAAAGCCGATGTTGATAAGCTTCATGGCCGGGCCTCACTCAATGTTTTGAATCTGCTCGCGAATTTTTTCAATCTCAGATTTCAGCTCAACCACAAGGCGGGTGATGTTGATATCCTGGCACTTGGAACCGATGGTGTTGGATTCGCGGTTCAGTTCCTGCGTCAAAAAGTCCAGCTTGCGGCCAACCGGCTCGTCCAGCTCCAGGATGGAACGGTACTGGGCCACATGGCTATGCAGACGGACAGTCTCTTCGTCGATGGCAGTTTTATCGGCAAAGATAGCAGCTTCTGTCACGATGCGGGCATCATCAATGTTGCGGTCTTCCAGCAGCTCTTTCAGGCGGGTGTACAGCCGTTCGGTATATGCCTGCACACGCCCGGCGCTGTTCTGCTCGATTTGGGCAACCAGCGTTTCAACCGCTGCCAAGCGGTTCAGCACATCGGTGCGCAGCTTTTCGCCTTCCACCGCACGCATGGAAACAAACGCGGCAACCGCCTGCTGGGCAACCTGCTCCACATCAGCCCATAGGGTGTCCGGGTCTGCGGGCGCAGCGGTCTGGGTCAACACATCTGGGAAACGGCAGATGGTGCTGACGGTAACATCGTTTTTCAGGTCCAGCTTTTCCGACATTGCCTGCATGGCGGTCTGGTAGCTTTTGGCTAACTGCCAGTTGACCTGAACAACGGTATCTGCCGCTGCAACATTCTGAATGCTCAGGTTCAGCTCAACCTTGCCGCGGCTAACCTTGGCAGCCACCAGCTTTTTGAGCTTATCTTCCAAAAATGAGCAGGTTCGGGGCACACGGGACGAATATTCAAAAAAGCGGGAGTTGACGCTGCGCAGTTCCACAACGATATCGCGCCCGTTCAAAACCTGCTCCGCGCGGCCATAACCGGTCATACTAAGTACCATATTCCTACACCTCGTTATCAAAGCATTACAAGGCAGCGCTTGCCGTAACCTGCAATCAGGAGCGCCCAGCAGCGCCCCAAAGGCAGCAAACGCCAATACATATTTACTATTTATTTTACTATTGTTGGCCGCTGTTTGCAAGGCAATGCGCAGGAAAAGCGGCAGTTTTTTCATTTTTGTAACCCCTTTGATAGAATCAATCAAGGTAAAATAAAAAAGGCCTGTACAGCTTTGATGGCAGTACAGGCTTGAATGAATCTGAAAAAATCAGGATAAATACGATTTACAGCTCAGCAACAGCGGCTTTCAGTGCTTCCACGCGGTCGGTGTTCTCCCACTTCACGCCCAGCTCCTCGCGGCCCATGTGGCCGTAAGCAGCCAACTGGCGGTAGATGGGCCGGCGCAGATCCAGGTCACGGATGATGGCTGCCGGGGTCAGATCAAATACTTTGCGCACAGCGGCTTCCAGTTTGTCGTGCTCGATGGTGCTGGTACCAAAGGTATCAACCATGATGGAAACGGGCTCGGCAACGCCGATAGCGTAAGCCAGCTCAACTTCGCACTTATCGGCCAGGCCGGCAGCGACAACGTTCTTGGCAACCCAGCGGGCAGCATATGCGGCCGAGCGGTCAACCTTGCTGGGGTCCTTGCCAGAGAAAGCGCCGCCGCCGTGGCGAGCATAACCGCCGTAAGTATCAACGATGATCTTGCGGCCGGTCAGGCCGGTATCACCCTGCGGGCCGCCGACAACAAAACGACCGGTGGGGTTGATGTAATACTTGGTGTTCTCATCCAGCAGTTTGGCGGGGATGATGGCTTTGATGACATGCTCCATCACATCGGCATGCAGCTGTTCCTGACTGACGGAAGGGCTGTGCTGGCTGGAAATAACAACAGCATCCACGCGCACGGGTTTACCGTTATCGTATTCGACGGTAACCTGGCTCCTGCCATCAGGGCGCAGATAATCCATTATGCCATTCTTACGCACTTTCGGTCAGGCGCTTGGCCAGCTTGTGGGCCAGGCTGATGGGCAGAGGCATCAGCTCGGGGGTTTCGTTGCAGGCATAACCGAACATCATACCCTGGTCGCCAGCACCGGCAACATCATCGTTGGTGCCAAGGGCAATGTCGGGGCTCTGACCGTCAATGTTGGTGATCACGCCGCAGGTATCGCAGTCAAAACCATACTTGGCGCGGTTATAACCAATCTCGCGTATGACCTGGCGTGCAACACCGGGAATATCAACATAGCAGTCGGTCGTAATTTCGCCCATGATGTGGACAAGACCGGTGGAGCAGGTGGTCTCGCAGGCAACGCGGGCACCAGGGTCCTTTTTCCAGGATGGCATCCAGAATGGCATCAGAAATCTGGTCGCAGATTTTGTCGGGATGACCTTCGGTCACCGATTCGGATGTGAACAGAACTTTGGACATAAAAAGCTGCCTCCTTAAAAAATATAGGGTCAGAAAGGCAACTTGCCGAGAACAAAAAAACGCGCGCCGGGTGTGGACCCAAAGCGCACGTGAACGCTTATCTTTCGGTTCCCCGCAGGAATTGGCACCTTACGCTTGCGCGCAGGTTGCCGGGCTTCATAGGGCCTGTTCCCTCTGCCACTCTTGATAAGTTGCTATTCTGATGTAACGTGCTTATGTTACCATAGGCAACCGGCAAAGTCAACGATGTGGCGTTGGGCAAATTGTCAGCTTTGCACAAAATGGATTAAACTTTTGTCAAAACGGGCAAAAATGACCAATGATGGCTGCCCAATCAGCAGCAATTAAGCGGTTACGCTTTTGCCACCGCTGTTGCGGCCATGCAGAATGGGCGAAAGCGGCTTGTAAATTGCAAAGCAGATTACGGCGTCCAGCATCCCTTTGAAGAAAGTGAACGGCAGGTTGAACACCAGCAGGCAGTTCAAAAGGCCATTGACATTCGGGTTAATGGCCTGGTACATGCCGATGATGGCATCCAGCGGCAGATGATACATGACCACATAGGCCGGATAGACGATGAAGTAGTTGTACGGAACGCTGACGATTGCCATAACCAAAGCGCCGAGCACTGCGCCCAGGATAGCGCCGCTGCGGGTTTTCTTAAAACGGTATACCATACCGGCCACGCCGACAAACAGAGCGCCCATCACAAAATTAAACAGCTCCCCACCGCAGCGGTGCTGGTGCTGGGCAGTTTGATCAGGTTTTTGATCAGGCATACCACAATACCGGCAACCGGGCCGTAAGCAAAGCTGGCAATCAGGGCTGGCAGTTCCGAAACATCCAGCTTGATAAAGGCGGGCATGATGGGAATGGGAAACCCATATACATCAATACTGTGGCAACGGCAGCAAGCATGGCGGTTCCGGTTAATACGCGGGTGTTGAATTTGGTTTTCATAAAAATACCTCCCCTGGGGGCACGGCCCCAAATAAAATGATTTGGAAAGCCAGTAACAGCTTCGGGAGGCTGATAATTGCAAATAAAAAAAACGCCCTGTTGCAAGCTATACTTACAACAGGGCGCAGAAAAAGCAAATAGAACAGCTTTCCGTTTCTTTCATCCGGACTATACCGTCGGCCCCGGAATCACACCGGATCAGCGGCTGCATCAACAGCCGGTCGCGGGCTTGTGGCAATGCCATTTACCGCCGGTGGGGAATTGCACCCCGCCCTGAAACAGACTTTCTAGCTTTGAGTATAGCACAGGTTTTACAAATTGCAAGAGGGTGTGCTATAATTGACAAAAAATAAATTTGGAGACTGGGTGGTGTTTCCCTGCTGCTTGGTACACTCAGGAGGTTTAGGGCAACACCGCACAATTCCCGCCTTGCGGCTTAAGCACCGCTCCGGCAGCTGCGGCACGGCATCTGCGTTGCCAAAATGCTCGATAATGTCTGGTTGCGGTACTCGCATCGTGCTTCGGGGGCAAAAGCCCCTCACACTCTGCGACCGCTGCCCCTGCTTCGGTTCGCTGTTTCCGCCACTGGCGGCGCTCACCTTTGCAGCATCCAGTATTATCTGCGCTTTTGGCTTGGCATCTGCCGCACCTCGCTCGCCGTATCGGCACTTAGAATTATGCGGTATTGCCTTAGAAAATGGAGGTTGCAATGGAGATAGGAGAGATTTCGCTGTTGAGCATTGTCACGGCGGTGGCCCCGATGGCACTTTTTGTGCTGCTGGCGCTGTTTGCCCCACTGGTTTACCGCAGAATTGCGGGCAAACTGATTGAAAAATTCCGTCCACATCAGCCGCAGTGGATCAGCATCATTCTGGATAGCTACCTGAGCCCAACAACGATCTTGCTGCGCGCCGTGTTTATTTATGCTGCACTGTGGGTTTTGCCGCTGGAACTGAACACCCCCACATACCGCAGCGTATTGGCGCGCATCATGCAGGTAACCGCAATCTGCCTGATTGCCTGGGGCGCATGGATGGCTGCCCCCGTGTGCCGCCTTTTGCTGCGCAGCGCAGAAAACAAACTGGATATTGCTACCAACCGCACAATGGGGCGCTTTTTTGAAAATATCTTCCGAGCTGTTGTAGGTGTTGTGGCGGGCATTGCGGTGTTGGATGCATTGGGCATTCCCGTTACCGGCCTGCTGACAGGTGCTGGCGTTGCCGGTATCGGTATTACCCTGGCGGCGCAGTCCACCATGTCAAACCTGATTGCAGGGGTAGCGCTGGTGCTGGAACATCCCTTTGGCATTGGCGATTATGTGATTCTGGGCAGCTATGAGGGCACGGTGGAAGATATCTCGTTCCGCTCCACCCGTATCCGCACGCCGGACCATGCAGTGATAACGGTAGAAAACTCCAAGGTGTGTGGCGAATACATCCAGAATGTTACTGACCGGACCAACCGACTGTGGCAGTTTACGATCGGTGTCACCTATGATATCCCGCGCGAAAAAGTTGAAACGCTGTGTGCAGATCTGAAAGAATTGCTCAGTGCGGATGCACAGATCAGCTCGGACGCAATGACTGTTACCCTGAATGAATTTAGCGCTTCCAGCATGGATATTCTGGTACGTTGCTATGTGACGGCGGTGGATTATACGGGCTATTTACAACTGAAAAGCCGCATGAATCTGGCCATCATGGACCTGATGAAGCGGGATGGATGCGACTTCGCCTTCCCTTCCACCAGCGTTTACCTGGAAAAAATGCCGCCGCAGAAAGGCAAATTCTGATTTGGCAGAAACAGCTCATCAAGTGCCCAAGTTAGGGCAATACCGCATAATTCTAAGTGCCGATACGGCGAGCGAGGTGCGGCAGATGCCAAGCCAAAAAGCGCAGATAATACTGGATGTCTTATCGAGCATTTTGGCAACGCAGATGCCGTGCCGCAGCTGCCGGAGCGGTGCTTAAGCCGCAAGGCGGGAATTGTGCGGTGTTGCCTTAGCAATTTGAACCAAACAATATAACAAAACCGCCACGAACCAATCTAACAGGTTCGTGGCGGTTTTTATGTACGTTTAAGTTTTACGCGGCAATCTCAGATCAGAGCAGCAGTGATGAGGCTCATCTTGTAGACTTCCTCAGCATCGCAGCCACGGGACAGGTCGTTGATGGGAGCATTCAGACCCTGCAGGATGGGGCCGTATGCAGCAAAGCCGCCCAGACGCTGTGCGATCTTATAGCCGATGTTGCCGGCGTTGATGTTCGGGAAGATAAAGACGTTAGCTTCGCCAGCAACGGTGGAGTTGGGAGCCTTCAGCTTGCCAACTTCCGGTGCAACGGCGGCGTCAAACTGCAGTTCACCGTCAACCTTCAGTTCGGGATGTGCTTCCTGAACGCGCAGGGTGGCGTTGCGCATCTTATCAACGGTCTCGCCCTTGCCGGAACCCTTGGTGGAGTAGCTCAGCAGAGCAACCTTCGGGTCGATACCGAAAATCTCAGCGGTATGAGCAGTCTCAACGGTGCTCTCGACGATCTCATCCTCAGAAGGATCGATATTGATGGCGCAGTCGCCCATCGCCAGCTTCTCGTTGCCGCGGACCATAATGAAGCAGGAGCTGACGGACTTGATGCCGGGTTTGCACTTGATCAGCTGCAGAGCCGGGCGAACGGTATCAGCGGTAGAATAGGTAGCGCCGCCCAGCAGGCAGTCAGCCTTACCCATTTTGACCAGCATGGTGCCGAAGTAGTTGGACTTGGACAGTGCAGCGCGGCACTGCTCCTCGGTCATCTTACCCTTGCGCAGTTCAACCATTTTGGCAACCATTGCGTCAAATTCAGGGTAAGAGGTCGGGTCGCAGATCTCTGCGCCGGTAATGTCAAAGCCGCCCTCAGCAGCAGCCTTTTTGACTGCTTCCGGGTTGCCCAGCAGTAAAACGTTCAAAATCTTGCCAGCCAGCAGCTTGGATGCTGACGGACAGGATACGGGCATCAGTGCCCTCAGTAAATACGATGGTTTTAGGATTTGCTTTCAACTGATTTTCAAAATTTTCAAAAACGTCCATGATAATACCTCCGTATCAATCTGGTGCCGGGTATCCGTGGATCCCGCACACGCTAGTACAAATACAATTATAGCACGATTTGAATTTATTTGCAAATGGTGCAAGGACAAACATATGTTTTTTTGCGCAAAAAAAGTCTGAACTGGCTAAAAACGCAAAAATTCATGCGTTTGACGCAAAAATATCAGGCGAGATTGACAAAACTATATCAAATGGTGCGCGGGATGGAATTCTCTCCTTTCCGGAGCAGAAAACCCATAAGAACGATAAAAATCGGCAACATCCTGTGGGCTGTGCACAACAACAGCCTGCAAAAGCCGGTCCGTGCCGGGCTGGCGGAAGCCGATGATGGTTTCACCTGTACAAATGCTGCTTTGCGTTGCAATATCCGCCGGGCCAAGGCCCGGCGGCGGCTGCAACGCGGCGCAGGTTTTGCGGTGGTTAAAGAACATGGTGCATAACGCCTCCCCTGCTTTTCTTTCAGCATAGCGCAGGTTTGGGCAAAAAGCAAGTGCAATACAAAAAAGCCTTCCGGCACACAGGAGGGCTGCAATACCGGAAGGCGTATGTAGGGAAATATAGAGAATGTCAGAATAAATCAGTCGAGGAATTCCTCGTTCAGCTGAACGCCAAAATCATGGGCAATGGCGCGCAGGTCATCGTCGGTGATGGTCTGGCGGATCAGGCCGCCGCCCATGGAGAGAACTTTGACATAGATCTCAGCACTCTTTTCAATCGTGTGGGCGAGGCCGAAGGTGATGTCAAAGTCAGGGCCGGAGGCAAACAGGCCGTGCTGTGCCCAGATAGCGGCCTGATAGGTTTTCATCTTCTCGGAGGTTGCCATGGCGATGTCCGCGCCGCCCGGGACCATCCAGGGGCAGACGCCAACACCCTCGGGGAAAACGACGGGGCACTCGGTAGCGCTCTGCCACAGGGCGCGGGAGAAGTCACGGTCCGTAAGCGGCAGGATGTAGGTCAGCGCAATGACGTTGGTGGCGTGGCAGTGATAAATAACGCGGTTCGCGCCGTTGGTAGCGGCCTTGCGGACGCTGTGGTTCATGAAATGGCTGGGGAACTCGGACGTCGGGCGTGCGCCGTCGGCCAGACCCCAGACGATGCGCCAGCTGTCGCCCTTGTCGTTGATCTCCACAATGCCGATGCTGTGGATCGGGTCAGGCTCGACGTTGCGGAAGAACTTGCCGGAGCCGGTGGTGATGAAGTACTCACCGGCCAGATTATCGGCCTGCACGCCCATGTTGACCCACTCGCGCGGCTCGGCGTCGAAGTAGGGACGGCAGGCGGCGACGTCCTCCCCGGTCATGCGGTAGGTCAGGTTGCCGCCGTTGCGCTCGTGCCAGCCCTGCAGCCAGCCATCGTTGCACATGCGGATAAAGCCCTTGACGCAGGGAATTTCATAAATCGTAGACATAATTTCTGCTCCTTTTTTGCTTTTTGCCGCGTCCGTAGGGGCCGGACATGTCCGGCCCGCCACCTTGCGCAGCTGCCCATTTACGGGTCATAATTTTTATGTTGAGGGCCGGGCATGCCCGGCCCCTACCGTGCATCGATTATAAATCAGCGCGTGATCACATCCACCGGCACGTTGAAGATCTCGGCAACCTTCAAAATCGTGTCGATGTGGTGGCCGGTGGCGGCGGCCATGTGGTGGGTGGGGCCGGCCTCGCTCCAGCGGTTGCAGAACTCGCGGGCACCGCAGCTGAAGCGGGTGCGCATGTTCGTGTCACCGAAGGTGAAGATCGGGCCGGGCTCGTTGACGCCCTCGGCCACGACAAACTTGAAGTGGCCGTCCTTGTCCTGCGTGATGGCTAGATAGGTCACATCGCCAACCGGCGGATAGAATTGGGTCAGATAGCCGCCACCAGTCTTGCCGTGGAACACGGGCACGATCTTCATGGTCGGCTTTCTGGCCGTGGAGATGTCGGCGTCGCCGGAGCCGGAGTGGCCGATGATGCAGATGTCCTCATTGAAGTCGATGGAGTACATCTCGCTCAGCTGGCCGCAGCCCGCAATGGTTTTCAGGATGGACATTGCCATCGAAACCTTGATATCGCCCTCAACCGCGCAGGCAGTTCCCTGCTTGATGAGCATCGAGAATGCAGGGATCAGCATGGAGTCCAGTTTGCCGGCCACACCCTTGGCAAGCCGTCGTAGTGGCTGGCGACGAAGGCGATCTTCTCGTCCTTGACCCACTGCTCAAAGGCGACAACATAACGGGCCATATCCCAGACCTTTTCGATCGTGCCGCCGCCCTCAATATCAAAGGTATCCAGAATGTCCTGCGCCTTGGCGCGGATGGCGTCCTCGTCGGCGATGTTGTCGGCGATGGCCCACATCTTTTCCCAGTCAAACTGCTTGGTGTAAAGCCACATGCGGTTGTACAGATTCGTCTCGTCGATGTACAGATCCATCATGCCGGGGTACGGGCGGCCGATTTGGGCAAGGTTGGTATCACGGAAGCGGCGGCGCACCTGCGCGGCCTTGCACCAGTCGTTGATTTCGGCCTGCACGGCGGGGTCACCGCCCTCGACCACGCCGGTGATGACGGCGTGGCGCTTACCGGCGCGCTCCAGGTCAGCGACCATCTCGCCGACAGCGCCGCAGGCGTACAGCTCACCCAGCCAGGTGGGGGTGTCGGTGTTGGCGTAGTCGGGGGCCTTCTTCTTCTGCACGTTGACGAGGACAACGGGCACGTCGAGGTCGCGCACGGCGGGCAGCATATTGTAAGAGGTAGCGTAGGTCAGCAGCTGCAGAATGACAAGGTCAACGTCGGCGGTGCGGAACTTATCGCCCGCGGCCATGGACTGCTCCTTGGTGGTGACGATGCCGCCGTCGATGACCTCGACGGTGTCGGGCAGCGTCTTTTTGAAGGCGGCGTACTGGCCCTCAAACTCGGGGACCAGCGTGGGGAACTGCGGCAGGTAAGCGCCCAGCGCAATGGCGAACACGCCAACGCGGGCTTTGGTTTCGACTAACATGGTGGGACCTCCTGTATATGGATTTGTTGTGATGTGCGTGTAGGGGAGGGATTTATCCCTCCCGGGAAGTATACGGTGTCGGGCGCGGGCACGGGAGGGTCAAGACCCTCCCCTACAAACCGGGGGTGAACGGCAGGCTGGCGGCGGCATGAGGGCATGCCGCCCTACGGTTGGATGTAGGGCGGGGTGCCCCCACCCCGCCGGGTCGTTTACTCCGGCTGATACTCTTTAATTTCAAAGCTGCGCCGGATGGCGGCGCGGGCTCGGCCAGGTCGGCAAAATCGCCGCTGTGGATGAACTGCACCATCAGGTTGCCCAGCGCTGTGCCCTCGGTGGGGCCTGCAAACACGGTCAGGCCGGTGGCGTTGGCGGTCTGCTGGTTCAGGTAGCCGTCCTGGCTGCCGCCGCCGACGATGTTCAGGCTTGTGTAGGTCTTGCCGGTCAGGCTTTGCAAGGTCTCCACGGCGCGGCGGTAGTCCTGCGTTAGGGAGTTGTAGACGCACTGCATGACCTCGCCGGTGGCGGCGGGCACGGGCTGGTGCGTGTCGGCGCAGGCGGCCCTGACTTCTTCGATCATGGAGGCAGGCGCTAAGAAGCGGTTGTCATCGGGGTCAACGCAGCTGGGGAAGTCGGCGGCCTCCTTCGCGGCGGCGATCAGCTCCGGGAAGCTCGGGCGGGTGCCGGTCTTTTCGCCAAGCTCACGGCGGACGGACTGGATCATCCACAGGCCCATGATGTTTTTCAGGTAGCGGTAGCGGTATTCATAGCCGCCCTCGTTCGTAAAGTTGGCGGCGCAGCTGTCCGGGCCGGTGATGGCCGCTGCGTTTTCCACGCCCAGCAGGCTCCATGTGCCGCTGGACAGGTAAGCGGCGTACTCATCCCGCGCGGGCACGGCGAGGAACGCCGAGCCGGTGTCGTGGGTCGCGGGCAGAATGACCTCGGCGTCAAAGCCGACAGCCTTCTGAATTTCCGGCGTCAGATGCCCCAGCACCGTACCGGCGGTCTTGATGGGCTGGAAGATGCCGCGCGGCAGACCCAGCTTTTCGATCAGTACATCGTCCCAGTCCCTGCTGTCCGCGCCCACCAGCGCCGTGGTGCTGGCGTTCGTGTACTCATTGGCGGGCACGCCGCAGAGCAGGTAGTTCAGGTAATCGGGCACCATCAGGAACGTTTTGGCGGCGGCCAGCTGCTCCGGGTGCTCGTTTTTGAGCGCCATCAGCTGGTAAACCGTGTTGAACGACTGGTACTGGATGCCGGTGCGGGCGTAAAGTTTTGTAAACGGCAGAATGGGTTCCAGTTCCTCCCGCATGACGGCGGTGCGGCCATCGCGGTAAGCAACGGGGTCCCCGATAGGGGTAGCATCGGCATCCAGAAGCAGAAAGTCAACAGCCCAAGTATCAATACCGACCGTTGTGGGCGTATAGCCTGCATCGTGGGCGGCTTTCAGCCCCTCGATCACATTCTGAACCAGGCCTTCCATATCCCAGCAAAGGTGACCGTTCTTTTCAATCAGGCGGTTTTCAAAGCGGTAGACTTCATGCAGGGCCATAACACCATGTTCCACGGTGCCAATAATGTGCCGGCCGCTGGATGCTCCGATATCTACAGCAAGATAACAGGTTTGCATCTTTCTCTCCTTTTTGGTAAAATACGAATCAGGCGAACTGCCTTATGCTATTAGTATAGCGGCATAATATCCGGCATTCCATGGTTTGAAGTGGACTGTTTTTTGTGAAAATTCTACTTTGCCATTCCCTGCTGGCAAAGGCGGTTTCGCTGCTTTTGCTTGACTTATAGTAATGGGAAAAAATTAAGTCTGTGTTTTTTTTCGATGACAAGGCGAAGCTTGTTGTAATACTGTCGCAGTGCCCGGCGAAAATGCTAAGGCAACCCCGCACAATTCCCGCCTTACGGCTTAAGCACCGCTCCGGCGGCTGCGGCACGGCATCTGCGTTGCCAAAATGTTCGATAATGTCGGGTTGCGGTACCCGCATCGTGCTTCGGGGGCAAAAGCCCCTCGCACTCTGCGACCGCTGCCCCTGCTTCGGTTCGCTGTTTCCGCCACTGGCGGCGCCTCACCTTTGCAGCATCCAGTATTATCTGCGCTTTTTGGCTTAGCATCTGCCGCACCTCGCTCACCGTATCGGCACTTAGAATTATGCGGTATTGCCCTAAAAAGTAAAGAATAAAAATAAAAGCCCCGCCTGCCGGGCAGAACATTCTGCATCCGGCAGGTGGGGCTTTTGGTTGTTGCAAATAGATAAATGAAAATTTACTGCCTTTTCTGCATCCGCAGGGCTGTACGGCATCAAGGGCGTGGCACAGGGAATGGTATACTGCATCATCGGGTGCGGGGTGGCATCCACCGCTTCCCCTTCCGCGTTTTTGATCCATTCAGGGGTTACGGGCACGACCGAACCATCTGGCTGCAAAATTTCCAGCGAATCTCCCAGGCAGAACTTGCTGCGCTGGGTGCAATGGGCAACGCCGTCTTCCCACGAATCCACAGTGCCGATGAAATCCCAATCTCGCACATAAGTATGGCTGGGTGTCTGCAGGGCTTTCTCTTTGCCAAAATAGAAACCGGGTGAATAATGGCGGTGGCTGGTACGGTTCAGCTCATCCAGCACGGAATCCGGTAAATCAAACGTATCACTGGCGGGGTTTGCCAGGTACTGGTCCAGCGCTTTGCGGTAAGCGGCGGTAACGGACGCAACGTAATAGAATGTTTTGGCGCGCCCCTCAATTTTCAGAGAATCCACACCAGCCTTGCAGATCAGGTCCAAAAACGGTGCGGTGCATAGGTCGTTGGCGTTCAGGATGTAGCTGCCTTCCTCATTTTCGCCAATGGGCATATACTGGCCGGGGCGGTTTTCTTCTACAAGATAGTATTTCCAGCGGCAGGGCTGGGCACATTCGCCGCGGTTGCCGCTGCGCCCGGTCATATAGCTGGAAAGCAGGCACCGACCAGAAACGCTCATGCACATGGCGCCGTGCACAAAGGCTTCCAGTTCCAGCTCCGGCGGGGTGTTATCGCGGATCTGGGCAATATCGGTCAGAGTCAGCTCGCGCGCCAGCACCACACGCTTGGCGCCCAGGTTGTAAGCCATGGTTGCAGCAGCATAATTGGTGATGCCTGCCTGGGTGGAAAAATGCACATCCACATCCGGAGCATACTGTTTGGCAAGGCTCAGTACGCCAAGGTCCGCAATGATAAAGGCATCCACCCCGGCTTCGGCCGCGTCCTTGATATACTGCGGCAGCTCGGAAAGCTCATCGTTGGTGGGCAGGTTGTTCAGGGTCAGGTATACTTTTTGCCGCGAGCATGGGCAAAAATGCAGCCATCATGAAGCTCGCCAATGGTCAGGTTGACCGGTGCGGCGCGCATACCAAAGCGCGGCAGTGCGCAGTATACGGCATCGGCACCATACATGACGGCATATTTCAGGGCTTCAAGGCTGCCGGCAGGCGACAGCAGTTCCGGACAGGACAACATAAGATAACGGCTCCTTTTGTTCAGTGAAGTTCAGCTTTTATCAGCCCCAACCGGCGATGATGCAGTTCTGATGGTGTTCGTCTGCCGTTTTGGCATAGAAATATTCGCCAGGGTGGTCGCCGTTCGGGTTGCCGGTAACAAAGAAATAATAGCCTTCGTCCAGATATTCCTGGTCGGGATTCAGCGCGGCGGCAATGGCATCAATACCGGGATTGGTGATGGCACCGGCGGGCAGGCCGCTGATGCGGTAGGTGTCGTAATGAGCAAGCACATCATCCGGAACAGCGCCCTGTTCCGGCCAGCCGTAATAAGCGGCGGTGGGCGAATTCCACAGGTAGTTATTGTCGCTATCGTTCATGATATAGCTGCTGGCATTGGATTCCAGCTTATGCTCTGCCCACTGCGGGTCATCGGATTCCAAACGATTGTGGAAGCAGGCGGAAACCTTGGCGTCTTCTGCGGGCATACCGGCTTCTTCCTGAATAAAGCTGGCCAGAATGACAACATCATTCATTGTGGTGCCCTTTTCGTTGATGGTATCCCACAGGTCGGAAGTTTTGGCGTCGAATGCCTTATAGAAGGTGTTGACGTAATTATAGACCGAGTCATCGGTGAAGAACTCGTAAGTGTCCGGGAACAGGTAGCCCTCGCACTTCATCAGGCGGCCTTCGGTATCCGGGATGGCATTCCAGAAATCATACTGGCTGAAATCGGAACCATCCTCGCCGTTGGCGCAGGCAAGGAAATCATCCACCGAGCACAAGCCATTTTCTTCCATCTTCTGGGCAATAGCAACGGCTGTGTAGCCTTCGGGGAATGTGATGGTAATGGTCTTGCGCTTGACCTGCTGCACGCTGAGGGTTTTCAGGATCGTGTTATAATCCATGCCGGAGCGCAGGGTAAAATCGCCATACTGCAAACCGGAAGCGCGGCCGCTGTATTTGGCATACAGCTTGAACAGCCAGTCATACTGGATGACGCCATCCTCTTTCAAAACGTTTGTGATGTCTGCAACAGTGGAACCCTGTTCAATGGTAACGGTCTGCTCCGGGCCGAGTTCGCCGTTGCCGGCAACTTCGCCGTAGAACTGGAACACTTTCCAGCCGCCGATGCCGACGATAGCCAAAATGACAACAAGAACCACAAGCCCAATGGGAAAACGGCGGCGGACGGGTTCATCATCGTCATCCTCTGCGTACTCGTCTGGACCTTCGGCGTCTTCGTACAGGTCCTGCGGGTCAGGATCAGGCTGTACCGGGCGCTTTGGCGCGGGGGCTGGCGCAGCATGATAAGCCTGGCGCGACTGCGAGCCCTTGTCCTGGGAATCACCACGATTGATTTTCATTCCAAATCTCCTTTACCAGGCAGCAGAACTGCCCTGTTTCACGTATGCACGGTCTTACAGCAACAGGCGGAAATAAACGTCCGTAACGGGGAACGGCTGCCCAAGGTAACAAATCATGCCGTAACCACAGCGCTTACCCTCGCCCAGGTACAAAAACTGATTTTCCGCCAGCAGCAGCCGTGCTTTGGTCAGACCGGTATGTTCCCGCGCGGCCTGCAGCAGAATATCAGCCGAATGGTCGTTATCGGCCTGCAGCTCCATAAAAAGCAGCTCGTCCTTTTCCTGGCAATAGAGGCCGTAACCGCGCTGGTTGGAAACAATGGTCATACCGCGGCGGTAGAGCCGGGTGATCATGGTGTTCATGCTGCTTTCCGGCAGGGCGATGCAGGCGGGCTGGTAGCGCATGCGGGTGTCGATCAATTTGCGGACTGTCAGGTTATCAAACTCTGCTCGTGCCCACAAATTGTGTTCAATGGGCTTGCGGATGATGCGCAGCGGGAAGCGCCCCTGAAAATTCAGCTGGGAAAACGCTTTTGCGGCCCGCGTGCTTTGCGGTGCCGCCACAGCGAAATCACACCCTTTGGCGGAAAAGGCGCGCAGGCAGGTTGCCAGCAGTTTGGGCATCAGCCCGCGCCCCTGCAGGGACGGGTCCGTTGCCATGCAGCAGAGCCATACGCCGTGGTGGTGCCCGCATTCCACTGGAACCGCACCAATCATGGCGGCCGGGATGGGCTTTGCACCGGGGGCCGGGTCCCGGGCAAGGATCAGGATATTATCCAACCCCACAATTCCACAAAGCCAGTCCAAAGCATCCTGGCGGGTTCCGCCATACGTTTTGCGGCGGAACGCAACCATCTGCTCCAAATCAGCTTCCGTTGCTTTGCAAAGCATGTTCTATCCCCTCCTTGCCGTATTCAACATGTGGCTTTTGCTGCCAACGGTTTTAGCTCAAAATCCGCTCCAGGTATGCCATCACTTCGGACTGAATATCCTCCGGCGTGCGGATGGTTTTCTGGCCGTCTACCGTTGTGGTACACTCAATGCGGTGCCAGCCCAGCTTGCGTGCGCAGTATTCAGCGGCGGCGCGGGAACGGGCCAGGTATTCGGTATCGCGTTCCTGAATATCTTTTTTGCTTTCATCGCCGTGGTAGCGCTGCGCAATCAGGCGCTGGCTGACATCGGGATCAACCGCAAGGTATACAACCGCATCCGGCGCAGGCAGGCCGAGCTTTTTGTACTCGAACTCAAACAGCCACTCCAGAAAACCATCCCAGTGCATCGGCGGCAGTTTGGAACATTGGTGAACGGCGTTGGAGGTGGTATAACGGTCAGAGATGATTAGCCCATTCTGGCGGTAGACATTGCCCCACCTGGTTTTGTAGCTGGCAAAGCGGTCAACAGCATAAAACGTTGAAGCTGCATAAGCGTTCACGTCATCCGGGCGCTGGCCGAACTCGCCGGAAAGATACATCTTGACCAGTGCGGAGGACGGACTGTCATAATCTGGGAAGCTGATTTTCAGCGGGTCATACCCTTTGCTATGCAAATTCTGGCAGGCAAGTTCTGTCTGTGTGCCCTTGCCGGAACCATCCAGGCCTTCAAAAATAATCAGTTTACCCATGGTTTTCAGCCTCCTGTTTCAGTGTTGCATATTTATCACGCACGGCGTTCTGCTTGCCGCAGCACATACCGCCCTCCGGGCAGGGACCCGCCAGGCAGCGGGGACCAGCTGCGGCAAAAACATGCGGCGCAAGCGGGTATACAAGGCGCAGCATTTCATCGGCAACGGCGCGGATCTCCCACTGGGCACGGTTGCAGCAGCGCAGGTTGAAAAAGTTGTTCAGGCTGCGGCAGTTCATGGTCATTACCATTTTTGTCTCGCAGGCGTTGGGCAATACAAAGCGGGCGTCCTCGTTTGCCATTTTGCTGGCTTTGGCGCGGGCGGTCTTTTCCGGCATGCCCTGCTCCATCAAGGTGTGGGTATGCTTTTCTTCCAGTGCTTTGACCAGCTCCAGGTAGTGTTTGGCATCGGCGTTCATTGCATCAATAAAAGCCGCTTTGGCCGCAGGGTCAGCCTCAATTTCCGGGGGAATCACATAACGGAAATCTTCCAGCCGCACATAGCGCTGGCTCTGCACACTGAAACTTGCAATGCGGTGGCGGGTGACCTGTGCCAGAAAGGTGCGGGAAACGCCCTCAATGCCAAAGGTAAAAAGCTGGCATGTTCAATGGGGCTGGCGTGGCCGAAGTCATTCAGCTTTTTGCAAAAAGGCTGCGGTCTTTTTCCGGTGTTAGGCCATCCAGCAGGGTTTCGATATGTGCATCAGAATAGCACAGCTTGGCGGCTGCGGCAATGGTCTTTTCGGGGTCATTGGTGTGGGCGATCAATGTTACAAGCATGGGCCCGTTCCCTCTTTTCCTTTTTTATCAGTGGTTTATTCTTCGCTGGTCAGCTTGGCCGACGCAAACCAAAAGAGTACACGATCCGCCGATATCTCCGCCAACCCTGACCGTAGCGATCCCGCGACATCGGTAATACCGACCGGTATCGAGCAAAAGTGGAAAACGCTACCTTGATCCGTGCCGAGCGGTGCCTTGCTGATCAATGCGCCGGTCTCCCGTGACCGCAGGTGATCGCCCTCACCGACGTAGTCCGCACGAGTAG
>VOFJ01000374.1_pt1 | contig 24988 bp, 29 predicted proteins | sample 5384081 | NCBI WGS metagenome assembly VOFJ01 (sample SAMN12384729, study PRJNA508395) | human gut metagenome | isolation source: healthy gut I | host: Homo sapiens | reverse complement strand
TTTGATTTCAAAAATATTTTGTATCTTTACGGTGTTAATAATACAAAGGTATCAAAAATATGGCAAAGCTGCAAAATAAAACAAAAGACAACCCCAAACTGGAACAACGGCCACTGAAGGATGGTCGCATATCGTTGTATCTGGAATATTATCTCGGACGTACCGAAACTCCCGTAGTTGATGAAGACGGCAACCCCGTACTTTACACATCCGGGGCAATGGCAGGCAAACCGAAGGTCAAAATCACACATAATCGCAAGAAGGAGACTTTGCCGTACTACCTTATTGCTGCTCCGAAGACTCCTGCGGAACGGCAACAAAACAAGGAGATTCTTGAGTTGGCCAAGAGGGTGCGTTATGAACGCGAGGAAGAACTCAAAGAGAACAAGCACGGCTATCGTCTGAAGAAGGAAGAAGTCGAGATAAACTATCTTGACTGGATGGCTGAGTATCATGCCAACTATACAAATAGTGACGGCAATCAGATCCGTCGCGCCCGCACTGTGTTCATCGATTTCCTGATTGACCCCAAAATGAAACTTCTGCCTGAAAAAGTCAAAGGCGACATGACAAAGGAAGAAAAGGAGGCCATCCAAAAGAATAATGCGAAGAAGGCAGCCGAAAGGGAGAAAAAGGCAGCGGGGCTGAAAGTGAAACCAGAGCAACTGACCAAGGATTTGATGCGCTCTTTCACTGAATATCTGATTAAACGCTTCACCGGAGAAGGTGCACATACTCTCTATGCCCGGTTCAAGAAGATGATATTGGCTGCCGTAGAAAAGGATATCATCAGAAAGAATCCCTGCACCGGCGTTTCGATAAAGAAGGACTACGGACAGTTGAAAAAAGACATTCTCAGTCAAGAAGAAATAACCACACTCGTTGCCACGCACTATGACAAAGAGAATCCCGACATTCGCCGTGCGTTCATCTTTTGTCTGTACTGCGGACTGCGCTGGTGCGATGTCAAAGACCTCACCTATGCGAATGTCGATTATTCAAACAAGTTGCTAAAATTCGAGCAAAGCAAAACCAAAGCCCATAGCGCAGCCAGTGGAGTTGTCATACCTCTCAACGACGGACTTCTGCACCTTATCGGTCAACCCAAGGATGGCAACCGCAATCAAATCATCTTCCCATTGCCGTCGCATACCATGTGCCTGAAAGCCTTGCGCCACTGGGTCGCCCGTGCCGGTATCCAAAAACACATCACCTGGCACTGCGCCCGCCACAGTTGCGGAACAAACCTGCTGAGTAACGGAGCCAACATCAAGACAGTAGCCAGCATCCTCGGACACAGCGGCCTCGCCCACACCGAGAAATACACCCGCGCCGTCGATTCCCTCAAACAAGCCGCCATCGACTCAATGCCGCCATTAGATTTTTAACCGTATGTTCCGATAAATTTTTTTAGCCGTTGGTGAAGCACATCTTTCACCAGCGGATTACGAAGAATCCGCGTCGGTATGAATATGGCATAGAATCAAGGATGGGTATTCTTTTATACCTGACAAGAATTTTAAGGAAAGAGTAAGGAGCCCAAGAATTTGATGATATTGCTCAATCGTTTAGTGTTATCATATTATCAGTCCGTTATCATCAGCCATGCCACCATCGGCAAATAGGACTAAATGATTAGAGACATACTTTATGTAGGCTCTTAGAATAATCTCCTTTACTAATTGTGGCATTGGACGAGTACTAAGTTGCCCCATGATATAGTTTGATAGCTCATAACCAAGACCATGAAATATTGTATAAAAAATATCCCTTAATGAAGCGATAAGGGAAACCGAGACGATTCCCCCTAACAGTTCTATTGCTATCGGTACAACCTGATTTATAACGTATGGATTCTTTTCTATATGCTTCAGGAAACCTTTATAATCAGTATCATTGCCTTTCACACGGGCATTAATATTCGAGATAATATAATCAGTGGTTAGACAATGTCCATAGTAATTCAGCGCTGTAAAGTATTCTGAAATATGGCCTGCACTAATAGAATATTCACTACGTAAGAAATACTCCAAGTTAATCTTGGTCGTGGAATCTGCAATATTTTGCATCCAAAAGTCCTCAGTTATTAAGAAAGAATTTTCCCTCTGAGCCAGCAGCATTGTCTCAATTACTGTTTCCAACACTGGATTATCTACACTTTCAGAACGTTCCAGGTATTCCTCAACCACGACAATCTCACAATGCTTATTAATCCAATCCATTAGACTATAGAGCACATTGATTAAATTAAAGCAATCTTCTATCGTGTCCTTGTGGACAAACTGTTTCAAATTATTAATTGCAGCAATATCACAAGTATGCAGAACTGAATCGCGCTTGATAGCCTCTATATTTTCTTTTATGTAGTCATATACGCGCGTTGTCCTATGACGAACTTTTCCCTAACTTCAATATTGAACTTGATGCAAATAGCATGAAGTAATACTAATGATGAAATGTCCAAAACCATATGTAAATCTTTAAGGTCGGACATTTCAATACCCCGCAATGCAAATTTCTGGGAGGGAGTTTGGAATATTTTAGCGCCTCCGAAAATCAAATTATAGATGTCTGCGATGCTGGAAACACGCCTTGTTAAGAACAGAGGGAGTTTTGCACTTTCATATTGAATATTGACTTCGTTAATATGCTTTTTGTACTGCTCTTCATCTGTTCCACGGTCGGCCGTTACCACTTTCTGCAGACCTTCTAATGGATTGTCTTTAATATCGTTGAAATCAAAGCATGGAATATCTCGGTGGCACTCTCCCCAGTCGCAATACTCCCGAACAGAACGGTCAAATGGTCGGTAATATTCTCAAGGAATTGACATCTGAAGGCAAAATCCAATCAATTAAACAACGCTGGTATGACCTGAAAACCGAGTAGAAAGCGAGTAGTTTGACCTGAAAACCGAGTAGTTCATACGAAAGCGAGTAGTTGGCGAGTAGTTTGACAATTATCCGAGTAGTTTACCCCAAAAAGCGAGTAGTTATTGGGAACAGGCGTGTTCTTTGTTTTTATTACCCTGACACCATAATTGTTGTGCGGAGGTATAAGAGGAGAATGAACGACAGGGCATAAAGAAATATGGTTAGCAGCGTCCAGCCGCGAGGTAGAGTGAAGCTGCCGGTGAGGTAATTGCGGATGCGGCTTGTGAGGCGATGGCGAAGTGTGGCGATTTTGGAGAGTAAACCAGACGGTAGGTCTGAGAAAATCGAATGCGGTTTGGGCGTATCATCTGCAGTGGTGGATGCTCCGAGATGTTTGAGAACGTCTGAATGGATGTTGTTAAATTTTGTTTCAGTTCTCTTGATATAAGTGATTATCAAGCGATAGAACGTGTTGAAATCTTTGACCATTGCAACGCGCATTTCTTCTTCGCTGGTATAATATGGTACACCTTTCGTTTCGCACTCTTGACGGCGTTTTTCGGCGCCTTGGCGGTCTTCTTCCTGACGGCGTTCCTGCCGCTGTTGCAGGCAGTCGTGGCACGCTTTCAGAAACATTTCATAGATTTTGTCGGTGTCGATTTCGATCCGGATGTTTCCATCGGTAGTGGCAGTCGTTTTGCCTTCCAGAATCAGAAGACGGTTCTTGATTTCGTTTAGCTCGTTGACTTGCTGATTGTGCAGTCGGTCAACATAGTTTTTATCGTTTGGGGTCATTATTTATGGTTTGAAAATGATTATATGTGAAAGGATATCCAATTCGGATACTCCTTGTAAAGTTAGAAATGTAATTACGTTGTCGCTATGAGAAGTGGTTACCGTTTTGGAAACCCCTTATGTGAAACATGTTGATACTGATGGGGGTGCGTAAAACGCGCACCCCCTCATTGGAGAGGTTCGAAGGGGTGACCAAAACGGACACCCCTTGCTTTGGATGGCATGATTATACTTTGCGACTATAAGGGATTGCCGTTTTGAATCACTCAATGAAGTTTGAAGGGGTTAAGGAATCATTAACTCCGTTCATAGTACAATCGATAATCCGTTTGTTCATCTTCTACGTTTGAAAGGCCTGTTGACATATTGGTTTTCCTGAGCTTCCTGACGACGACGGCGTTCATCGTTCCAGTCAAGGTCGTTGGTAGTGCCACCGCCACCGGAAGATTGTATGACAGCCGGACCAGCAAGTAAGTCGATAATCACAGACAATGGGACCAGGCTAACTTCCGATGGTTCAGTGGAGGTGCTATTGGGTAGCACTCCATCAAAAGGACTTTCCGTTTTGGAAAACCCTTTGCCTGAATCTTGGCAGGGTGCGGGCAAATTGCCCGCACCCTCCTCAGAGTTCAACATATGGTCTTGAGAGGGGGTGAACAAAACGTTCTCCCCCACATTCGGGCTCTCTACGAACCTTTCATCATAGAAGCCTTTGTTGGGGGTTGACAAAACGTCCACTCCCTCAACAGACAGTGCTCCAAACTTTGCGACGAGCTTGCCGTATGTGAGTTTCAGCTTGGAGAGTTTTGAACCGGCAACCCTGTAACCGTCTTTGGCGAATGAAATGCCCCGGATTTCTCCCGTGGAACGGTTGATACTGAAAGATGCTTCTATTCCATGAGCCTCCAAAGCATGTTGAAATTCAGCCCATGATGATGAACGGTTTGCCGCGGCAATGGCAACCGACTTTATATCGAATCGCAACTGCTGAATCGGTTGAAGTCTGTCACGGTTAACTTTCTCGCCCGTCGTGTTGCCGAATGTCAGACCGTGACGAAGCTTGATTTTCTTGCATACATCAGCACTGCGCAACTGCTCATTGTATGCGGAGATTACGCTGCCGTCGAGGGCGATGCGGCTATATACCAGGTGGCAGTGCGGATGTAGTTTGTCGAAGTGTCGCGCTGCTATGTACTGGGCCTTGGTGATGCCCATACCCCGCAGCCATTCGTCAACGAGCTGCGCCATGTAGCGGTCTCCCTGCTCGTTATCGGGGAACAGATGTGCATCCTCGGGTGAGAATGAGATAGACACATGCTTTACCGGTTTACCGATGTGATGGAGTTTCCCTTTGCTGTCCGGCCGTCGAAGTTGAGTATTGAAACTGTCGGCGATCGTCTCGTTGGAAACGACACAAACGCCCTGATACGACAACAACCGTCCGCGTTTTTCATTGCTCTTGATGTCGTTGGCATAGCTCACCAATCCGCTGAAATCAATTCTGTTTTTGAATTTGGCTATCATCACATACGGAATTTGGAGAGTAACTCAAGCGTCTTTGTGAGCAGACTATCGACCTTAGTCGCTACCGAATAGAACCCCATACCGTTTGCGCATCGGGCAAGCTGATTGAGGTTGTTGGCGATACCCTGAAGGTTGCGGACCATCGAGTATTCCTCATCAGTCAGAGCTTTACGGATTGTTGTGCCCATGACGGCACGGGTAATGAATTTGTTGAGCGAGAGTCCGGATTCACGGGCCATATCTTTTACAACGGCGTAGTTGCCGTCATCGAGATGCAGCTTGATTTCATTGCGGAGCCGCTGCCACTCCGGTTTGGACTTGCGTCCGCGCTTGGATTTTGGTTTTGTCTGGATCATTGTGAATTTGTTTGGAAGTAGAAATGGAGGGAAGAAAGATGTAGGAGGCAAGAGGTTGAGTGCGGAATCAGGATGATTTCAAGACCACGGCGTATGCGGCAACCGAAAGGTTGACCGAGCCAATTTTTATGGGACATAAAAAACAACCTTGCAATCCTCCTCCATCTTAACTTCCGTTTCGATTGCGGAGCGTAGCTACAAACAGGTGACTGTCCGGCTACGGTGTCCTATAAGTGGAATTGGCGAAGATGACCTTGCCAACCATATCGTTCAGACGGTCGGCTATGCGGTCGCCGTATCTTGGGCGAATCTCCTGAGGCGTAATGTTGGTCGTGATAATGGTAAACAGATGACGCTCGTAGCGAGTCATCAGCAGCTCGGGTAACGGATAGAGAACATTGCCGTAATCCATAACCTCAAGCGGCTCAGTGCCGAAATCGTCAATGGCAAGCATCCGTTTATAACAGAGACTGCGCCATTCGTCATAGTCCTCTTTGCAAACCCTCGCAAGGTCGCGGGCATTGACAATCCGGATGGAGTATCGCTCGGAGTAATCATCATCAACTTTGATTTCAAATTTGTTGAGGATTTGCTGGAAGGCTTTCACAAAGGTGGTCTTGCCGTTGCCGCATCCGCCACACAGCATCAATCCGAATTTTGAGTGGTTGCCCGTGAGCCATTCTGCAACCTGTTCGGTCTGCGTCAACAAGGCTTCGCTCATTATAAAAGTTTTGTCGCGGCGTTCAACCTCCGCCTTCACTCCGGCGAGAAGTACACGGACGGTATCGGTCTTTGTGAACGGAAGCCTAAAACGCTCCCTCGTAGTCGCTGGCCGACTGAGCTGAGACACCAGCAGGTCGGCGAGCATAGTTGGCTGATTGATTTGTTGCATGGGTTGTCGGTTTAAGAGTCGTTTTGTTTTTATTGATTGGTTGTTTTTTAATCCAGTTGACGAAATATCTTCGACAGTCATCTTCCTCCCTTCCTTTCGTTCCCTGGCAACGGAGGTAGCGGAAGAAATTGCAGAGATACGATTTCAGTTCCGGCAATTCGATTTGACAGGAGGGAGAAAGAAGGGAAATGATTTCATTGAGCCATGGCTCGTCGTTAACCAGCAAAGCCTCAAGTTCTTCCAAACTCAAAATCTTCACATCGCCTGTTTTATTTAAAGAATAATTTTTATCTTTAATATTTCTATCTTCTATATTATAGGGTGTCAAGCTGTCCGACAATCCAACTGTCGAGACATCCTGCAAGGTTTCCGTCAATTCCTCCGACAAACATTCCGGCAATCCTTCTGTCAAGACAAGTGAATACATCGGATGAGAACCTTTGCCCGTCCCTTTGGTATAGGTAATGAACTTTCGTGCGCTAAGTGATTCCCGAGCGTTTACAACAGTTTGTCGGGTCACTTGGATTGCGGTGCTGATTACCGAAGTCGGGCATTTGAATGGCATCTGCCATCGGCGGCTGTTCGCCCGGTTGATGAGGAAGAAGTAAAGAGCAATCTCCGCTGTGGAGAATGGCTCATACTCGTTCTCTCGCCAGAACCGCTGCATGATTTCATAGATGTTGACTCCCTTAGACATGGTTGCCGGGCTTGCGTAGATATTCGTTAGCGCGCTCCCTGATTTCATCCTGAGAGGAAATGCGAACACTGGTAAGATAGGCGTCGAGGTCTTCGGGATCAAAGTAACAGAGTTTGCCATTTGGCTTGTACATGGGGATGATACGGTTCATCATCATCTTGCGGAGAAAGGATAGCGAGATGCCGAGATACTGCGCTGCTTCCTTAGAGGTGAGAAGTTTTCTTTGCATATTTTATTGTCTGTTTTTCGTAGATACTTTTGGAAATACCCGGATACTCTTGGCATGCATTGAGTACCTTTCGTTTCCGTTGCAAAATTACTGCCTTCTCAATGTGGCACCATGTTGGCCGGTTGTGTTGAAACATAAAAAAAGCAAACGCACTATATGCTGAATTACAGCGATATAATGCGTTTTGAGTTTTAGGAATCGAATTCTGTTGTGTTGAAGTTGTGATTAGCATGGGGCGCGTCTCATCTCTTCCCAGATTTTGATGGCGTTATCTATGTTTTCACGAAATTCTATGTTAGCCGGAACATCGCTTCTAGCATCATCAAGTCGATGGCTTTTATAATAGGTCTGACTGATGCCGCAGCGTTTCAGGAACAGCGATGACCATTCCTTTCCAAGTGCAGTTGGGGAAATTAATTTCTCAACAGCATACACCATATAACATATATGAAGCTGCTTGAATTTTATAAGCTGAAAGAAATCTTGTTCAGACCTAAGATTCATGTGGACACTGAACATTATAGGAGTAGTAAATTCAAACAATACCTCGTTGCAGGCATCATAAAGACAGTTGCACAGCTTCGCCGAAACGGTATCGCGAAACTGCTCGGCATCTTTCATCAAAATCTTCTTCATGAGCCGCCCTCCCTGATTCGTTTGATGTCTGCAAGTATCGCGATGGCGATGTCATGGTATCGAACAATGACAGCCTCCAGAAAATCGGCTCTGAACCGAAACACAGGTGCGCTCTCTATGTTGGCTTGCTCATATTCAGTATATAATTCCCGAACCACCTTTTGTCGTTCATCATGTTGAGCTTTGGCTTCCTCGCAAAGTTTTTCTGCCTCTATATATTCCTTGGAATCGAGATCCAGATAGTCAAGCCGGTTATTAAGTCGGCAGTAGTCTCTCCAATATGCAGTCAACTCTTTCTCTGCTTCTTGGAACCAATTATAATAGGTGCGTGAATAGCTTTGAGCGATATCCTTAAAATCGACATCATTCAACTTTGGCAAACATACATTTAAGAATCGCTCTGATTCCTCTTTGAGTTTGATGACGGACTTTTCCAGATCATCAATATCGTATGCAGCCATCTCCTCAGCTTCATCAATCAGATTATTCGGTTCCGGCATCTTATCGTAAATCTCAACGATAGACAATGCATCCGCAAAGGACAATTCTTGTCCCTCGGTGATATTATTGATGGCAATAAGATTTTGAACAAGCTCGTTTATCATCTGGGGATGTGTTTGAGGCAGATTACAGTTTGCCCTTAGATATAGAACAGCATGAATTCTCTTTGGTTCTCATAAAAGTACACCACGTTGCCATTAGTACACTTTTAGTACACCTCTGAAAATGACAATCCCTTTCAACTCAACAAGTTAGAAGGGATTTGGAGAGCCGCGAGTGGGACTCGAACCCACGACCTTTTCGTTACGAATGAAATGCTCTACCAACTGAGCTATTGCGGCTTGATGGTGCAAACGGGAGTGTTTGGAGTAACATCCCGGTTGCCTTTATTTTGATACAAAGTTATAAAAACTTTCTTTATTGTGCAAAAACCGTGGGAGGTTTGTTTGACTGAGATATTCAGTCGATGGTCTGCTTGGCAAAGGTCAAATTAATCTCGGCTTTGTCTAGGTCGAGTTTCACCATTACTGGCGCCCCGATGTAGGGGTCAATCGAGCTGACGTACTGGGTGGTCTGTCCGTAATAGGAGTTGGAGGTGTTCGACTCTGTGACCACTGTAACCGGTGTGAGGGTGAATGTATAGTCAGAGGGTTCAATGGACTCTTTCTCAAGCATCTTCAGCAGATAGTTTCTCATGCCTGAGAAGATGTAGCATTTATCGGTTGAGTTGTATGATGCGTAGAAAGAAGTCTCATTGTTTACGAGCTCGTTGTCAAGGAAGAATTTCTCTTTCTTATCCGACTGCACGAGCAACAGATTGGCGGGAGGGGCAATGGAGTAGTCGTTCTTTATGAGTTCCACCGGAATCTTGAAGCTCAGGGAGTTCACCACCGACAGGGAGCCGGAATGCTGCTTGTAATAGCTTATGACCTCATTGATCGGGAACTGTATCTCCACATCGCGGCCGACTGGAGCTACGATAATCTGCTCGCCTCCGTCGATGCGCTGAGCCAGAGCATCGGATATGGCGAAATCGAGATTGTTGTTGAGGATAATCTCAGGGGTGACGGCAAAATAGTTGCCCTCGAAGCGATTGATCACCTCCTTGCCTTCGGAATCGACCGATGTGGTGTGATAGTATATGCGTATCTGTGTGGAGGATATTTCAACCACCCGGCCCGCACCATACGAATTCCTTACATATATTCCGGGGAAATAACGGGCGAACTGTGCAGGGAACTGATATGCCTCGGGGTTGGTCTGATACAGCGAAAGAAACTCATGTGCAAGGCTCACAGGGAGATGCACATCAATGAGCCGGTAGGATAGATTGCGGATTGAATCGGGCTGACCGAGAGCATTGCACACATACATTTTTGTGGCAAGCAGGTCGGACGACGAATAATAATCGGCCGGATTGAAATTGCTGAATATCGTTGAGGGGAGCTGTTTGTTCAGACGATAAATCTCAAGTCCCATGGGCGCGAGTGAATCGCCGACGAACGAACCGTTAGGCACAAAGAACAATGCCTTGATCGAGTCGATATTCTCTTGTGTGAGTGCAGACGAAAGCTGCGCGGCAGGCATGAACTGAGTGACGAAATCCGCCTCGAGACGACCATATCCTGTGGCATCGATGCGTCCGAGCACCTGCACGAGGTTGCGGGTCTGGACACTCGGATTGAGCACCGAATGACCGTTGACATCGAAATCAGAGACTTTTACCACTTCGGTCTCACTGTCAACGAGCGAATTGCCCACATTGGGGACATCATCGCAAGCTGTCATCGCAGCAGCCGCCAGCAACACCGGCAGCACACGTTTCATATTTAATAGAGCCTTGAACATCATTTGCAGGCTTAATCCCATCGGGAGTATAAATTATTATAAGGCGGTTCAGCGTCAACGCCATCGCCGGAACTTATGTCAGAAACTTTTGTAGAATTCAATTATCGGCTCGGCCTGAATCTCCTCGCCCTGATATGGCAGGAAAGGCTTGCCAAGCTCATGGGCATAAGCCACGAGTTCCTTTGGCACGTCGGGCGACATCTGCATCACACCGTCGGCATAGCGAATGGCCAGACGGTTGAGCGCCATCCAGTCCACGGCTTCGCCTGAGCCAAGGGCCTCCAGATCCGCATCGGTGAAACCGTCCATTTTCAGTTTTTCAACGAAACGCGCATCAAGTGTGCCGTCAAACCGGTCGTTATAAAGGGTGAATACAATCTTGGCCTCCCCTACAGTGGGGTCGTCCGCATAATGCTTTTTCACATATGCAGGTACAAGCGACGAAATCCAGCCTGTACACTGCATGACGGCCGGTTCCCAGCGCAGTTTTTTCACAGTGTCGAGAGTGCCTCGGGTGAAGAACATCATGCGCTCGTCGTTGTCCTCGGGAGTTTCCCTGATCTCGATATCCTTCATGGCATGACGCTGGAAGAAATCATCGTTATCAATGAAGTACACCTGCATGCGCGATGCCTGCAACGTGGCCACTTTCAAAATCAGAGGATGGTCGTTGTCGTCAATCGAGATGTTGGCGCCTGAGAGCCTTATCACTTCATGCAACTGATGACGGCGCTCATTGATACACCCGTATTTGGGCATAAAGGCACGCACTTCAAAACCCTTCTCCTGAACTTTCTGGGGAAGCTTCTGCAGCATATCACCCATCGCTGAATCTTTCAGATAGGGTGTTATCTCTTGCGATACGTAAAGAATTTTCTTATTTCTCATCAATCTGTAATAAGCATAAAGGGATGGCGATGCATCTAAGCGGCATCGACGCTACCACGGCGTTCCGTAGTCCGAACGCCTCACCGCAATGGTGCGGATACAATGCATCGGACGTGCAAATTTACGATTTTTTTTGCAATTATCCGCCCTTTCCGGCCATAAAGCGTCCATTTCAGCCTCAACAACTTAAAATACTGCACATTTCCGTCCGCAGATAGCGAAAAAGTTAAACAAAAAGCAGAAACCTTTGCATTTTTTAAGTGTTTGCACATCACGCACAAAATGTTTAATTTTGCATTCCGTTTAACATCCCCTATTCAATATTTGATCATGAACCGACTGCTGACATTATTATTAAGCATACTGACCATATTTTGCGTGCAGGCACAGAAACCTTTCGGCAATCAGGACAATGAGGTCCCGCCGGTCAAATGGTCCGGAACGGCACGCCTCACCTCTCCCACCGAAGGTGTCGTGACCCTGACAGCATCCATGGCCGACGGCTGGCACCTCTACGGAGTGGACATGCCGGAGAATGGCCCCAAACCCACCCGATTCAAGTTCGAGGTGGCGAAAGGACTGGAACTCATAGGAAAACTGACAGCTGGAAGTAAGCCTCTTTCCAAAACCGACCCGATGTTCAACATCGATGTAAACTACTGGGAGGGGAAAGTGGTGTTCACCCAGAAATTCCGCCTGCATCCCGATCAGGCGCCCGTGACATCCATAGCCTGCTCCGTGACCTACATGGGTTGCAACGATGCCACCTGCCTGCCGCCTCAGACAAAAGAATTCAAACTCAGAATCCTCCCTCAAAAGAAATAACACCACTCTTATCTCATTGCACCATCAATGGGATAGTTAACCAACATTTGACCTCTCACAACAACACCTATAAATGAAACTGAAAGTCACTCTGCTCCTCGCCATACTTCTGGCGTTTGTATCAGCTGTCAACGCCCAGAAACTGACCCCGATAACCTGGGATGCGTCAGTAACGGCCAACAGCACCGACAACGCTACAGTAACCATCTCGGCGAAAATTGAAAAAGGCTGGCACCTCTACGGCTTCAATCTACCCGACGACGGCCCCAACTCCACCGCCATCGTACTGAATCTGCCCGATGGTGTCACTGCCGACGGCGAAATAACACCATCACGTCAGCCCGTGGAAAAATTCGACCCCATCTTCTCGCTTAAACTGGCCTGGTGGGATGCCGATGTGACATTCACTCAGAAGCTGAAAATCACCGACGGCAAGACCCATGAAATAGACGGATATGTGTACTTCCAGGGATGCAACGACCAGACCTGTATCAGTCCGTCGAAAACGCCGTTCAGCATCTCTGTCGGTACCGGTCCCGAAGCAGTGGAAGAAACACCCGCAACCGACTCTGTAGCCGCGGTAACCACGGCAGCTGTACACACTGCAAAAGCCGCCGGCAACGACACCGACTGGTGGGCACCAGTTGAAATCACCGACACCGAAGCAGAACGCACTTCGGCCGACAACCCCTGGTGGGTTATCTTCCTGTGGGGATTCGGCGGCGGCCTCATCGCGCTGCTCACACCCTGCGTATGGCCCATGATTCCAATGACCGTAAGTTTCTTCCTGAAAAAGAGCGGCAACCGCCGGAAAGCAGTAACCGATGCGCTCATCTACGGAATCAGCATTGTTGTGATCTACCTTTCACTCGGTCTGGCCATAACCGCCATTTTCGGTGCCAGCAAACTCAACGAACTGTCGACCAACGCCATCTTCAACATAGCGTTCTTCCTGTTGCTTGTTATTTTCGCCATCTCATTCTTCGGCGGATTCGACATAACCCTCCCCTCCAAATGGAGCAACTCGGTCGACGCCAAGGCTGAACGTGCCACAGGTCTGCTGAGCATCTTCTTCATGGCCTTCACTCTGGCGCTCGTTTCCTTCTCCTGCACCGGCCCCATCATCGGCACCCTACTTGTCGAGGCGGCCACAATGGGCAATCTTGTCGGACCTGCCATCGGAATGCTCGGATTCGCCATAGCACTGGCCCTTCCCTTCTCGCTGTTTGCCATATTCCCGTCGTGGCTCAAAGAGATGCCCCGTTCAGGCGGCTGGCTCAATTCGGTGAAAGTGGTGCTCGGCTTCCTTGAGCTTGCACTGTCGCTCAAATTCCTGTCGGTGGCCGACCTGGCCTACGGCTGGGGACTCCTTGACCGCGAAGTGTTCATATGCCTGTGGGTGGTGATTTTCGCCATGCTCGGCTTCTACCTGCTCGGCAAAATCAGATTCAGCCACGACGCTCCGCTCGATCACGTGTCGATTCCGCGCTTCTTCCTCTCGCTTGCATCCCTGTCGTTCGCCCTTTACCTCATTCCAGGTCTGTGGGGTGCGCCTCTCAAAGGTGTCAGCGCCTTTGTACCCCCGCTGTTCACTCAGGATTTCAGCCTTTACACCGGCGGCCAGTTCGAGGAATTCGATGATTTCGACAAAGGCATGGAGTATGCCGAGCGCAACCACCGCCCCGTGCTCATCGATTTCTCGGGTTATGGATGCGTGAACTGCCGCAAGATGGAAGGCGCTGTGTTTGACACACCGGTTGTCACACAAACAATCAAGGAGAATTTCGTGTTGATTAAACTGATGGTCGACGACAAGACTCCTTGCGCAACCTATGACCGTGGAAGAGAACGGCAAGCAGCTGACACTTGAGACCGTCGGTGACAAATGGAGCTACCTCCAGCGCAGCAAATTCTCAGCCAACTCACAACCGTACTACATCATGCTTGACAATGACGGCGCAGCACTGGCTCCGCCGACATACTACGACGAGAATGTGACCAAATTTGTGGAATGGCTCAATTCCGGCCTCAAGGCATATGCTGCGGGCAATTGATTGTTTGATAACGATAAATTATTTCATCCATCATACATGCATACACGTCAGGAAAAAATAGAAGCTTTAGGCCGGGTACTCGATGTGCTCGACACACTCAGGGTAAAATGCCCGTGGGACGCAAAACAGACCAACGAGACCCTGCGTGAGAATACCATCGAAGAGGTGTTCGAGTTGTGCGACGCCCTTATGAACGACAACGACGCCGACATAAAGAAAGAATTGGGCGATGTGTTGCTCCATGTGTGCTTCTATGCAAAAATCGGTGAAGAGAAAGGTAAATTCGACATAGCCGACGTGGCCGACGCCCTGGCGACAAAACTCATCTACCGCCACCCTCATGTCTACGGCAACGTGGAAGCCGACACCGCACAGCAGGTGTCGATGAACTGGGAACAGCTCAAACTCAAAGAGAAGGGCGGAAACCGCAGCATTCTGGCCGGAGTGCCCAACGCCCTGCCCGCACTGATCAAAGCCTACCGCGTTCAGGAAAAAGCCGCAAATGCCGGATTCGACTGGGAGAAACCTGCCGACGTGTGGGCCAAAGTGAAAGAAGAAATCAACGAATTCTCGGCAGAAGCCACTGCCGCCGAAGCCGGCGCACCCCTCTCAGCCGACCAGCAGAAACGTATGGAGGCTGAAATGGGCGATGTGCTCTTCTCACTGATTAATGCAGCCCGTCTTTACGGCATACATCCCGAAGCCGCACTGGAACGCACCAACAAAAAATTCATCTCGCGTTTCAACCACATGGAAGCTGCCGCCAAGGCTCAGGGTCTGAACTTCCGTGAAATGAATCTCGAACAGATGGACGCACTCTGGAACGAAGCGAAAAAAGCCGAACAATAAACTTTTCCGCTTCCAGCCGGTCAAATCAATTAAACAATCTTTACACGTACAAAACCGCTTAACAACTATGAAACCATTGAAACTGGCAACCATTCTGGCCCTCTGCGCCGCTTCCACACCCGTCATAAGCCCCACGGCATACGCACAGGTGCAGCAGCTTGACGCCGAGATCAACATCATACCAGACAAGACGATAAATACCGACGACGGTATCCGCATATCGCTCTGTCTGGTGGGAATTCCCCACACATCACAGCGCATCGACAGCATCGACCTGATAGTAGGGAAACAGAAGATTGCCGCCACCGACATCGACGGAGTAGATTTCGAGCGCTATTTTCAGTTTGAGGACGACGGCGTGCAGGTAATCGAAGTAGACTTCCCGTTCAAGGGGCAGCTTCCCAAGACCGCCGAGCTGATTTTCCATACGGTCAAAGGCGACATCCTCGCCCCTGCACGCCAGTAAGCCACCGCTCTCTTTCTTTCCTCACTCCCCCCGTCTGCATTCCGCCACTGAAAGTAACCTACAAACTCCATCACATTGAAAGTCTGCATCACAGAGAAACCGAGCGTTGCCAAAGACATTGCCGCAATTTTAGGCGCATCAGAGCGTCACGACGGCTATTTCGAGGGGAACGGCTATCAGGTAACCTGGACATTCGGTCATCTGTGCACTCTCAAGGAGCCGGCCGACTACACCGACTACTGGAAACGGTGGAATCTCAGCTCGCTCCCCATGCTTCCGCCGAAGTTCGGCATAAAGCTCATAAACGACCGTGGATACGAACATCAGTTCAACGTCATCAAATCTCTCTCCGAAAATGCCGAGGAGATAATAAACTGCGGCGATGCCGGCCAGGAAGGTGAACTGATACAGCGGTGGGTGATGCAGAAAGCCGGAGTGAAGTGCCCGGTGAAACGGCTGTGGATATCGTCGCTCACCGACCAGTCCATACGCGAAGGGTTCAGCCGGCTCAAACCGTCGGCCGATTTCGACAATCTCTATCATGCAGGGCTATCACGTGCCATCGGCGACTGGATTCTCGGCATGAACGCCACACGTCTTTACTCACTTAAATACGCGCAGAACAGCAACGTTCTGTCCGTGGGGCGCGTGCAGACTCCCACGCTTGCCCTTATCGTGCAGAGGCATTTCGAGATAGCGAATTTCAAGCCCGAAGATTACTGGGAACTTAAAACTATCTACAAGGATGCCCTGTTCAATGCCACCAAGGGGCGTTTCAACACGCCGGAATCGGCACAGGCGGCACTTGAAAAGATAAAAGACCTCCCATTCACCGTCACTGATGTGCAGGAAAAGAAAGGACGCGAGGCACCTCCACGCCTGTTCGACCTCACATCGCTGCAGGTGGAGTGCAATAAGAAATTCGGGTGGACTGCAGACGAGACCCTGAAACTCATCCAGAGCCTTTATGAAAAGAAGGTGACCACCTACCCCCGTGTCGACACCACATATCTGAGCGACGACATCTATCCGCAGGTGCCCGGCATCCTGGCAAAAATGTCGCCCTATGCCAGCCTTACCGCACCGGTGCTTGCAAATAAGATACCGAAAAGCAAGAAGGTGTTCGACAACTCCAAAGTCACTGACCACCACGCCATTATCCCCACAGGCGAATCTCCCTCGCAGCTTGTGGGCAACGAGCGGCATCTTTATCATCTAATAGCCCTGCGTTTCATCGCGGCCTTTTATCCCGACTGCGAGTTCAACCAGACCACGGCCCTCGGAAAGGTGGCCGATGTGGAATTCAAGGCCACAGGCAAGGTGATCACCTCGCAGGGATGGCGCGCCGTTTTCGACAAAAAGACAGACACCACCGGCGAAGGAGAATCGCAGGACGGCGACACCGACCGCATATTGCCGCCGCTTACTGCCGGCGAAAGCGGACCACACAACCCGTCGCTGCAGAAACGCACCACCCAGCCCCGAAGCTTTACACCGAAGGAACCCTGCTGCGTGCCATGGAAACGGCCGGTAAAACCGTGGACGACGAGGAGCTGCGCGACGCAATGAAGGAGAACGGCATCGGCCGTCCCTCCACCCGAGCATCCATAATCGAAACGCTGTTCAACCGCCATTACATAGCCCGTCAGCGCAAAAACATAGTGGCCACACAGGCCGGTATCGACCTCATAGCCCTGATCAACGAAGAACTGCTGAAAAGCGCCAAACTGACCGGTCTGTGGGAGAACAAGCTGCGCCGCATCGAACGTGGCGATTACAGCGCTTCCGACTTCATAAGCGAGCTGAAGGAGCTTATCTCTTCGATAGTGCTCAATGTCCTGTCCGACAATTCCATGCGTAAAATCGCGATTGTCGATGCGGAACAGCAGAAAAAGAATGCTCCTAAATCAAAATCTGCTACAGGTACATCGGAAAGCAATACAAAAACAGCCACCCCACGGAAGCCGACCATAAAGACTTACGAACAGATTCAATGCCCGCTCTGCGGAAAAGGTCATATCCTCAAAGGCCGCACCGCCTTCGGTTGCTCTGAATTCCAGAACGGATGCAGCCTGCGTCTATCTTTCAGCGATTATCCGGACACCTTGACACCTGCCAGACTGAACACAGCCATTAAAAAGAATTTCAAACATGGATCTTAACACTCTCCTGCAGTGGGGAGGCATGATTGCCATCCTGCTGATTGTCATAGTTCTGGCCGTAATCCGGATTACCCGGTTCGTCAAGTCGATGCGGTCCTCCGACGGCCCGCAGTGTTCATGCGGCTGCGAGGGCTGCACACTTAAATGCGACCGGCGCAAGCCCAAATAAATTTGGCATTGCACCCACTTATACGTATCTTTGTACCCACACCATTCACCATAAATCACATGGACCAAAAAGCATTCGTTTCCACCCTGGCTCAGCGCATGTCATGCGACAACGCCACGGCAGCCGGACTGCTTGATAAACTCAGCACCCTGCTTGCCGACCAGTGCGGCGAGGGAAACCGGATTGCCATCCCCGGATTCGGCACATTCGAAGGACTCAAACACGACGAGGAGATAACCACTGACCTCGCCTCGGGCAAACGCATGCTTCTCCCCCCTTCCATTGAAGTGAAATTTACCGCCGGCGGCATGCTGAAAAAACATGTAAAGGAGGGACTACGATGAGCACCATGTCACTTCCCCAGCTTATCGATGCGCTGATTGCCACCGATATCGCGGACAGCGCAACCATCCGGAACTTTATTCAGGAATTCACGGCCATCATAGAAGGCACGCTGGCGCGCGGCGAGAGTGTGTCAGTAAAAGGAATCGGCACATTCCACGCAGTCGAAGTCGCCGATGAACTTTACATTGAATTTGCACCGGATGCAACTTTGGGCGAGACCGTCAATGCCCCCTTCTCCATTTTTGAGCCGGTAGAACTGCCCGACAATCTAACGGACGCTGACATGGAGACCGCTGACATGGAGACCGCCGAAATGGCCTGCAACGAAACCGAACCGGCCAGTCAGCCATGTCCCCCACCCATTCCACCGCGGCGTGAGCCCGTTGCATCGGAAACAGTCGTATCCCCGTCCGAGAATACGCCTCCCGTAATGGCTTCTGATCCGGCGCCCTCAAAACATGACGCCCAGGACGCACAGGCCGCCACCACACCGGTTTCTGAACCGGCTCCAGATCCCATAATAGAAGCTCCAGTTCAACCGGAACATGCAGAGCCGGAACACAAAACGGCTGCACCGGGTTCTGATAACAATGAGCCGGAACAAGCACCGAAGAACGCCTTACCGACAAAAGAGATTGAGAAGATTATAGAACACGAGCGCGTGGTGGAGGTCCGTGACCATTCGTCGCACCATACTCTGCATATCGTGATTGCCTCGCTGCTATCTCTGGTGGCCGGTCTGGCCATAGGATTTTTCGCCAATAACCATTTAAACCTCAGCCACATCAAAAACGTTAATATTGAAGCCGAGGGCGTAAACGTAATCAGCAAGACCGAAGCGAAAGAAGGCAAATCCGCAACCGCCGACAGCCTGGCCTCCGTTGCCGCCGGACCCTCCGACAGCATCCCTGCCGACACCGTCAGCCCCGGCCAAGGTTCAACAGCGGTTGAACCGGAAGCCAAAACTGTGGAAAGTTCCCGTGCCGCCATCGTTACCGATACCGTGAAAGCCAACCGATATCTCACCACCATGGCACGCCGGCATTACGGCAAGAAGATATTCTGGGTCTACATCTATGAGGAGAATAAAAATATCATTGACGATCCGGACCACATCGCACCTAACACCGTGGTCGTGATACCTCCAGCCGAAAAGTACGGAATCAAAGCCGGAGACAAAGAGAGTGAGGCCGATGCCATGCGCCGCGCCCAAGCAATTGTCAACAGTCAAAAATGATTAAATCTTAATAGAGGTAAACTCTTAATAGATAAAATTAACACTCTCTTTTCACACTTTAGCCACCTATTTCATATTTTTGCACCACAATCAAGGGGAAGATGCACCTGCCGCGCCGCGGTCGGCGCATCTGCCTTTATGATGCAGTGCAATCGCTTAATTACCAAAGCTTAAGCATCAAAACAACAACGAATTAATCTAAACACAACATCTATAACACCAACACATTATGAGTGAACCGGTTAACATCCGCGACCTTAACGACCTCGTTGCAGGTAAAAGAGATTTCGTAAATCTGATTACCCGAGGGATGGACCAGACCATCGTCGGTCAGAAACACCTTGTGGAATCGCTCCTTATAGCCCTCCTCTCCAACGGCCATGTGCTGCTTGAAGGTGTCCCCGGTCTGGCAAAGACCCTTGCCATCAAGACTCTCGCACAGATTATCGACGCCAAATACAGCCGTATTCAGTTCACCCCCGACCTTCTTCCCGCCGACGTTGTGGGAACAATGGTCTACAGCGTCAAGAACGAGACATTCCAGGTGAAAAAAGGCCCGGTTTTCGCCAACTTCGTACTTGCCGACGAAATCAACCGTGCACCGGCCAAAGTGCAGTCCTCGCTGCTTGAGGCCATGCAGGAACGCCAGGTGACAATCGGCGACAAAACATTCCAGCTCGACGAGCCGTTCCTCGTGATGGCCACCCAGAACCCCATCGAGCAGGAAGGCACATACCCCCTCCCCGAAGCGCAGGTCGACCGTTTCCTCCTCAAGGTGGTCATCGGCTACCCGTCGCGCGAAGAGGAAAAACAGATTATCCGCCAGAACATCTCGAATGAGAAAAAAGAGGTTCGTCCGCTCCTCAAGCCCGAAGAGATTATCGAGGCACAGAAAGTTGTGGAGCAGATCTACATCGACGAAAAGATTGAACGCTACATAGTCGACATTGTTTTCGCAACCCGCTTCCCCGCCGAATACGGCCTGAACGACCTGACCGGCATCATCGGATTCGGAGCCTCTCCGCGTGCCTCCATCTCGCTTGCGCGTGCCGCCCGCTCATATGCATTCCTGCACCAGCGCGGCTACGTGATTCCCGAGGATGTGCGCGCCGTATGCCACGATGTTCTACGTCACCGTATCGGCCTTACCTACGAGGCCGAGGCCAACAACATCACTGCCGACGAAATCATCTCCGAAATTCTGGACAAAGTCGAGGTGCCCTGATAACAAGGCGCTTCAACGAATACCCAACTTATACAGCAACCGTACATGGACGCTAAAGAGCTTCTGAAAAAAGTCAGACGAATTGAAATAAAAACCCGCGGGCTGTCGCAGAACATCTTCGCCGGAGAATATCATTCCGCCTTCAAAGGGAGGGGAATGATGTTCTCTGAAGTGCGCGAATATCAGTATGGCGACGACATACGCGACATTGACTGGAACGTTACGGCGCGCCACAACAAGCCGTACGTCAAGGTGTTCGAGGAAGAACGCGAACTCACGGTCATGCTGCTTGTCGATGTCAGCGGTTCGCGCCTTTTCGGAGCTGTGGGCGAGGAGAAACGCGAGATGATTGCGGAGATAGCCGCCACGCTGGCGTTTTCAGCCATCCAGAACAACGACAAGATTGGGGTGATTTTCTTCTCCGACAAAATCGAGAAATTCATTCCGCCCAAGAAAGGACGCAAGCACATCCTGTTCATAATCCGTGAACTGCTTGACTTCACACCCGAGAGCCGCGGCACCGATATCGGCATGGTGCTCCGCTACTTCTCTGATGCCCTGAAAAAGCGTTGCACCACATTCCTGATTTCCGACTTTATCGACGAAAAGGACTACTACAAAGCCCTGTCGATAGCATCGAACAAGCACGATGTCTACGGAGTGCAGGTCTACGACAAACGCGATTCGCAGCTGCCCGATGTGGGCCTGATGCGCGTGGCCGACCTCGAGACCGGCACTGAACAGTGGGTTGACACCTCCTCGAAACGTGTGCGCAATGATTATAGCCGCTGGTGGTATGAGCGTCAGCAGAACATGTCGGACACTCTGAAACGTTGTCGGGTAGGCTCTGTAAGCGTGGCCACCGACGAGGATTTCGTCAGCGCGCTTAAAGGATTGTTCCAGAAGCATGCCTGACCACTCACAATCCGGACCACAGGCAGTGGCAAACCGCCTTTTCTAAGCTCCAGCATTTCCAACATAACGATGAAAGCAATCAGAAACATATCCATCACACTCCTGCTCTGCGTCGCATCAGCGCTGCAGGCAGCTGCTGTGACTTCGATAAAAGCCTCCGTCGATTCCACTCAGATGGAGATGGGACGGCAGATGGCCGTAAAGCTCAACATTGTGCAGCCGCGCAATGCTGGGACTGCCCTGATGGTCGATAAAAACGCATTCCCGTCACAGGTCGAGATAATCGATTGGGTGGAAGGCGACACCACCGACATAGGCAACGGACTGGAAGAGATAAAGCGTGCGCTTGTGGTGCAGTCGTTCGATTCGGGAGTATATGCCATTCCACCTTTTCTGCTGGTCAACGGGCCTGACACCGTACGTTCCAACGGCCTTTCAATCAAGGTCAATCCGGTTGACGTGAGCGAAATGACCGACATAAACCCCATTGCTGATGTTGCCGGTGAGTCGAAATGGTACGACTGGCTTCCCGACTGGATCACGGACTACTGGCTATTGATTGTGCTTGTAATCGTGATTATAGCAGGTGGCATATGCGCCTATCTGATTCTCAGCAACAAGGTGAATGTGAATATAATGCCGCAGAAAAAGCGTCTGCCGCCCGATCAGATTGCCTTCAACCGCCTCAATGCCCTGAAAGAAGCACAGCTTTGGGAGAAGGGACAGGAGAAGGAATATTACACACGCCTCATCGACATCCTGAGAGATTATCTGCAGGAACGTTTCGGCATAAACGCCATGGAAATGACTTCGTCGCAGATTCTGAAAGCCCTGTCGGCCAACGAAGAGACCCGCATGTCAAACAAATACATGCAGCGTGTGGTTGAAATTGCCGACTACGTGAAATTCGCCAAGGTACGCCCCCTCCCCGACGATAATGTACGCTCCTTCCAGAACGCCATGCAGTTCGTTGAGGAAACACGCCCTGTGGTCACAGAAAATCCCGACGGCGAAACAGATAACGGCAATGTGTCCGCACAGACAGCCGCCGCCCCCGACAAGAAAACAACAAACGATAACCCCACAACGAAAGGAAAATAAATGATGCATCTGGCTCATCCCGGCTTACTTTGGTTGTTTCTGCTCTACGTGCCTCTGATCGCTTGGTATGTGTGGAAACACCGTTCGGCCTATCCTTCACTCCACATATCCACCACCGGTCCGTTCCGGCGCACACCGCGTCCGTTGCGGCAATACGGCCTGTATGCCATGTTCGCCCTGCGTCTGGCGGCCATAGGCTGCCTCATCATTGTGCTCGCACGTCCTCAGACACGCGATGCCTGGCGCACATCGAGCACTGAAGGCACCGACATGGTCATAGCCCTCGACATCTCGTCGAGTATGTTGGCCCGCGACTTCAAACCCGACCGCCTCGAGGCCGCAAAAAAAATAGCGGCCAACTTCATCAACGGCCGCGAGAACGACAACATGGGTCTGGTGGTGTTCGCCGGAGAGGCATTCACCGGAGTGCCCATGACAACAGACCGCGCCGCGCTCACCAACTATGTCAACGCCCTGAACCGCGAAATGCTCGAGGACGGTACCGCCATAGGCGACGGCCTCGCCACATCCATCAACCGCATCAAGGACGGACGCGCTAAATCGAAAAGCATAATCCTGCTTACCGACGGTTCGAACAACACCGGCATCGTGGCTCCGCTCACCGCCGCCGAGATTGCACACAAACTTGGCATCAAGGTCTACACCATCGGAATTGGTACCAACGGCACCGCCCCCTATCCGCAGGTAAACATGTTCGGCCGCATTGAATATGTTCCCATGCCCGTGGTGATAGATGAGTCGACACTCAAACAGATTGCCGACATAACCGGAGGCAAATACTTCCGCGCCACCGGCAACAAGGTGCTCACTGAGATTTTCGAGGAGATTGACAAGCTTGAAAAAAACGGAATTCGATGTGCGCCATTTCTCGCACACCGAGGACAATTACCTCCCCTGGGCGCTGCTCGCTCTCGGACTTTTCGTTCTTGAACTGCTGCTGCGGCAGACCTGGCTGCGGTCCATCCCCTGACCGACGCCTCCGCCCAACTTACGCACCGCCATTCAAGACATTAACCGCATACCCATGATAATCAGCAATATCAAATGAGCTTCGCATATCCACATCTGCTATATCTTCTGTTCCTGCTGCCGGTGATTTTCGGCCTGTGGTGGTGGGCACGTCTGGCGCGCAAGGCAAAATTGCGCCACTACGGTAATCCTGCCCATCTGTCGCGCCTGATGCCCGAGGCATCAAAATATGTTCCGGCAGTAAAAATCAGTCTGGAGCTCCTTGCCCTGGCAGCCCTTATCGTAGCGATAGCGCGCCCGCGCGCCGGCCAGAAAGAGGAAGTGGAGAACACCTCCGGCATAGAGGTCATGATTGCATTCGACGTGTCCCGCTCGATGCTTGCCTCTTCTACCGATGACCCTCAGGGTGTTTCGCGCCTCCAGAGAGCGAAATACATTCTCAACCGCCTAATCGACAAGCTCGACAATGACAAGGTCGGCCTCATCGTTTTCGCAGGTGAGGCCTATACCCAGCTCCCTATCACAACCGATTTCCTTTCGGCACGCATGTATCTCGACGAGATTTCAACCGAGATGGTACCGACACAAGGCACAGCGGTCGGAGCTGCAATCGACATGGCCATAAACTCGTTCTCACCCGACCCGGAGATAAGCAAGGCGATAATCGTGATTACCGACGGCGAGAACCATGAAGGCAACGCCGTGGAGATGGCCGAGTACGCCAAGAGCCAGGGCATCGAAGTAGATGTTATCGGAGTAGGCTCGCTCAAGGGTGCACCCATTCCGGTCAATCCGCGCAAGGGCGAATTCCTGAAGGATGCCTCCGGAGCTCCGGTGACCACTTATCTTAACGAAGCTATAGCGAAAGAGATTGCCAAAGCCGGGGGTGGCGCATACATCAACGGCTCGGGCAACAAGGCTGTTGACCAGCTCATCGAAAGCCTTGACCAGATAAAGAAATCGGATCTGAAACATGTGTCCTACAAGGCCAGTGCCGAGCAGTTCCCGGTGTTCGCCAGCATAGCGTTACTGCTGCTGGTGATTGATGCCTGCATACTGCCGCGCAAGATCGGCTGGCTAAAGAAATTTACTTTCTTCAGCAAATGATACACCCACTCCGGACACCGATCCGGCCAATAACAATGCTCAAACACCGTTATATGAAACGTTACGTAAACATATTGTCGTTCACGGCCACAGTGGCACTCCTGCCGCTGCTGGCAGGGTGTGGCAAGAATCACGATAACACTGCGGAACAGGCGCAGGTGCAGTCCACAAAGCGCGAGCGCAATTCCATAAAGGAGGGCAACGCGCAGTATGCCGATCAGCATTACGCCGATGCCGAAATTTCCTACAAGAAAGCTCTTGAGGAGAATCCGGACAACGCCACCGCGCAGTTCAATCTCGCGTC
>VOFJ01000599.1_pt1 | contig 25010 bp, 47 predicted proteins | sample 5384081 | NCBI WGS metagenome assembly VOFJ01 (sample SAMN12384729, study PRJNA508395) | human gut metagenome | isolation source: healthy gut I | host: Homo sapiens | reverse complement strand
TCAGTAGCACTTCGTTCAGTTACGTATTGCTTTAGACATCATCTGGTGGTGGAACATGGAAGCTGACTATACGAAATGGGTAGACGCAGGCCTTCTGGTGGATGTTTCTCCGTATATGAAGAAATACACCAATATGGTTGCCTACTACAACAGCGTAGATCCTGACGTTATGTTCTACGCATCCGGAGACAACGGAATTTACCGTATCCCGGGCGACGTTGCAGAGCCGGCATGTGAGACTCTGTGGATCCGGAAAGACTGGCTGGACAAAACTTAGGACTGGCTGTTCCGACTACACTGGATGTGCTGGATGAGCTCAAGGAAATCCACGGAAAACAGGTAGAGGATTACCAGAAATACCTGGAAGAGTACAACAAATAAAACAACGAAATCATGCGTTAGAGCACCCGCCGGATCCTCCTTTCCGGCGGGTGTATTTTTACGGAATCCTGCGTTTTGCGCTTGACAGAGATGGAGAAAAATGGTAACATAAGAGCCAAGTTAGGAAAAAGGCAAAAAGAAGAGGAATACTACATGGAGCTTCCGAATCCAGAAAGCTGTTGGGTGATGCGAAACAGCAGACGAATTCCGTGGAACTGACCTCAGAGCCGCTGCTCCCAAAATTTAGAATAAAAAAGAGTAGGTGCAGACGGAAACCCACCGTTAGAAGGGCAGGATATGCAGATGTTTCATCCGTATCCGCAGAGTGTACAGAGAAAATCTCTGTAAAACAGGAGTGGTACCGCGTAAGATAGCAAGGCTTTTCGTCTCTTGTGTCAGAAGCCGACACAGAAGATGAGAGATTTTTTATGCTTTCATCCCGAATTTATGTCGGCAGAATAAATTATATTTCACTTTCTGGGAGGAAAAAAATCATGATGAATGCAAAGAAGTATCAGAAACAGTATTATATGCCGCCGGTTCCGTGCATGGACTGGGCAGAAAAAGACAGCATTGACAAAAGCACCGGTATGGTGCAGCGTTGACCTTCGTGACGGAAACCAGGCACTTGTAATTCCGATGAGCCTGGAGCAGAAGGTAGAATTCTTCAAACTCCTCGTTGAGGTTGGTTTTTAAAGAGATCGAGGTCGGCTTCCCGGCAGCATCTGAGACCGAGTACGAATTCCTTCGCACCCTGATTGAGCAGAATCTGATCCCGGATGACGTAACCGTTCAGGTTCTGACCCAGGCGAGAGAGCATATCATCCGCAAGACCTTCGAGGCATTAAAGGGCTGCAAGAATGCCATCGTTCACGTTTACAATTCCACTTCCTATGCACAGCGTCAGCAGGTCTTCAAAAAATCGAAAGAAGACATCCTGAAAATCGCCGTTGAGGGAGCAAAGCTTTTAAAAGGAAGCTGACAGAAGAGGCCGGCGAAAATACCGCTTCGAGTACAGCCCGGAGAGCTTTACCGGAACCGAGCCGGAATATGCGCTTTGAGGTGTGCAACGCCGTTCTCGACGTATGGCAGCCGACTGCAGACCGCAAAGCCATCATCAACCTGCCGAGCAACCGTGGAGCTTTCCATGCCGCACGTTTATGCAAGCCAGGTGGAATACATGAGCAAAAACCTGAAATACCGCGATAATGTCGTTCTCTCCCTTCATCCGCACAATGACCGCGGCTGCGGCGTTTCCGATGCAGAGATGGGTATCCTTGCCGGAGCAGACCGTATCGAGGGAACGCTGTTCGGAAACGGCGAGCGAACCGGAAACGTGGATATTATCACGGTCGGCATGAACATGTACATGCAGGGCGTCGATCCGGAGCTTGACTTCTCCGATATGCCGAAACTCTGCCATGCATTTGAATCCTTCACCGGTATGAGCATCAACCCGAGAATCCCGTACTGCGGATCTCGTATTTGCAGCCTTCTCCGGTTCCCATCAGGATGCGATCGCAAAAAGGCATGCACTGGATCGAGGAGAAAGCACCGGATACCTGGACTGTTCCGTATCTGCCGATCGATCCGACAGATGTGGGAAGAAACTACGACGCAGATGTTATCCGTATCAACAGCCAGTCCGGAAAGGGCGGTGTAGGCTATATTCTGGAGACGAAATACGGCCTGAATCTGCCGGCGAAGATGCGCGAGGCTATGAGCTATACCGCAAAATCCGTTTCCGATCATCTGCATAAAGAGCTGCGTCCGGATGAGATCTTTGAACTCTTTAAAGATACCTTCGAGAACGTAACGACACCGTACAACATCAACGGCGTTCACTTTAAACAGCTCGCTGAGGGCAGAATTGAAGCACAGGTTACCTCAATTACGAGGGCGGTGAGTATGCAACTGTATATGCAGAAGGAAAACGGCCGTCTGAATGCTGTCAGCAACGCGCTGAAACAACAGTACAATCTGCAGTATGATCTGGTCAGCTATACGGAGCACGCGCTGGAGCAGAGCTCAAGTGCACAGGCAATTGCCTACGTCGGCATCAAAAAGCCGGACGGAATCCTTTCCTGGGGCGCAGGCGTGAGATCCGGATATCATCCGCGCTTCCATCGACGCGCGCTGGTAACTGCAATCAACAACCGATAAGAAAAGAGAGAGCATATGCTGTTTAAAAACAAAATTGAATACACCAAAGGAATGTTTGTGGAGATTTACGGCACCGAGATAAAAAAAGTACGTCTGGTACTGCGGATCATTACAGGGATTGCTGTTGTGGCTGCGATCGCTTTTATGATCTACGGTGCAGCAGCGCGGGGATTTATCATGCCGGGAGACTTCTTCAATCTTGGAATCTCCATTCTGATGGCACTTCTGTGTACGTTCCTGCCGAATCTGATGGCACGTTCACAGATGAAAAAATGCAAAAAGAGAGGACTCCTTGGAGAACGTACCCTTCGTTTTACTGAGCATGTGCTCACAATGACATACGAAAAAGAGGGGCAGAAGCACTGATATTCCGCTCGAAGAGCTGACAAAGGTGACGGAGTTTGATAACTTTATCCGCATCACCATCGGAGGCAGAAGCACCTTTCTCGATAAAAACGCTTTGAAATCCGGAGACGCGGCAGCGTTTGTGACCTGGACGGAAGATAAAATCGCAGAGAATGCGGAAAAAAGAGGAAGAGGCACTTGCACTCGAGGAGACAGAAAGGGAAGCTCCGGCGTTAGAAGACGGCGAAGCAAAAACGGAGGAGTCCGACGAAAATTAAATCATACATTCTGACAAAAAATATTTTTGGCAGAATGGTGGAAAAATGGCTGTGCATTTTTGTGCACAGTCATTTTTTGTATATTTTTGTTGTTTTTTCATACTTCATCCATTATAATAAGAGGAAGCGTACAGGTAAAACTAATCTGAAACGTATCCGGCCGGGGAGTCAGAGAGGCTCTGCCGGGAGTCAAAGTAAAGGAGAGAAAAGAGCATGGAAGGATGATACAAAAAGTACCAGAGGCAATGGAGAAACCGTAACTGCATCCCAGGCAATCTTAAAGGGTCTGTCCGACGACGGCGGATTATTTGTACCGACCTCCATTCCAGCACTGGATGTTCCCATGGAAAAAACTTGCGGCTATGAGCTATCAGGAAGTGGCATACGAGGTGATGAGCCGTTTTCTTACCGACTTTACAGAAGATGAACTGAAAAACTGTATTGCAAACGCATACGATGCAAAATTTGACACAGAGGAAATTGCACCGCTGACAAAAGCAGACGGTGTTTACTATCTGGAGCTGTTCCACGGCGCAACGATCGCGTTCAAGGACATGGCACTGTCCATTCTTCCGCATCTGATGACGACCGCCGCAAAGAAAAACGGCGTGAAAAATGAGATCGTTATCTTAACTGCTACATCGGGAGATACCGGTAAAGCAGCCCTTGCAGGCTTTGCAGATGTTCCTGGAACAAGAATCATTGTATTTTATCCGAAGCATGGAGTAAGTCCGATCCAGGAGAAACAGATGGTAACACAGAAGGGCAAAAATACCCACGTTGTTGCCATCCACGGAAACTTCGACGACGCACAGACCGGCGTGAAGAAAATGTTTAACGACAAAGAGCTTGGAAAAGAGCTGGCAGATAAAGGCTTCCAGTTCAGCTCTGCAAACTCGATCAACATCGGAAGACTCGTTCCGCAGGTCGTCTACTACGTATATGCTTACGCAAATCTGGTGAAAAACGGAGAGATTGCAGACGGAGAAAAGATCAATGTAACCGTTCCGACCGGAAACTTCGGAAATATTCTCGCTGCATTCTATGCAAAACAGATGGGACTGCCGATCGCAAAACTGATCTGCGCTTCCAATGAGAACAAAGTTCTGTTTGACTTCATCCGCACCGGCGTTTACGACAGAAACAGAGACTTTATTCTGACAACATCACCGTCTATGGATATCCTGATTTCCAGCAATCTGAGCGTCTGATCTACCGCATCGCCGGAAACAGCGAAGCAGCAGACCGCGAGCTGATGCAGGATCTTGCAAAGGACGGAAAATATGAGATCACCGATGCGATGAAAAAAGAGCTGGCAGACTTCTACGGCAATTATGCATCCGAACAGGAGACCGCAGACGCGATTGCAAAACTGTACAGCGATACCGGATATGTGATTGATACCCATACCGCGGTTGCAGCGGCTGTATACGGAAAAATACCGCGAGGAAACCTATGACGAAACCAAGACCGTCATCGCATCTACCGCAAGCCCGTATAAATTTACAAGCAGCGTTCTTGCAGCGATTGCACCGGAGTATGACACCCTTCCGGTACTGGAGCAGGTAGACAAGCTGTCTGCACTTGCCAATACCGAGATTCCGCGTGCGATCGAAGAAATCCGTACTGCACCGGTGCTTCATACGACAGAGTGTGATGTAGATCAGATGCCGGAGACTGTTCGGGCGTTTTTGAAATAAGATAAAGCAGGAGCAGAATTTTAAAACAGGCAGAGCACACAGCAGGCTTTGCCTGTTTTTTTTTGCAGGGAGAGAAGAATAAATAATGAAAAATAAAGTAATCAGGGGAGTACTGGCGGCAGCCTGCGTGACAACCGCTGTCAGTGCTGCGAACGTATTTGGAGCAGGCACAGAGCAGAGTCTGGTAAATGAGGCTTCTGCTGTTACACAGGAAGAAACAGAAGAAACATCGGAGGCGGAAACCACAGACGAAAATACGCCGGAGATGACAGAAACGGAGACGCCGGATTCGACAGTGGAAAATGCCGCCTCGGATCTTCCGGCGGCAGAAGTACAGAGCGGAAAGCCCGAAGAGACGGCGGTATCCGTGCAGGCTGGAAGCTATTACCCATGGGTGAATGAGAACGGGATCTGGTATTTTAAGGATCCGGATGGTACCATTGTCAAAGGAGCCTGGAGAGAGTACGACAAGAACCGTTACTACCTGAATAATGACGGAAAAATGGCGGTCGGCTGGAAAAAACTTGATGGAGCCTGGTATTATTTCCAAAGCTGGGGCGGTGTTTACCGGGATGCCTTTTACACCGTGAAAAATGTACCGTATTATTCTGATGCGGACGGAAAAATGGCGACCGGCTGGAAACTGATCGATGATGTGTATTATTATTTTGATGATCAGGGCGCGATGTACCGGAATCGTTTTTTTGAGTATGACAAGAATACGTATTATGTTGATGCGGATGGAAAAATGGCATCCGGGTTCGAACAGATTGACGGGATCTGGTATTACTTCCGAAGCTGGGGCGGCATGGCACAAAACACCTTTCTGACGCATAAAAATAATATTTATCATGTTGATACGGATGGAAAGATGACGACCGGCTGGCTGCTGCAGGATGGAACCTGGTATTATTTCCGAAGCTGGGGCGGCATGTACCGCAGCACCTTTTTCAAAGCACCGACAGGAAGTGCACTTTACTATGCCGATGAGAACGGAAAGATGGCTGTCGGAAAAAAACAGATCGACGGTGACTGGTACTATTTCAAGGACTGGGGCGGCATGTATCAGAATGCATTCATCAAAAACGGAACGAGTGTCTGCCATGCGGCTGCAGATGGAAAACTGACCATCGGCTGGCTGCAGCAGGGCAGTACATATTACTATTTTGATGAAACCGGAGAGCAGTATTTTGACCGCTTTTTTGAATATGACAACAATACATATCGTGTGAATGCAGATGGAAAGATGGTAACCGGCTGGCAGAAAATCAATGGTATGTATTATTATTTCCGAGGCTGGGGCGGCATGTACCGTAGTACCTTTTTCCAGCTTGGCGGTGAAACGTATTATGCCGATGCGGATGGAAAGATGGTGACGGGCTGGCTTTCGAAAGAGAACCAGTGGTATTACTTCCGGGAAAATGGTGCGATGTACCGCAATACCTTCTTTACGCATTTAAACAACAGTTACTATGCCGATGCCAACGGCGTGATGGTGACGGGAGAGCGGACTATCAACGGCGCTTCCTATTACTTTAAAGACTGGGGAGGCATGGCAAAGAACCAGTGGCTCAATGCACAGAAACGGATGGTAAGCGGTGATCCGCAGACGGGCTGGTATTACTTTGGAAGCGACGGAAAGATGGGTAAAATCGTATTACGCTCTGCTGAAAAGAACAGCAGCAACTGGTACTACAGCTTTGACGAAAACGGAGTGTGCATTCTCGGCTCAAAAGCCAGTATGTGCGTGCAAAGGACAGCGTAAGCGGAAAATATTATACGATGGAGCATCAGTATTACACGGATCCGTCTGTGAGCGACCGTGATTTCTTTGCGGCTATCTGCAGTGCGGAGGCGGGTGTCCAGAGAAAAACCGGTATGACGGCAGTTGCGATGGTCATCCGGAACCGGATGGCGGCACAGAATATTTCGCTCCGCACAGCGATTTATAAACAGCAGCAGTTTGAACCGGCGCGGAACGGAAGCCTGACAAACTATCTGACGGGAATTGCGGAGCAGAGCAGTTCGATTATCAATCAGCTGAAAAAATAATGGAGCCTACGGTGCAGTGGATGAATCCCAGTCGATCATGGATGCATATCTGAAGAACGGCACAAAACGTGATCCCGGGCTTTGGCGATACGAGAGATGATTTTGATTATCTATATTTCATGACTCCGAAAGCATTTAAAAATCTGAATATGGATAAAGAAAAATGTGTGACATATACATACACCTATAAATGGACAACTTCCAGCGGAACAGCGCGGGAAGATTCCCATATTTTCTTTGTGAACTGGGTGAAAAAACAGAGCTGATCGGACGTCATATCGAAAGAAGGGGCGAACAAAAGATGACATTACAGGAAACAATCGAACAGATCCATCCGCTTTCGAGAGAGGCGATGGATCGTGCCAAGGCTCACTGGGACGGCATTGCAAAGCCGCTCCACAGCCTCGGAAAGCTGGAGGACGTGCTCATCCAGATTGCCGGAATCACCGGAAAAGAGGAGATTTCGATTGAAAAAAGAGCACTTCTGACGTTCTGTGCGGACAATGGCGTTGTGGAAGAAAACGTGACGCAGAGCGGTCAGGAAGTGACAGCGACAGTTGCGGAAAATTTTCTGCAGGAGAAGGCGACAGCAGCCATTCTCTGCCGCGGTGCGCATGCGGATCTGTTTCCGATCGATATCGGAATGGCGCGCGATACGAAGGTTCCGCGGTATAAAGTTGCGTATGGAACAAAAAAAATATGGCAAAAGGTCCGGCGATGACAAAGGAAGAGGCCGTTCGTGCGCTTGAAACAGGAATCGCCGTGGCGGAAGAAAAAAAAATTGCGGCGGGCTATCAGCTGATGGCAACCGGTGAGATGGGCATTGGAAATACGACGACGAGCAGTGCAATGGCAGCCGTTTTCCTGAATCAGCCGGTTCCGAACTGACGGGACGGGGCGCCGGGCTTTCGAGTGAAGGTCTTGCGCGGAAAATTGCAGCGATTGAAAAAAAGCAATTGCCATCAATCAGCCAGATCCGTCCGATCCCATCGATGTGCTGGCAAAGGTCGGCGGTTTTGACATTGCCGGCATGGCGGGTGTCTTTCTTGCAGGGGCTGCACATGGCGTTCCGGTTGTGATGGACGGCTTTATTTCCTGTGTGGCAGCGCTTTTGCTGCACGGATTGCACCGTTTGCAAAGGACTATATGATTGCTTCGCACGTATCGAAGGAGCCGGCGGCGCATCTGCTGCTTGCAGAGCTTGAAAAGAAGCCTTTCTGCACTGCGATATGTGTCTGGGCGAGGGAACGGGCGCCATCATGCTTTTCCCGATTCTGGATCAGGCAAATGCCGTATACCGCGGCATGGCGACATTTGACGAGGCACAGATCGAAACGTATGTGCCGCTGACTTAAAAAGGCAGGTGAAACGATGATACATCTGGTGACAGGCGGCAGCGGCAGCGGAAAATCGGCGTATGCGGAGCAGTGTATTCTGATTTTGGCGGAACACGGAGGGTTTATATCGCAACGATGCAGCCGTTCGGTGCGGAAGGGCAGGCGCGTATTGCACGCCACCGGAAGATGCGCGCGGCAAAGCAGTTTTCGACGATTGAGTGTTATACGAATTTAAAAGAAGTGGAGCTGGAACCGGGAAGCGATGTGCTGCTCGAATGTATGTCGAATCTCACGGCAAATGAAATATTTGATCCATCCGGGGCGGGAAAAGCGCGGGCGAAGGAGGAAATTTTTGCGGGTGTTTCCCCGTCTGGCCCATCAGGCGCGGAATCTGGTTCTGGTGACGAATGAAATTTTTTTCGGACGGATACCGATATGAGGAGGAGACGATGGAATACCAGCGGATCCTGGGAAACATTAATGTACGTCTGGCAGAGATGGCGGACTGTGTGACCGAGGTTGTGTATGGGATTCCCGTCAGAATAAAAAAAGAATAAGATGAAAACGATATGGAATAACTTTAAAGTGGCGTTTGCCATGTACTCGAAAATCCCGATGCCGCCGGCAGACTGGGAAAAAGAGAACATGAAATATGCGTTGTGTTTCTTTCCGTGGGTCGGACTGGCTGTCGGTGCAGTTTCGGCGGTGCTTTTTCTGGCTGCAGCAGCAGATTGGCGCGGGAAGCATGCTGCGGGCTGCAGTGCTGACGGCAGTTCCGGTTCTGGTGACGGGCGGCATTCACCTCGACGGCTATCTGGATACGATGGATGCGTTAAGTTCCTGGAGAGAAAAAAACAGCGCCGACTGGAAATCTTAAAAGACCCGCACGCCGGAGCATTTGCGATTATTATGGGATGTCTGTATTTTTGTACTGTACGCGGGCGCAGCCGGAGAACTTGTCTGGAAGATTTTTCCGGCGTATGCATTTGGCTTCGCAGTTTCGAGATCGTTCAGCGGTCTTTCGATCGCGTTTTTTCCAAATGCCAATCCGAAAGGAACAGCGGCAGCGTTTGGCATGAGCGCAGAGAAAAAAAGAACGGCGGCGGTGCTTGTTGTGACGATTTTTGCCGTGACGGCGCTCTCAGCTTCGTTCTGCGTCTGGGCGGCACTGGATGTACTGGTTGTATCGGCACTGGTATTCTGTTATTATAAATGGAAAAGCAGTAAGTATTTTGGAGGAATTACAGGAGATCTCGCCAGGCTATTTCCTTTCGCTCTGTGAGCTGGCACAGCTCCTGTCTCTTGTGGTACTTTCTCTTGGAATGGAGAACTGGAAATGAAATTAGTAATTGGAGGGGCTTTTTCAGGGAAAGCTTGACTTTGCAAAGAAGATGACCGGAAAAGAAACAGGATGGGCCGATGGGGCAGCAGTTTCGAAAGAGGAGCTGTCGGCATGTTCCGGCGTATATGATTTTTCAGGAACTGGTCCGCAGATGGCTCCTTCTGGAAGAGGAGACCGGGACTGCACCGGAAGCGGAACTGGAAGAACTGCTGCAGAAAAAATCCGGAAATCTGCATTGTTACGAATGAACTCGGTTACGGAGTGGTTCCGATCGAACCCTTCGACCGGAAATGGCGGGAAAAGACGGGCGCATCTGTACGGAGCTGGCAGCAAAGGCTGATTCGGTAACCCGTGTGGTGTGCGGAATCGGAATCCTGCTGAAAGGTGAGGAAAAAACATGATTAAAATTGGCAATGATCCGCCATGGAAAAACCTATGGCAATACATTAGGACGGTATATCGGCGTGACGGATGAACCACTGTGTGAGGAAGGGAAAAGAGCTGGAACAGCGGACGATGGATACCGTTGAGCTTCTGTTCGTCAGCCCGCTGAAACGGTGTCTGGAAACGGCAGACATTCTGTATCCGTACGCCAAACAGGTCAAAATCCCGGAATTTGCAGAGTGCAATTTTGGTGAGTTTGAGAACAAAAAAATTATCAGGAATTAAAAAGATAATCCGAAATACCAGGAGTGGATTGATTCCATGGCGACGCTTGCCTTTCCGGGCGGTGAGAGCCCGCAGCAGTTCAAGGACCGCTGCATCGCCGGCTTTGACAAGATGGTGGATACGTGTATCCGCCGCCATTACCGCAACGTAGCGATGGTGGTGCACGGAGGCACGATCATGAGTATCCTTGAGCAGTACGGCGTGCCACAGAAGAGTTACTATGACTGGCGAGTAGAAAAAAAACGGCTGTGGATATCATCTGTATCTCTCGGAGCAGAACTGGAAAAATGGGCCGTAGAGAAGCTGTGGTGGAATCGGAGATAAGGCGGTAAACAAAAATGGTGACAGCAGAATGCCATGCCCATATTTTTATGGACGGTGTGGATTACAAAAAGGCGGCGGCAGCGCATGAAAACGGCCCGCGGGAGGATCTGATCCGGGAACATCTGGCGGCGTATCAGAAGGCAGGGATTTCCTATGTGCGTGACGGCGGAGATCCGTACGGGCGGGTGTTCTTGCACGGAGCCTTGCGCCGGAGTACGGGATCACATACCGCACACCGGTTTTTGCGATTCACAGGGCGGGCCGTTATGGAAAAATTGTCGGACGCGCATTTTCAGACTGGAAAGAGTATTGCGCGCTTGTGCGTAAAGTACGCCGTGCGGGCGGAGATTTTATCAAGATCATGACGACGGGAATCCTGGATTTCGCGACAAAGGGGCATGTGACCAGTGAGCCGCTTTCCAGGGAAGAGGTTTTTGCAATGACAGCTGCGGCGCATGATGCGGGGCTTTCTGTGATGGCGCATGTGAACGGCGCACACAGGCTGTGATGGATGCGGCAGAGGCAGGCGTGGACTCGGTTGAACACGGGAACTTTCAGAATGAAGAGAGCATCTGCTGTATGGCAGAGCATGCAACAATCTGGGTGCCGACAATTGTGACGGTTTCGAATCTTCTGGAGAACGGCAGATATCCGGCTGAAACGCTGGCGTGGATTTTTGAGACGCAGAAAAAAGGTCTGCAGCTCGCATTTGAAAAGGACGTTGTGCTTGCGGCGGGAAGTGATGCCGGCGCATACGGCGTACTTCACGGAAAAGGAATCCGGGAAGAAGAGAGTGTAATGCGAAAAATCCTTGGGGCAGAAAATGGGCAGGAGCTGGAAAAGCGGCTTGCGTTTGGAGAAAAAAAAGATCCGGGAAAAGTTCTGAAAATTTTCTGCGTTTCAGGCTTTAGAAAAAAATTTAGAATTAAACGGGCAGACAATGCTTGCGTTTTCGCCCGGACTGTGGTAAGTTTAAATCACTTTTACAAGAACTTTAGAGAAAATGAAACAGAGGATATTCTGAGACAGAGGGTAAATGCTATCCTCTGTTTTTGCGTGCAAAAAATGACTGTCTGGATGTCCGCATCGACGGAAGGGAGAAAATGAAAGCAAAAAGGAAAACTGGGGCTGCAGGGCTTTCTTTCCTTCCTTTTTCTGGCGGCGGGATGGTATCTGATGCAGTATTTCTGCGCCTATGTCGTACTGTCCGGGTCCATGGAACCGGAGATCCCGACGGATCTGTTGTGGTTGTGGATGGACGGAAGAAGGAATGGAATCCGGGGATGTGATTACCTACCGGAGAGGAAATATGGTGGTGACACACCGGATCGTGGAAAAAAGAGCGAGGAAGGATACTGTACTAAGGGGGATGCCAACGCGGAGGAAGATGCAGGCATCGTTTTGGAAAAACAGGTGATTCGGGAATGTGATCGTAGCTCTTCCCTGGCTTGGCTTTGGTATCATCTGGCTCCGGCAGAGAGGAACACTCTTTTTTCTGGCCGTGGGAGCGGTGATGCTTTTTTACAAATCCGGCAGCTTTGGCACGGTAGAAAAATCATGCAGGAAAACAAGTTATAAAAAAGAATTAGCAAAATTATTTAGGAAAACAGGAGGAATTGATCTATGAAAAACAGCGGAAAATCGTATTCTGGGCAGCATCACTGCTTCTGACAGGAGCCCTGGCAGCGGGCGGAACACTGGCGTATCTGACGGATAAGGATTCTGTGACGAACCAGTTTGTTGTAGGAAAAGTAGATATCGAAGGAAATGAACCATCGTACGCACCGGATCCGGATGGAAAGACCAATCATATTGTGCCGACTCAGGTGATTCCGAAGGACCCGCGTATCAAAAAATAAAGGTAAAAATGATTCTTACGTCTATATGGATGTTTCCATACCAATCGCAAAAGTGATCGTTGCAGATACATCCGGAAACCGTTTAAACGGCGGGGCAGCCGTCGATACGGAACTGTTTTCGATGAATCAGCTTTCGAAAAAATGGGTGCTGATGTACAAGAAAAAAAACAGAACAATTCGATGGTATATACATATCTCTACAATGAAGTGCTCGCAGCTGGCAAAACGACGGATCCTTTATTTACGAGCGTGACAGCAGCTAATATCGTGGAAGGGCAGCTGGATGAAAAAGAGGGTCGATATTCCGATCAATTATTATGCAATCCAGGCGCTGAATACCGGTGAGGAAGTACGGCTGCCGAGCGGGCAGCAAAGGCCTGGGAGAAGTATGTAAATCAGAATAATGGGCAGAAGGGGCGAAGGTAACGGCACCGCAGTCGGACCGGAACAGACAGAAGCACCTGGAATTTAAGCAGTTTTCTGGGGGACAAAAGATGAAGAAAAAGACGAAACGGCTGTTTTTCCTTGCGGGTGCGGCCGGGTGCACGATGGCGGCAGCCATTTGGCTGCTGCCGGGAACTTCGGCGTATTTTACAGATCACGAGTGTCTGGAATCGTATGGTGTTCGGACATAATACAAGTACTATCGATGAAGAATTTCCGACACCGACGCCCGTACCGCCAGGGAAAAGTGTGGTAAAGAGAGTAAAAATCAGAAATGAAGGTTCCGTTGCCTGCTATATTCGAGCGGCACTTATATTCAGTGAACCAATTGAAACGATTGAGGGACTTGATACGGAAAACTGGGTAAAAGGAGAAGATGACTACTATTATTACAAAAAACCGGTTTCAGAAGGCGAAAGCACGACGGAATTGTTTACCGGAATCCGCGTTGCAAAAAGAAATGGAACAGAAAGAACTTGAGGTTTCGGTCTATGAGGAATCGGTGCAGATCCAGAAGGGGAATATGGTATTTCACGGCTATCGGGAGGCATGGGATGCTTATGAGAGAGGTGGTCAGACATGAAAGGAAAACGCGTCAGGATCGGATGTGCGGCGGCAAGATCTTCTGATGGGAATCAGCGGAACGTATGCCTATTACCGGAGCAGTGTTGAGACCATTAACAAAATAGCTGTCGGAGATGTAAATATTGGAATCTGGGAATATGAGGAAGACAGGGGATGGAGAAAAGAAGTATGAGGGACCGGAAAACGGCATTGTACTGCCTTCCCAGGTGATTTCAAAAATTCCGCGGATTACCAATTATGCTGAACCATGCTATGTCCGGGTAAAGCCTGTGTTTGATGAGGAAGAAACGCAGGATTACCGATCTGGGGGAAGAGAGGACCTTGGGGGGAATCGAGGACGTCTGGCTGAAAGCAGGAGAGTATTATTATTATCCCAAAGTGCTGGGAAAGCAGGAATCTGTCGATTTTTTCCGTACAATCACCATTCCATCTGCGTGGACCAGTGAGGCGGAGGGACAGGTGCTGTCCGTTGAAATCCAGGCGGAGGCCGTACAGGCAGCGAATGTGACGCCGGATTTTACGGCAGAAGCTCCGTGGGGAGAAGAACTGGAAATTGAACAGTGTGTCCACGAGGCGGATAATACCGTTTCGGAGGTTTCGCAGCAGAGCTTCCTCACCGTTTCGTACGAAGGAGCAGCGCGGAATCTGATCTTGGCACCCGACAATTTCTTTCGGAACTTTCCAGTGCTGATGCCGGGAGATGAATGGGAAGATACGTTCACACTGGTGAACACGACAGCAAGCCGTGCAGAATTTTTTCTGCGGACGGAACTTCCGGAAGAACTCAGTGAAACAGAAAAAGAACTGCTTTCCAAGGTGAAACTGGAAATACGAGAGGGAGACAGCATGATTTATGAAGGTGATTTAGAGAGTGAGGGACTATGGGCAGCAAAAAGTCTTGGAATATGCAGTCCAGATGAACGGAAAGAAATCTGTTTTTCAATCCGTGTGCCGTCAGAACTTGGAAATGAATGGGCACTTCGGAAAAGCGGGGTAAAATGGATTTTTTCTGTCGAAGGAGAAGATCTGCCGCAGGAAGAAGGCCCCTCTATCTGGCACAGCGCGCCAAAAACAGGTCTGCGCGATCCGTCAGCAGCGGTCCCCATTGGAATTGCCGTGACAGGAGCCTTCCTGTTTCTTACCGCGGGCCGGTCTGAAAGGAGGAAAAGAATGAAAAAAAGAGCAAAGAAAAGCTTCTGGTTTCTCGCAGGAATTCTGCTGTTGTTGGGATTTTGTTTTCGGGAAGATGTTCTGGCTTCGAGTCTTACGAGTCTTCCTTCTCTTTCGAAAGCCGGAATCGGAGAAGTTGTATCATCGGACTCTGTTATTGACGGCCGATATGATTTTACCCCCCGCTGATCGGAAGTGAGACAAAAATCTGTTTTGAAGTACAGATGGAAGTACCTGGGACAATCTGTTCTGCAAAAACGGAGAGAGCCATTCGAAATGCTGTTCCACATGGTGGCCGGCGGCCGATGTGAAGGGATGGAGTAATCTCCGTTCCTTCACGCCGCTGGAGTCGAAAAAAAGGAAAAAATGTATGCGGAATATACGAATGTTGGAGAGTGCCACGGGGAAAAAATGTAACGATGCGGATCTGGCTGGAAGACTGGCAGAACACGGTTGTACCATCAGGGGTATGAGGACGTGGATGCGGTAGTCGTGGCGATTGACCACAATAAGCCGGTCATTGATATTAAAGGTCTGCTCTGGATCAAGGTACGGTTTGCTTATTACGACAGTAAAGGAAATCCGCTGAATGTGAAAGGATATTTTACACTTTCAGATCTGGACTTTAAGCAGGGCTTTTATCTGGCAGATGAGACAGAACATATCTATCTGACGAAGGAGGCAGATGCCAGAATCGTCTACGATGCCAGAACAGAAGCGATCTGGTCGGCAAGACGCGGCTCTGAGCCGGACGGTGGAACAACTCCGGAAAATTCGGAAGGCTGGGTTACATTTACCTTTGAAGGAAATTCCCAGACGATGATTTTCTATGATGGAGGCACTAACGATGCGGTAACTGGTCCCGGCGGCGGAGTGAAAGCACCGAAAAAATGGCCGGATAATTTTGTAAACGATACTTCCAGTACGTACAACAACTGGCATGGAGCATCCCGGGAAACGGGAATAACTGTTGTGCCGTGGAATACTTCGGAATTTGGTTACACAGCGAACGTTCCCTGTCATCTGTCGAAAGTAGGAGATCTTGTAGTGAAAAAAAATGGATGCAGAGACAAAAGAAGCTATTTCGGGTGCAGAATTTACCGTGTACCGCTGGAAAAACAACACCTGAGTGAATTCAAAAAGATGAACTGGGTGAAAAAAACGGGTTCTTATCTGTTGGAGGGAATTCTGGATACAGACAGTGAAAATGGAAAATTCCGTGTTGTGGAGACAAAGAATCCAGCTGGTTATGCAGGAAGCTGGGAGCAGGAATTTTCCATTGACAAGGGAAGGCATGCAGACGATCCATCTGGAGGCAGAAAACACAAGAAAAACAGGCTCACTGAAGATAAAAAAGACGGGGAAAGAAAACTCAGGGAAAGCACTTTCTGGTGCAACATATCAGGTGATTGCGAGCGGAGCAATTACAACGGTAAACGGAACAGTGCTGTTTCCGGATCAGGCGGTAGTAGCTGTGCTGAAAACGGATGAAAATGGAGAGGCGTTCAAAGACGGGCTGGAGTACGGAACGTATCTTGTGCGGGAAACGGCGGCTCCAAATGGATATGTTCTGGATCCGACGGAAAAGAAAATAACGATCGGGGAACAAAACGCACAGATCACACTGACGTTTACAAACTGGAAGAACCGTTTTGTTCTGCAGAAAGTAAGTCAGGGGAGACGGAAAAGTGCTTCAGGGAGCAGCCTTTCATATCTGGACGAAAGATGGAAGTTTTTGATGAGACAAAAAAAGACGGATGCAAATGGAAAAATTGAGCTGACGGGACTTTTGGACGGTGTCTGGTACTATCAGGAGACAGCATCTCCGGAGGGCTATCTGCTGGACAGCACATGCCGGGAATTTGTGGTAGAAAACGGAAAAATTGACGGTAAATCGGAACTGTCGGTGACGGTCGAAAATGATGGAACACATCTGACAATTGAAAAAATAGATGCAGAGAGCGGAAAACGAATTTCCGGCGCAAAGCTGGTATTAAAAAGATATGGATGGAAACCGTGTGGACAGCTGGATTTCAGGAGGAAGCGGCCCGCATGAACTGGAAAAATTAAAGCCGGGTTCTTATGTCCTTGTGGAGGAGGCCGCGCCGGATGGATACCTTGCGGCAGAACCGGTTTCGTTTGTGCTGGAGGCAAAACAGGAAGTGCAGACCGTGACGATGAAGGATCTTGCATGTGAAACCTTGACGATTACAAAGAAGATCAAGGCGGATGAGATTACATGGGCGCATGGAAATCCAACGTTTCTGTTTTCCGTGAAGGGAAAGGATCTGTATGGAAAAGAGCATACATACCAATGCTATCTTACGTTTACAAAAACACAGGTGGAGAAAACGACAGATCAGGACGGCTACACGGAACAGTCGGTACAGATCCGGGGAATTCCGGCAGGAAACGATTACCGGGTACAGGAGAAGAAGGTGCTGCGGTATTCGCTTATGCAGGTGACAGGTACGAAGAATGTTACCGTGAAAAAAACTAGAAGAGCCGGCATATGGAAAAAGATCCTGCGCGCGTCTTTTCGGTATCGGTAAATCTTTGCGGACATCCCAAAGAAAGTGAGGTTGTATTTGAAAATCAGAAATACCGCTGGGATGATTATGGACACAACAGTATTGTAAAAACCGGATTCCGGTTGAATAACAAAACGGAAAAACATTCCACCATCGGTTCGGGTGGTGGAATGAAAACAAAATGGAGAGAAAAAATCAGCAGAAAAAAGAAGAGGGATTGCAGTTCTGACATTGGCGGCGCTTTTTTCTGGTATCTGCCGCAGATTCAGGTAAACCGGCAGATTCGAAAAGAACAGGAAGAAGCGGTGGAGATGTATGTCAGAGAGAAGAAAAAGAAGAGAACAAAGAGGAAAAACGAAAAAAGCGAAGAAGTGCAGGAGCAGGAACCGGGCAGTACAGATCAAAATCTGTTTCGGACAATTGATTTTGCAGGACTTCGATCAAAAATAGAGAAAATCTGCGCGTGGCTCTGGATTCCGGGCTGCGCCTTAGATGTTCCGGTTGCGCACGGGCAGGATAACGCATATTATCTGACACACGATGCGTTTTGCAGGGAGCGGATTTACGGCAGTATTTTTTGCACCGTGTGATACACCGGAGGATTTTTCTGAACGTCACACGATTTTATATGGGCATAATATGCGGGATGGAACGATGTTCGGAGGATTGAAAAGTATCGTGAGGCGTCGTGGGAACAGGAATTTCCGTATCTGTACCTGTATTTGCCGGGTGAAGCATGGCAGTGCCGTATTTGGAGTGTGGAGGAGACGGATGCCAAAAGTGATGTTTACCGGCTGGGAGCATGGAGCGATGCGGACTGGAATGCATGGGGTACAGGAAAGAAAGAGAAAACAGCATTATCTTTGGCAGCGGTGAGGAAAAGGAAGTTCAAAAGATACTTACCCCTTTCCACCTGCATTGGTGACGGCAGCAGTTCACAGAGACTGGCTGTACATGCGGCGGTGGAGATGGTTTTTGCAACAAAATCTGGAAGGGAAGAGGGTTCTGTGCTAGAATAAGACAGAATCAAAAGATTTATGATACAGAGCAGGAAAAAGGATGGCGATAAGACATGAAAGAACTGTACACGACGGCAGGAATTTTTGTGGTTCTGATACTGCTGGGAGTTTGGATGGTACAGAATAACAGAAATGAACAGGAAAAAGAAGCTGGTACAACTGCGGAAGAAATGGGGAAAAAAAAGGAGAAACGGACGGCACGGGAAAAAAAAAACTGGAAGCGTGTCTGAGACGAAAAGCAGGGGAAAGCTTCTGCGTGGACGCGATTACCTGGAATGACCTGGATCTCGATGCGGTTTTTGACACAGTTGACCACACAGTGTCGGTGTGCGGGGAAGAATATCTGTACACGGCGCTTCGGATGCCGGTCACAACAACAGAAATCAGGGAAGAGCGGGAACGGCTGATGAAGCTTTTTTGCAGAGAACCAAAAAGCCAGAGAAGCAGTGCAGAAAGCACTTCTTTTGATGGGAAAAGAAAAGATGAATCCGCCGACAGAAGAAATAGCCGTACTGATGGAGGCGGAGCCGGGAGAAAGGGAAAATATCTTCTGATGGCCGGTATTGCTGTGCTTGGAATTGACTGCTGTTTGTACTGCCTCCGCTGGGTGTGGCTGTTCTGTTTGCTTCTATGGTCGGCAACGGACTGATGCATGGAAGGGAGAGCAAAAAGCTGGAGAGTGCATTAAAAGCGTTTGGCTGTATCCTGCGGCTGCAGCGGACAGCCAGGGAACTTGAAAAGAAAAAAAATTTCCGGATTGGAAATGTATCAGAAGCGTCTGGAAGAACAGGAAAAACAACTCCGTGTCCGATTACAAGAAAAAATGCAGAACACTTGTGAATACGAAAGAATCGCAGGGCGGTGCAGCAAACATGATTTTTGCATACTTTCACACGTTCTTTCTGCTGGATCTGATCGAGTATTCTTCGGTTGTTTCCGGAGTGAAATCGTATGAAAAAGCGATTCTGCAGATGGCAGAGGATCTTGGACTCCTGGACTTTGCACTGTCTGCAGCAGCATCGTACCGGGAGAGCCTTTCGTATTACTGCCGGCCGGAATTCCTGGATGAGAAAAAGGCGGGCTGTCGGATCGATGCGGAGGAGCTTTATCATCCGCTTCTGACACATCCGGTGGCAAACAGTCTGTATGCGGAGGGCGGAATTCTGCTGACCGGCTCGAATGCGTCGGGAAAATCCACATTTATGAAAAACATGGCAGTGAATGCGATTCTGGCACAGGCACTGAACACGAGTCTTTCGAAGCGGTATCGCGGTGTTGTGTGCCGGATCATGACATCCATGGCACTCCCGCGATAATCTGGCACAGGGAGAGAGTTACTTTGTTGTGGAAGTAAAATCTTTAAAACGGATTCTGGAGGCAAGCCGTGAAAAAACACCGCTTCTGTGCGTCATTGATGAGGTGCTGCGGGGAACAAACACGACGGAGCGGATTGCAGCGTCAGAGAGTGTGCTTGCTGCCCTGCGCCGTGCAAATGTGCTCTGTCTTGCAGCAACACATGATACTGAACTGACGTATCTGCTGGAAGATCTCTACACCAATTATCATTTTGAAGAGCAGATTACCGCGCAGAGTATTTCCTTCCCGTATCGCCTGGAACAGGGCCGGCAAGAGGAAAGAATGCGATTGCGCTGCTTGGAAATATGGGAATTGATGAAAAAAATTGTAAAACAGGCAGAAAGAAGAGCCGCGGAGTTTGAAACAACAGGAAGCTGGGAAAAGAATAAGTTTCTGAGATAGAAAAACAGCCGGGAAAAATTGATCTTTTTGAAAAAAAATATGCGAAAATGGTTCAGCATTTTTTTCATTGTGTGTTATGATAAAACAGATAGCGTGATCCGGCAGAAAAACCGCCGGATCTGTTAAGGGAGAAAAACATGAGCAGGACAGGCTTAGAAGATGCATATATTATGCGCGGCAGCAAGAAACTCCGCATGGGATATACGACGGGTTCCCTGCGCTGCAGCGGCAGCGCGGGGAGCGGCGTTTATGCTGCTTTCCGGGAAAGAAATACAGGAAGTGAAAATCCATACGCCAAAGGGCATTGTTCTGAATCTGGAATTGCTGGATATCCGGAAAAGTGCCGAAAAAGTAAGCTGTGCCGTCCGAAAAGACGGCGGGGATGATCCGGATGTGACAGATAAAGCATTGATTTACGCGGAAGTGACGTTTGGAACAGAAGAGGGAATTGTAATCGATGGAGGATTCGGCGTCGGGCGTGTGACAAAGCCGGGGCTGGATCAGCCGGTCGGAAACGCGGCGATCAACCATGTACCGCGCCAGATGATCCGGCGAGAATGTGGAGGAGATTCAGAAAAAACTCGATGATTTCCGCGCACTGCAGGTTATCATCTCCGTACCGGAAGGGGAAGAACTGGCAAAAGCATACATTCAATCCGAGACTTGGCATCACCGGCGGCATTTCAATCCTTGGAACGAGCGGGATTGTAGTGCCGATGAGCGAGGAGGCGCTGATTTCCACGATCCGCGTCGAGATGGAAATGCGGAAAGCACAGGGTGACCGCGTCCTTCTGGTGACACCGGGAAATTACGGACAGGACTTCTTAAAAACGTATCCGTGGGTCCGTGCAGACCATTCCGTTAAGTGCAGTAATTACGTCGGAAAAAACACTGGAATTTGCAGCTGAGCTCGGCTTTGACGCCATCCTTTTGTGGCACATCTTGGAAAATTTGTCAAGGTGTCCGGCGGAATTATGAATACCCATTCCCACGAGGCAGACTGCCGTGCGGAGCTTTACGGCGCAGGCGGTGCGTGCAGGGGCGGATCTTGCACACTGGCAAAAAACTGCTGGAGACCGGAACGACGGAAGAAGCGGTGCAGATTTTAAAAGGAAGCAGGATGCCTGAAAGAGACCATGGAAAAAGTGACAGAAAAAAATTGCTTTTTACATGAATTACCATATTGAGGGCAGAGTGCAGACGGAGGCGATTGTTTTTTCAAGCAATGAGGGCCTGCTCGGGGGAAACCCCCGGGAGCGGGAGAACTGGAGCGCCTGCGGGAGCAGGAAGAAAAAGAAAACAGAAAAGAGTAAAAAACAAAATGACAGGAATTTTATTTGGAACAGGAATCGGACCGGGAGACCCGGAGCTTATGACGTTAAAGGCCGTCCGTCTGATCCGGGAAAATGATACGATTGCAGTACCAGGAGAGAAACCGGAAGAGAGCATTGCCTACCAGATTGCTGTTCAGGCAGTGCCGGAACTGGCAGAAAAAGAGCTCGTTGCTATTCCAATGCCGATGACAAAGAATGCCAAAGAACTGGAGGAAAATCACCGGCGCGGTGCAGAAAAAATAGAGGAGCTGCTGGATGCAGGAAAAAACGTAGTATTTCTGACACTCGGAGATCCAACTGTGTATTCTACCTACCTTTATGTACACAGACGGGTACTGGAAGACGGTTACGATGCGAGAATTGTAAGCGGTGTTACATCGTTCTGCGCGGCAGCAGCATCTCTTTCCGAGGGACTGGTGGAAAATTCCGAAGAACTGCATGTGATTCCGGCGTCTTACCAGATTGAAGATGCACTGGAACTTTCAGGAACAAAGGTTCTGATGAAAGCGGGTAAAAAGATGCCGGCTGTGAAACAGTTCCTGAAGGAAAAAAACTGCCGGGCGGTGATGGTAGAAAACTGCGGCATGGATACGGAACAGAAGTATTTCAGCGCGGAAGAAATCCCGGACCAGGCAAGTTACTATTCACTGATTATTGTAAAAGAAAAAGAGGAAAAAATAGATGGTACATTTTATTGGAGCGGGCCCTGGAGCCCCGGATCTGATTACGGTAAGAGGACAGAAGCTGCTTGGTGAGGCGGACATTATCATTTATGCAGGTTCTCTTGTCAATCCGGCACTGCTGGATCTGAAAAAGAGGGCTGTGTGGTATATAACAGTGCAACCATGACGCTGGAGCAGGTGATTGATGTTATGAAAGAGGCCGAAAGCAAAGGCCAGACTGTGGCAAGACTCCACACGGGAGATCCGTGCCTGTACGGTGCAATCCGCGAACAGATTGATGCGCTCGATGCCCTTGGAATCGCTCACGATGACTGTCCGGGTGTCAGCTCTTTTCTGCGAGCGGCTGCTGCCCTTGAAATGGAATATACGCTGCCGGATATCTCCCAGAGTGTTGTTATCACCAGAATGGCCGGAAGAACACCGGTTCCGGAGCGGGAGAGCATTGCGTCTTTTGCGGCACATCAGGCAACGATGGTTGTATTCTTAAGCACGGGACTCTTAGAGGAACTTTCCCCGTGAGCTGATTGCAGGCGGCTATACGGCAGATACCCGGCAGCGATCGTTTACAAAGCAACCTGGCCGGAGGAGAAGACGTTCGTCTGCACCGTTGGAACACTTGCCGAGACGGCGAAAAAGAACCAGATCACCAAGACAGCGCTGATGATCATCGGAAATGCCGTTTCCCAGGGAAATTACCGCAGAAGTGATCTGTACAATCCGGCGTTTACCACCGAATTCCGAGAGGCAGAAAAATAAGATGAAAATAGCCATAGCAAGTTTTACAAGAAACGGATGCGTCTGGAATCAAAAACTCTGTGCGGCACTGAAAAAACACAGCTGTGAAGGATATGCACTGGAAAAGTACGGGAAAGAAGCGGGAATTCCTGCGATTGCACCGTCGCTTCCTGCATGGACAGAGCGCATGTTTCAGGAAATGGATGCGATTTTGTTTATCGGGGCGTGCGGGATTGCGGTGCGCAGTATTGCACCGTACGTGAAAAGTTAAAAAAGACAGATCCGGCGGTTCTGTGTATGGATGAACAGGGAAAGTTCGTGATTTCATTACTTTCCGGCCATATCGGCGGGGCAAACGAGCTGACGGAAGAAGTTGCAGCTGTAACGGGTGCGGTTCCGGTCATTACAACGGCAACGGATGTCAATCACAAGTTTGCGGTCGATGTCTTTGCTGTAAAAAATTATTGTGAAATTTGTGAGATGGAGCTGGCAAAAGAGGCAGCGGCGCTTCTGGTGGACGGAAAAACGGTTGGATTCTGCAGTCGTTTTCCGGTGGAGGGAACAAAACCGGAGGAACTGATCCCGGAAGAGGCGGCAAAACCGTCGATGGGAATCTGCATTACCACATCGGAAGAGGATTCGCCATATGAGAGAACACTTCACCTGATCCCGAAGGTGATCACCGTCGGCATCGGCTGTAAGAAGAATACACCGGCCGGCCGGATTGAAGAAAAAGGTTCTTGCGGCACTTGCGGCGGCCGGGATTTCTCCAAAAGCAGTTCGACAGGCGGCAAGTATTATTGATCTGAAAGCGCAGGAGCCGGGAATTCTGCAGCTGGTGGAAAAGTATGGCTGGCAGTACCGGACCTTTTCTGCAGAAGAACTGGAAACAGCGGAGGGGGAATTTACGCCGTCTCCGTTTGTGAAGAAGATTACAGGAATTGACAATGTCTGTGAGCGCAGCGCAGTTCTCGCCGGCGGCAGACTGATAAAGAAAAAAAAGGCAGCGGACGGTGTAACAGTTGCACTGGCTGCGGCGGACTGGAGGGCAGTATTTTGAGTACAATTTTTGTCGTGGGCATCGGCCCCGGAGCATATGAAAAATGACGATCGAGGCGGCGGATGCGCTGCGGAACTGCGATGTGATCATCGGCTATACCGTCTATGTGGATCTGGTAAAAGAACATTTTGCAGGAAAAAAGAATTTCTGACGACGCCGATGCGGAAAGAGGTGGAGCGCTGCCGTCTAGCATTTGAAACTGCGGCAGAGGGAAAACAGGTTGCTATGATCTGCAGCGGAGATGCCGGCGTTTACGGTATGGCAGGTCTGATGTATGAGCTTTCGGAAGAATGGCCTGATATTGAAATTAAGGTAATTCCAGGCGTGACCGCCGCAACGGGAGGCGCTGCCGTTCTTGGTGCACCGCTGATCCATGATTTCTGCCTGATCAGCTTAAGTGATCTTCTGACTCCGTGGGAGAAAAATTGAAAAAACGTCTTCTGCTGGCATCGGAAGCGGATTTTGTCATCTGTCTTTATAACCCGGGAAGCCATAAGAGAGCGGATTATCTGGAAAAAAGCGTGTGATCTGATGCTTCGTTACAAAGCGCCGGAAACCGTCTGCGGAATCGTAAGCCAGATCGGAAGAGACGGGGAGACGAGCCGGACCATGACGCTTGCAGAACTTCGCAATACAAAAAGTGGATATGTTTACGACGGTCTTTATCGGAAACAGTCAGACAAAGGAAATCCGGGATCACATGGTAACGCCGAGGGGATATCGCTATGAATAAAGTAATTAATCGTCTTTGCCGGAACGACGGAAGGCCGGGAGATCTGCAGTTTTCTGAAGAAATATGAGATTGCATCCCTTGCCTGTACGGCGACAGAATACGGCAAGTGCCGGATCGAGGAGGGCGGTGCCCTGACGGTTCGGAAGCGGAAGACACTGACAGAAGAAGAGATGGAACAGCTTTTTGGCGAAGAACAGCCGGAAATGGTTATCGATGCAACCCATCCGTATGCCGATCTTGTGTCGGAAAATATCCGGTCTGCATGTGAAAAAGCAGGAAAAACGTACCTTCGGCTGCTGCGGCCGTCGCTTGCGGCAGATCCATCCTGCGTCATGGTCGACACGACAGAAGAAGCGGTATCGTATCTGGCGGGCACAGAGGGAAAGATTCTGGTGACAACAGGAAGCAAGGAACTCGCAAAATTTGCAGAGCTTCCGGATTATAAAAACCGTGTATGCCCGGCTGCCGTTGCCAGAGCAATACGCACCGAACGAAGTACACGTACCGA
>VOFJ01003661.1_pt1 | contig 25014 bp, 54 predicted proteins | sample 5384081 | NCBI WGS metagenome assembly VOFJ01 (sample SAMN12384729, study PRJNA508395) | human gut metagenome | isolation source: healthy gut I | host: Homo sapiens | reverse complement strand
CAGCTTCCAGCATCACAGTTGTAAAATGCTTGCATTTTTAAGACTGTTTTTGAAATTTTATTTGGCGGATACGCCACACCGACGAAATGCATAGCATTTTGGAGGTTGGCTCTGAACAGTTACAGCATTTTTTTTTTTCTATCTGCTGTCAGTCATTCCTTCTTCGTCCATTTGTCAGGATCAACAAACGTAAAAGCTGTAAAATCATTGCGGCCGCACTTGCCACATATGTCATTGCTGCTGCCCGAAGTACCTTCTTCACTCCACCAACTTCGTCTTCACGGAGCATTCCTGAATTTCCAAGTACCTTCACCGCTCTTCTGGAAGCATTGATTTCCACCGGAAGTGTGATAAGATGAAATGCCACAGCTACCATAAAGAGCAGAATTCCGATATCAATAAAGGAAGCTGGACATCTGGCCATTCATAAACAGGCCGATAATGATCAACGGCCAGGAAATCATGGAACCGAAATTTACGACTGGCACAAGTGCCCCACGGATTGATAAAGGTGCATACCCTTCAAAATGCTGTACTGCATGACCACACTCATGTGCCGCAACTCCGATTGCTGCTACAGAAGTTGAATTATAAACCGGATCAGAAAGTGCCAGTGTCTTGTTTCTCGGATCATAATGATCGGTCAGATTTCCCGCGATATGAGTCACCTGCACATCATAGATTCCATTTCTTCTTAGAATCTGTTCTGCCGCTTCTCGTCCTGTCATCCCTGAATAACTGCGGATCTTCGAATATTTTGCAAATGTTCCTTTCACCTGGGATGATGCGAGCAGGCTGAGAACCACACCGATCAGTACCAGTATATAAGTCCAGTCATAATAAAATCCATAATACATACTAAAACTACCTCCTGTTATCTATCTGCAGTCCCCCCTCCAGAAGTCCTCTTATTCCTGTGTGAATTTAACTCCGCTTTCAATTGTGTATCCCCTTAAGAAAGCTCCTGTATCCATTCTCTTTTTCCCCGGAATCTGAAGTTCCAGAACTCGTAAGACGCCATCCCCTGTCTGAACAGTAAAGGAATCTTTCTCTACACCCAACACTGTTCCAGGCTCTGCTTTTACCGTGCCATCAGCCTCTGCTTTTTTTGCTCTCCGGATCTTCACTACCTTTTTTGTCCCAATGTGTGTAAGCACTTGGCCAGGAATTCAGGCCACGCACCGGACGTTCAATCTGTACTGCGGATGTATTCCAGTCAATATTTCCAAGCTTCTTATCGAGCATTCCGGCATATTCTGTCGGGCTTTCTCCCTGCTTCTCGAAAGTTGCCGTATGATCTTCAATAGCTTTCAGAGTCTCTACACAAAGCTTTGCTCCTGCCTCTGCAAGTTTATCATGAAGGCTTTCTCCTGTCTCATCTTCTGTGATCGGCACTTCAACCTTACGGATCATGTCGCCTGTATCCAGTCCTTCGTTCATCTGCATTGTTGTAACACCTGTCACTTCCTCGCCATTGATGATAGACCACTGGATTGGCGCGGCACCACGGTATTTCGGAAGTAGAGATGCGTGTACATTAATACATCCGTATGGTGTCATCTCCAGAATTTCTTTCGGAATGATCTGGCCAAATGCAATGACAACCATCACATCTGCATTGTATTTTCTCAGTTCTTCTACACATTCCGGATCACGGATCTTCTTTGGCTGATAGACCGGAATTCCATGTTTTTATCGCAGCTTCTTTTTCACCGGGGTTGGCTGCATCTCTTTACCGCGTCCCTTTGGTTTATCCGGGCTGGCTCACTACGAGACATACCTCATGTCCTGCTTCCCACCAGTGCCTCCAGTGTTCCCACGGAGAAGTCCGGTGTTCCCATGAAAATTATTCTCATCAATTATTCCTCCACTTCGTATTCCATATCTTCCTCGTTGTAGGCCGGTGAATCATGCAGTTCGCCTTCTACTTTTTCTACATAAAGGTGTCCTCCCAGGTGATCGATCTCATGACAGAACGCTCTTGCAAGAAGTTCTTCTCCTTCTATCTCAAACTCCTCCATATTTTCATTAAGTGCACGTACTTTTACATAATTCGGACGAGTTACGATTCCCCATTTTCCCGGCACACTTAAGCAACCTTCTTCGCCTGTCTGCTCACCGGATGTCTCAACAATCTCAGGATTGATCAAAACGATCGGACCCTCTCCGACATCAATCACTACAATCTGTTTGAGAATACCAACCTGCGGTGCTGCAAGACCCACCCCCCATCTTCTCATACATCGTATCAAGCATATCTTCAATTAAAATCTTTGTACGAAGTGTCATCTTCGTCACTGGTTTACACTGTTTTTCAAGAACATCATCGCCCATCTCTCTTACTTCTCTGATTGCCATTATTCTTTCCTCTCTTTTCTATAAATTCATCGGGTTAAAATCGAATTGATTCTCATTTTCTGAAACCCTGAGTTAATTTCTATATATTGTTCCATCCTGTCTTTTAATACAACTAAGGTTCGGTATTCCGGCGCTTTTACGTAAATCACTCTCCGGTAAATATCTTTGATCTTATCCACTCCCCGGACTTGCCGGGCCGATCACGTCGAGCTGTGCCTGACCTTTGATCCGCAAAATGTATTCCTTCAGATACTTGCACGCTTTCTCTAAAAGTACCTCATCTTCACATGCTGCAAGTACTGCCATCAGGTTCTCCACCGGTGGATATCCCATCAGACTGCGATAACGGATTTCTTTCTCATAGAATGCTTCATAATCCTGCGCTGCTGAAGCCTCGATCGCATAGTGCTCCGGATCGTAAGTCTGAATCACGACCTCACCCGGTCTGTCACCTCTTCCGGCACGGCCTGCTGCCTGTGTCAAAAGCTGAAATGTTCGCTCACCGGAACGATAATCATCTGTATAAAGTGACATATCTGCTGCCAATGCACCGACTAATGTGACCTTTGGAAAATCATGTCCCTTTACGATCATCTGTGTTCCCACAAGAATATCCGCCTCTTCATTCGCAAAGGCAGATAAAATCTGCTCATGGGAATCCTTTTCTTCGTTGTGTCCATATCCATACGGAGAACTCTTTGCCTGTGGGAATCTTGCTTTCACCATGTCCTCGATCTGCTGGGTTCCTGCACGAAATTCTCCGATATAACGGGAACCGCATTCCGGACACTCTGTCACCTTCGGCTGTTCATAACCACAGTAGTGGCAGACCATTTTTCCACCTTTGTGTACCGACAAGGATACATTACAGTGCGGGCATTTCACTACATGGCCACATTCTCTGCAGGAAATAAAACCAGAATATCCTCTGCGATTCAAAAAACAGCATGATCTGCTCTTTTGCATTCAGTCTGTCTTCAATCAGTTCCTGCAGCTTCTCACTCAAGATGGAACGGTTTCCATTCTTCAGTTCCTTTCGCATATCAACTGTATGCACAGTCGCCATCTGTTGCATATGAGAACGATTCTTCATCTCGTAAAGCTGATACTCACCAAGCCTTGCCCGATACATTGCCTCCATTGACGGAGTTGCACTTCCGAGCACAACGCTTGCATCTTCTACTTCTGCCCTGTGGACTGCTACTTCTCTTGCATGATAACGTGGCACCTGCTCACTCTTGTAGGTTGGTTCATGCTCTTCGTCAATAACGATCAACCCCAAATCCGGAAATGGAGTAAAAAAAGTGCAGAGCGTGGTCCGATCATCACATCGACCTCGCCCCTCTTTGCACGCATCATCTGATCGTAACGTTCTCCGGCAGACAGTCTTGAATTCATGATAGAAACTCTGTCGCCGAAACAGCGGTAAAACCGCATCACTGTCTGATAGGTCAGTGCGATCTCCGGAATCAGAACAATTGCCTGTTTTCCCTGGTCAACAACCGTGCGGATCATCTCCATATAGACTTCTGTCTTTCCACTTCCGGTCACTCCGTGAAGCAGATAAGTTCTCCTTGCTCCACACAGATAGTCTTGCCGGAACCCCTGGATCACATGCTGCTGTTCTTCCGTATAGATGATCTCCCTGTTGTGATTTTTTGCCTGTTTCACCGGATTACGGTATACCTGCTCTGACTCTATCTTCAACACGCCCTGCTCTTCCCAATGCCCGGATCACAGGCAGTGTCACATTTAATTTTTTTCGTCACCAGCTCATAATCCAGAATTGGGGCTTCCTTCAAAGCTTCCAAAAGCCTTGCTCTTGCTTTCTGATTCTTCTTCTGATAAAAAAGCCAGCTTCTCCTGACTCTCTTCCTCAGTAAGCAGCAAACGGAGATGTTTCTTTACCTTCGCATTCTCCTTCTGCTTGATTGGCAGCACTGTCTTAAGCGCCTGGATCATCGTTCCGCCATACTGCTCTTTCATCCACGCCGCCAGCGCGATCAGTCTCGCTTCGATTGCCACACTGTTTCTGGAAATGTCTGTGATCTCCTTCACCTTTGACAGATCATAATTGCAAGTCTCTGATAATGAAGTCACATAACCTTTGATCTGCCGGTTTCCTTTTCCAAAAGGGATAATTACTTCCAGCCCCGGATGCAGCTCGTCTTTCAGTCGTTCCGGTATTCGGTACTGAAAGATCTTATCCAGTTTTTCATGTTGTATATCTACAATAACATCTGCAAACACAATCTTATTTCTCTTTTTTAATTCTTCCGAACTTCTTTGATCAGCACGCGCTCATCCATCGGATGCTTCACGCCACAGATCTCCTGATAGTCCTCATGTCCTTTTCCTGCCAGCACAATAACATCACCCGGTTCGCCGTGTTCGATCGCATATTTGATTGCCTCTTTACGATCACAGATTTCCACATATTTTCCATTTGTCTTTGCGATTCCAGTTTTGATATCGTCAATAATATCCTGCGGTTCTTCAAATCTCGGATTATCTGATGTAATGATTGTCAGGTCTGACAGTCTTCCAGATACCTCACCCATCTCGAATCTTCTGTCTTTAGAACGGTTTCCGCCGCATCCAAACAGACATACAAGACGTTTCGGATTATATTCCTTCAATGTTGTCAGAAGACTTTCAAGACTCATCGCATTGTGCGCATAATCGATCAGCAGGGTGAACTGATCGGATACCTTGATCATCTCGATACGGCCTTTTACCTTTGCCTTCTTAAGTGCATCTTTGATCATCTCAACCGGCACTTGGAAATGGCGGCAGACTGAAATTGCAGTCAGTGAATTGTAAACACTGAACTTGCCTGGAACATCGATTTCCACATCAAAGTCCATCACGCCTGCAACATGATATGCAACACCAAGATATCCCGGTCCGGATACCAGTTCTACATTCTCTGCGCGAAGATCTGCCTCCGGTGAAAATCCAAATGTCTCAATCTTACATGTAGACCCTTTAAATACATCTTTTGAAATACTTGTCATCCACATTGGCGATTCCGAGCTTACACTGTTTGAACAAAAAGCCCTTTGCATCTCTTGTAATCATCAAAATCCTTATGCTCATTCGACCAATATGATCTCTTCCAAGATTTGTGAAAATACCGATCTCCAAATGGAATTCCCTGCTGTTCTGTGAAGCATCAGTCCCTGTGATGAAACTTCCATAACAACACAGTCACAGCCAGCTTCTACCATCTCTGCAAAATATTTATGGATTGTATAAGACTCCGGTGTTGTATTACATGACGGGATCTTCTTGTCTCCGATAATTGCCTCGATTGTACCGATCAATCCAACCTTGTGTCCTGTCTCTTCAAGAATAGACTTGATCATGTAAGTTGTTGTTGTCTTTCCTTTTGTTCCTGTAATACCGATGACTTTCATCTTATCTGCCGGATATCCAAAGTAAGCCGCTGACATCAGAGCCAGTGCATAACGAGTATCCTCTACCTTAATTACAGTCACATTTTCCGGCACTTCGACATCTTTCTCTACAACAACAGCTGCCGCACCTTTTCGCCCGCAACATCCGCTGCATATTTATGTCCATCAGATACTGCTCCGCTGATACACACGAAAACAGATCCTTCTTCCACTTTTCTTGAATCATTGATCAGTGTTGTTACTTCCGTAGAATCACTTCCCTGTACTACTGTGTAGTCCAGGCGTTCTAATAATTTATCTAATTTCATGATCTATCCCTCCTGTTCTGAACTGGTGTATTGCATCATTGACTTTCAGGCAAATAACGATTGTCTTAACCTTTATAGAATAACATAATCTCACCACATATGCAAAAAAAACCTACATAATCTTTCGTCCTGTTTTCGTCTTTCGAATCAGCCCGGACACATCAAATGACAATAACACAAGTCCCACACTCACTACCGGAATCATGATCCAGGCTGAAAATGTCTACGGCTTAATATTTCTCTTATAAACATCAAGAAACATGATATGAATCAAATAGATTCCAAAGGAACATCCACAAAATCTGTCAATCCACTTCTTTTTGCCTGTTCGGACGGATTGAATTCGCTCTTTTTTCAATCGTACTAACATAAGAAATGCCATCGCTGCTGCCAGTGCAAGCAGTGGATTACCATATTCCAGCAGACGTTCATAATGTTCTCCATCCTGCAAGGTTACCGCATAAGTCAGCCCATAATTTAATACCATGCATACTACAAAAATACCTGCCGGAATCATTTTCCCCTTCATCACATGCTTACGATATTTATATATATAATATCCGATAAATACATAATAAGAATAGATTCTGTCCCCCACCATTGGGACGGAATAATACATCTTTTCATCAAAAAATGTGGAAATATAATTGAACAAAACAGCTGCCGTAATCACCACAAGAAATGCGCGTTCCATCCGAAGGTTCATCCCTTTACACATAACCTGGAAAAAAAGGAAGTACCAGATAGATCGGAATCATTGCATACAGATACCACAGATGCTGTTCTACCGGCTTATATAATAAATCTTTGATTTGATAAGGATCCTTCATATAAACTGCATTCCAGATCATATATATTACACTCCACACAAGCAGAACAATTAGAAAACGAAAGATTCTTTTTTTTTGCATGTTTATGAAGTGATTCCTGTCTTCCAAGCAGAAGTGCTCCTGTGATCATGAAAAAAACATGGTACACTTATCCTTGCCAGCAGATTTAATAGCAGTGAAAAACTGTACTCCCCAATCGTAATATCGCCATAGGCTCTGCAATAATAATTCGATACATGAATCACAATAACAAATATAAAGGAAATCATTCGAATCAATTCCGGATTATAATTTTTTTTTTTTCAATGTGTTTTCTTCTTTCTATCTCTTCTGATTTTCATCTTTTTTTTTTGTTTCTGTCCGGTTTATAAAATGTGCCTTTCACAACCGCATCCTTTTCCATAACGATTGTTCAGCTGTTCCAATGCGGCATTTAATTTCTTATGTTTCTCGTCCGGTTCTTTTGGAAATTCAATATCAAAAATTGTCAGCTGCTCCGGTGCATTCTCTTCTACTAACTTTGACGTTCAGATTCCGAGCAGACGGACAGGTTCTCCACTCCAGCTTTCACGGAACAAATTACATGCTGTCTCACATAAGATAACCGGATCATTCGTTGGCTTTTGAAGCTGCACCTGATGCGACATATTTCTGAAATCATAGTAGCGCACCTCCATACTCACCATCCCGGCTTTCTTGCCTACCTTCTTCAGCCTGCTTCCACGCTCTGCGCAAGCTCACGAAATACATCTCTCACCTCTTCATAAGTCGTTGCATCCTCTGACAGAGTCGTTGAATTTCCTACTCCCTTTGCCTCTTCCGGTTCATACTGTACCTTATCGTCTCCAATTCCATTTGCAAAATTCCAAAGCATCCGTCCATGACTTTTTAAATGCAGCGTAATTACATTTACATCCGCATGAGCAAGATCTCAATTGTATTGATTTCAAGTTTCTTGAAGACCTCCACACTTGAACGCCCTGCCATAAAGAGTTCTCCGATCGGAAGTGGCCACATTTTTCTGCGGAACCTCTTCCGGAAATAACGTATGGATCCGATCCGGTTTCTGAAAATCCGAAGCCATCTTCGCTAGTAACTTATTACTGGAGATTCCAATATTCACCGTGAATCCAAAACGCTTCTTCACTTCTTCTTTGATCTCCATTGCACCGTCCACCGGTGTTGGATAGCGCCGACAAGCTCTGTAAAATCCATATAACATTCATCGACACTGACCTGCTCGATCTTCTTTGTATATGTCCGCAGGAAATCCATCAGCATCCGGCTCTTTTCTCGATACATCTTATGATTCGGCGGTGCTGTCACAAGATTCGGACATTTTCGAAATGCATTTACTACAGGTTCACCCGTCTGAATCCCATAGGATTTGGCAAGTGATGATTTTGCAAGAACGATTCCATGACGCGAGCTCTGATCTCCGCCAATAATCGCCGGAATCTCCCGCAGATCCACTTTTGATCCATTTTTCAATTGTTCAACCGCCGTCCAGCTTAAAAATGCCGAATTGACGTCGATGTGGAAAATAATGCGCGCCATGGGAGCCTCCTTTCTGGATTCTGCCTGAATTCCTTTCTTAGTATTAATTCTTGTTGTATGCATATACATTCTGTCAGTTTTTTTATTTTAACATATAATCTGCGCTTGTATCAATTGCTTCGATGAACGAAAAAAGGCTGTGAAAAATCCAATTTTCTAAAAATCTCCGGAAAATTTTCATTTTTCACAGCCCTACATATTATATCATTACTATACTAGTATTTTGATGTTGGGGGCAAAAGCCCCCAACTAGGATACCTACGGATTGTTTTGTGCAAGCACCGGTGGTTTCAGACCTTTTGACCCTGGTATCATATTTTATTTCTTCACACCTGCTGTCAGTTTACCGTTCTTCACATCGATCAAGATCGTGTCTCCACGTCCCACATCTCCTGCAAGGATCAGTTTTGCAGCTAATGTCTCTACATTCTTCTGCAAGTAACGTTTCAGAGGTCTTGCACCGTACATCGGCTCATATCCACCTTCCACAACAAAGTCTTTCGCTGCATCTGTCAGCTCGACACTCAGTTCACGTTCTTCCAGACGGCGGTTCACATCAGCAACCAGAAGGTCAATGATGGAACGTACATTTGTCTTTGTCAATGGTTTGAACATGATAATCTCATCCAGACGGTTCAAGAATTCCGGTCTGAAATGTGCTTTCAGATCACCCATTACCATCTCCTGACTCTGTTCATCGATCGAACCATCGTCCTTAATTCCTTCCAGCAGATAGTTTGCACCAATGTTGGAAGTCATGATCAGGATCGTATTCTTAAAATCAACCGTACGTCCCTGTGAATCCGTGATACGTCCATCATCCAGTACCTGCAGCAATACGCGTTGAAGACGTCCGGATGCGCTTTCTCGATCTCATCGAACAGAACAACAGAATATGGTTTTCTTCTGACTGCTTCTGTCAGCTGTCCGCCTTCATCGTATCCGACATATCCCGGAGGAGCACCGATCAGTCTGGAGACAGAATATTTCTCCATGTACTCACTCATATCGATACGAACCATGTTGTTCTCATCATCATCAAACAGGCTCTGGGCAAGTGCCTTTGCAAGTTCTGTCTTACCTACACCGGTAGGTCCAAGGAACAGGAAAGATCCAATCGGTTTGGACGGGTCTTTGATTCCTGCTTTGGAACGAAGGATTGCATCTGTAACAAGACGTACACCTTCATCCTGTCCGATCACACGTTTATGCAATTCATCTGCAAGGTGAAGTGTCTTATTTCTCTCACTCTCGTTCAGTTTTGCAACCGGAATACCTGTCCATCTGAAACGATCTTTGCGATCTCATCGTCTGTAACAGATTCATGCACAAGTGAAAGATCTTTTGCTTTTTTTCTTCGCTTCTTCCTCTTCCAGTTGTTTCTGCAACTGTGGAAGACGTCCATACTGGAGCTCTGCTGCCTTATTCAGATCGTACTCTCTCTGAGCTTTCTGAATCTCCTTGTTCACCTGCTCGATCTGCTCACGGATCTTCTGCACATGCTCTACGGAATTCTTCTCATTCTCCCACTGTTTACTTTCTTACTTGCATACTGCGCTTTCAGTTCTGCCAGTTCTTCCTGCAAATGTTCCAGACGCTCTTTACTTAAGCGGTCTTCCTCTTTCTTAAGTGCAGACTCTTCAATCTCCATCTGCATCATCGACGGCGAAGCTCATCCAGCTCTGTCGGCATAGAATCAAGTTCTGTCTTGATCAATGCACACGCCTCGTCAACAAGGTCGATTGCTTTATCCGGCAAGGAAACGATCAGAAATATATCTGTTCGAAATGTTGCTGCCGCCGCAACAAGCGCACCATCTGTGATCTTAACTCCATGGAATACTTCATATCGCTCTTTCAGTCCACGAAGGATAGAAATGGTATCTTCAACGGTTGGCTCATCTACCATAACCGGCTGGAAACGACGCTCCAATGCAGCATCCTTTTCAATATACTGACGATACTCATCCAGTGTTGTTGCACCGATACAATGCAGTTCACCTCTGGCAAGCATAGGCTTTAAGCATATTTCCTGCATCCATCGCACCGTCTGTCTTACCGGCTCCGACGATCGTATGAAGCTCATCAATGAAAAGAATGATCTTTCCGTCACTATTTTTTTCACTTCTTCAAGAACTGCTTTCAGACGCTCCTCGAATTCGCCGCGGTATTTTGCTCCTGCTACCAGTGCTCCCATATCCAGGGAAAAGATTGTCTTATCTTTCAGGCCTTCCGGTACATCACCGCGTACAATACGCTGTGCAAGACCTTCTACAACTGCTGTCTTACCTACACCAGGTTCACCAATCAGGACCGGGTTGTTCTTCGTCTTACGGGAAAGGATACGAACCACATTCCGGATCTCCTCATCACGTCCGATAACCGGATCAAGCTTCTGTTCTCTTGCTTTCTCCACAAGATCCTGACCGTATTTATTCAATGTATCATAAGTTCTTCCGGATTGTCAGAAGTAACTCTCTGATTTCCTCTTACTGTTGACAGCGCATGGAGGAAGCCCTCTCTGCTGATGCCATATTCACGAAAAATCTGCTTCAACTCACGGCTTGCATACTTCAGCATTGCAAGAAACAGATGCTCAACAGAGACATACTCATCTCCCATCTGCTTTGCTTCATCTTCTGCATGGATCAGTACATTATTCAAGTCCTGACCGACATAAGCCTGACCTCCCTGTACCTTCGGTCTCTTGCCGATTGCCTGCTCGATACTGTTAATAAAGAGCTGGCCCTGAATGTTCATCTTCTCAAATAATTTTAAAAATCAGACTGTCATCCTGTGTCAGCAGCGCATACAGCAAATGCTCCTGCGCCAGTTCCTGATTCCCGTTATCCGCAGCAATCTTCTCACAGTTCTGAACTGCCTGTAATGAATTCTGTGTAAATTTATTGATATTCATGGTCTTTCCTCCTTTGAACCACAAATTTTCTTTTCCTGTGTTCTATTAGGAATATAGCACGTATTGTTAGCACTGTAAAGAGTTGAGTGCTAATTCTTTTCTAAAAATTTTGTAAAAGTCTTTATTTTTTTCTGTTTAGCAGTGTTATAATCTATAATTGTTTCATAAAAATACGGTTGCTGACGCCCATAGTGCCGACAGTAACAAAAGACTTAAGAGAGGAAACTATCATGAATTTTATTCAGAAAAATTTCAAAGGAATTCTGGTCTGCTTTCTGATTGCGATTCCATCCTGGCTGATTGGAAAAGCATTCCCGGTAATCGGCGGACCTGTCATTGCGATTCTCGCCGGAATGGTGATTACCTGCTTTTGGACTGAAAAAGGAACAGCCGAATCAGGAATTAAATGGACATCTAAAATTATTTTACAGACTGCTGTTGTTCTGCTTGGATTCGGCATGAATCTCGGAGTTATCTTACAGACAGGAAAGCAGTCTCTTCCTATTATCATCAGTACAATTTCCACCTCTTTGATCATTGCATGGCTGCTCCGCAAGGTACTGAATGTTCCTTCCAACACATCTATCCTTGTTGGTGTCGGTTCTTCCATCTGCGGTGGTTCTGCGATAGCTGCTACAGCGCCTGTCATTGACGCCGATGACACAGAAGTCGCACAGGCGATTTCTGTTATCTTTTTCTTCAATGTTATTGCTGCTGTACTTTTCCCGGTGCTTGAAATGCACTCGGCTTCGACACAACAAGCGGAAATGCTTTCGGTGTCTTTGCCGGAACTGCGATCAATGATACTTCATCCGTAACTGCTGCCGCCTCTACCTGGGACAGTATGTGGAACCTTGGAAGCGAGACACTGAATACTGCTGTTACGGTAAAGCTTACACGTACACTTGCAATCATTCCGATTACACTTGTACTCTCACTGGTTCGTGCGAAATCAGCCGCAAAAGACGGAAAAACATCCGGTAAGTTCAGCTTAAAAAGAGCATTTCCAATGTTCATCCTGTACTTTATCATTGCGGCTGTCATTACAACTGTATGCATGAGCCTTGGGGTAAGTGCGGATGTATTTGCTCCGCTGAAAGAACTGTCTAAGTTCTTCATTATCATGGCTATGGCTGCGATCGGTCTGAACAGCAATGTTGTGAAGCTGGTCAAATCTGGTGGAAAGCCAATCCTTCTCGGTGCTTCCCTGCTGGGTTGGTATTACAGTAGTCAGCCTTGCAATGCAACACATCATGCATATATGGTAAAATATTGACAATATCGAAATCCAAAGTTTCTATTCCTGATACAATAGTGACTTTGGATTTCTTATTGCTTTTTCCTTTACATGAGATGTATAATCTTCTTTGACTTTAAATCTATTTAGGAGAAAACAGATATGAATAGCAAATCAACTTCTCAGGCGATGGAGACTGAAAAGATTCCGCGCCTTCTGGCACAGCTTGCAATTCCTGCGGTTGTCGCCCAGATCATCAATCTTTTGTATATAACATTGTAGATCGAATCTATATCGGACACATTTCCGGTGTTGGAGCCGCGGCATTAACCGGCGTTGGATTATTTACACCGATCCTTATGCTGATCAACGCTTTTTTTGCTATGCTTGCAGGTTCCGGTGGTGCTCCGCGTGCTGCGATATCTATGGGAAAGAAAGATAATAAAACAGCTGAAAAAATCTTTGGAAACTCTTTTGCGCTTCTCATCCTTATGGCTGTCATACTTACTGTAGTCTTCTTTACATTTGCACCACAGCTGTTGACACTTTTTGGAGCCAGCGAGAAGACACTGCCATACGGAGTAGCATATGCGAGAATTTATATTCTCGGAAGTATTTTTGTCTTAATTGTTCTTGGAATGAACCCATTTATTACAACACAGGGATTTGCCAAGATCAGTATGATGACTACTGTGATCGGAGCTGTGATCAATATCATTCTTGATCCGATTTTTTATCTTCGTATTCAATCTTGGTGTAAGAGGTGCCGCACTTGCCACTGTTTTAAGTCAGGCAGTCGGAGCAATATGGATTCTCCGCTTCTTATCCGGGAAGAAGACGATCCTTCATCTTAGAAAAGAAAATTTCAAATTACAAAAAAGGATGTTATCTTACCATGCCTGGCACTTGGTATTTCCACTTTCTGTCATGCTCTCCACGGAAAGTATCCTCTCCATCAGCTTTACTTCCAGTCTGTCAAGATATGGTGGGGACCTTGCTGTCGGAGCCATGACGATCATTACAAGTGTCAGCCAGCTTGCCACGTTGCCACTGCAGGGAATCTGCCAGGGCGGTCAGCCGATCATGAGTTATAACTTCGGTGCCGGCAATAAAGAGCGAGTAAAAAAAAGCCTTCTTTACACAATTTAAGGTTTGTACGATTTTCACCAGCTGTTTCTGGCTGATCATGCTGCTGTTTCCCAAGCTGTTTGCAGGAATCTTTTCCAACAATACGGATCTGATCACTTATACCGCATGGGCGCTGAGAATCTATATGGCGGGTATTTTCTCCCTCGGATTCCAGGTTTCATGTCAGCAAAGTTTCATGGCATTGGGACAGGCAAAGGTCAGTCTGCTGCTCGCCTGCTTAAGAAAACTGATCCCTTGCTGATTCCGCTGATCTTTATCCTGCCACTCTTTATTCAGGATAAGGTTTTTGCAGTCTTTCTTGCAGAACCGATCAGTGATATTGTTGCAGCCACAATCACAACAATCACATTCATGAGCCGCTTTAATGGAATTCTGAATAAAGGCAGTAAAATGAAAACCGCAGAATAAATTTTATATGACTATTCTTTTTGACTCCATTTCATGATATAATTAATTTATCTGAAGTTTATGAAACGGAGCCGTTAATATATGAAAAAAGCTAAAACTTTTATGGATGATCCTAAAACGCACGAAAGCAACCCAGATTCTTTCCGGTTATATCGTATTTCTCTTTGTATCCGCAGCCATCATTCAACTGGTAGAGCCTGACATCAACCACTATGGAGATGCCCTCTGGTATTGCTATGCGGTACTTTCTACCGCCGGGTTCGGCGATATTGTTGCCATAACTTTCATTGGCAAACTGGTTTCTGTACTTGTCACAATCTACACGATCTTCGTTGTTGCAATCGTTACCGGTGTTGTTGTCAATTATTACGGACAGATTGTAGAGATGCAGCGTCGTGAAACGGCAATGATGTTTCTGGATAAATTAGAACGTCTCCCGGAACTTTCCAAAGAAGAACTGGAAGACATCTCAAAAGGGTAAAAAAATTCCGCTGAGTTTTCACTCAACGGAATTTTTGTTTTCCACTTTTCTCTTATCAAATAAGGATAGGCATTTGCTGCCTGCTGCCGCAGCCACAAAAATCCATACGAACAATTTCACCGGATAGCATAGAAACAGAAGCATTGTAACGGCTAACGGCTTTTTCATCGTTCCACCTAGAAGCGCCGCTGTAACAATTGCAGATGCGAAAACTAGATGACTCTCTGCATTTCCGCAGATCAGCATTCCCACGCCATATCCCATGCATACACCTGCGAAGATAATCGGGAAGAAATGTCCTCCCTTCAAACCGAACTGTATACAAATATTTGTGAGAAGCACTTTTCAAAAATGCAACTCCGATCAGTGCTAACGGAAGGTATTGACTATACTCTTTCATCAACACTCCCATCTGTTCTTCTCCCGAAAACATAACTGCCGGGATTAACATTCCACAGATTCCAAGACAAATTCCTGCGAGAACTTCTCGAAGAACTGCCGGTACCTTTTTCGCAGTTTTTCTTCGTTATCTGATGTGTCTTTTCATAAAAAACAGCTAACACGCATCCTGCAATAATATAGAGAAGTATTAATGCATAGTCCATCTTTCCGATCTCAACTGCCTCAAAGCTTGGAAATCCGAAAAGTCCTGAACCGAATACTGCGGAAAGTCCTGCATAAATACCTGTTGCAGCAGCAATTGCGATTCCATAAATAAATATCTTTGATGAAATTCCTGCCGGAACAACAGTTTGTTCTGAATTATTATCTTCTAAAGTGTTCTCTTCCACTTCAAACAATCCAAATAGCGGAGCATGGAATAAAACACTTAAGGATGCTGCTACCCCGATCTGGGAGTATTCCTTCGCATGCTGTCTGGCAAACTTCAGATTATCTCCTGCCCAGTAACACATTCCGACGATAATTCCGGTAAGTCCTGCTTCCGGACCTACACTGCTTCCGATCAAAAGCGGCAGCACTGCTGCAATCATCATGACAAGCATATTTTTTTATAATCATAATGCTTCTCCGTTTTCACTTTTGCCATAACAGTTTCCATTTCTTCCGGATAATCTCCGTACACCTTCCGGAAGATACCGATAAAAATGCACCGATCACACAGACCACTATCGTATAGTATGGTAACAAAAAATGTTCGGAATCCATTCCCAGATAAGATTCATCCCGACTGCCATGATCTTCAAAAGTGCCCAGACCAATCCGCCGGCAACTGCACCGATAATTGCACAGAACAGCCAGCTCCAACTGATTTTTTATCTTTATATTTCTAATTTCTTTTTTTGACTGTTCATCGATCTGTCCTTTTTACGTTTTCTATTTTTCACAGATGTTTCTGCATCCGTATCTCTCACCTGTGGAATTAAAGGAAGCTGCCAGTTTTCCTTTTCCACGATGTTTCAAATATAAAATTCAATCACAGAAAATACAACAGCTCCGACAAAATTCACCATAAGATCTTTCATTGTATCTACGATTCCAATGTCAAGATATCCGCCCAGATTCCAAAGTCTCACCGTTGATCACAACGGACTGGACATCTACATGGATTGGGATATTTGCTCCTGTCGGATTCAGTTTCACTGAATTGATTGCCGGAACGATCCAGTCTTTCTGCATATCCATTCCGAAGAACCAATCCATACTGAATTCAAAGAACTCCCACAAAACACCAACTGTCATTGAAAAACAAAATGCAAAAAATGCCACAAAGTATGGGGACATCTTAATTGAAAATCGATCACTTCGGTTGAATAAATCAATCAGCGCAAACCCGATTGCCGCCATCAAGAATCCATTCGTTGTATGCAAAATGGTATCCCATACCGGAATCTTTACATAAAATGCATTGATTTCTCCAAGTATCTCTGCCGAAAAGATAAAGATCAGAATAACCGTTTCCAAACCAACCGGAATTGTCACTCCAAGTTTCTTGTCGATAAACTGTGGCACCATAAACAAAATCAATGTTAGAATGCCAAGAAACATATTGTGATAGTTTCCTAGAAAAAACTGTCTGATAATAGAAACGATAACCAACATTGTCAGTACCATCTGGACTCTTGTTCTATTTCTTGCTTTTTTTGCTTAATTCACTCATTTCTTACCCTCCTTTTCTCTCAACACATTGCGGTCAGAAACACTTTTTATTACATGTTTAAGATATACCGCATCTGTTTTCATAATATACTAATTTCATCTTTTTTTTTTTTTCAACAAAAGGTGTCAGGCCGAAGTTTAAAATAACAGCTTCCACATATGCCTGACACCTACCTATCTATCGTTTATAGATTCACTTTAATTTTACTTCTGTTTTCTTCTTCTAATAACATAAATCATTCCACCGATCACTGCAATTGATCCTGCAATCATCAGAATCCGGAGGTAACTGATGCTGTCTCCTGTCTTTGCTGTTTTCACCTGTTTTCCTGACACTGAAGTTCCTGTTGGTTTCTTTCCTGCAGTACCTGTCGATGTTTCCTTTGAATCGGTTGGATTCTTTGTTTCTTCTTTCTTCACAATTTGGTAATCTATCTGATAGTCTGTATCCTCTCCGTGAAGCACATAATTATCACTCTGTTCACCGGTCATTCCGACAATTGTGGCTGTATATGTTCCGGTCTTGATTTCATTTCCACCTTCTACAACCGCCTTGCAGTCATCTTCGAACAATACCCCTGTAAATTCTGCAGACACATTTGCTTCTTTTCCCGTATAAATCACAGTTCCGTCCGTATTCCATACAACGCCCGGAGGTTTTGGCTGTACCTGCAGTGTTCCTGGTTTAAACAATACTGTGTAATTCGCATTATCTGCTGTCAGCGGAGTTTTTTTCTGTAATATCATAAAGACCGACCGTACAGTTTTTTTTTTCTGCATTTCCTGCTGTCAATGTGACATTTATTTTCAAATCCTCTAACTGATCATCCCCCTGCCCGGACTTCCATCACTGATTGACCAGGTATACTCTGTGATCGTCTGTCCATATTCTTTCTCCGTACGGTCCGGTCTGATCGTAATGCTTCTTGGCTTTACTGTTACAGGAATATTTGATGTAACTGTCTTGTAGTTCGGATTAGCCGGTGTGAAGATCATCTCCTGTTCACTTTGATTCTCTGCTACTGTAAGCATTGTCGTATCGTCTGCAAAACGGAACACCCCTTCTCCCCGACTGACCGGAAAGTGTTGCTTTCTTTAAACTGTCTCCATAAATCACTTCTGCTGCCGGGAAAGTCACTTCCGGATCTGCCTGCAAAATCTCATATTCCCATATATATACGCGGTTTGTACCGGAAAAGATATAGTTTTCATTGGTCAGACCTATTTGCAAGCGCGCCTTATAATTTCCAACTTCTGTATGATCTGCATTGAGCAGTTTTTAATCGCACAACTATCCTTTTCTAAAAAGGCTGTCTGCTTTCACGTTTGCCTCTATTCCACATGCATTTCCTGTATATGTATACTGTGCTGCCGCATTCCATTCTATCTCTGCTTCCTTTGGTGATACATTAAGGAATGCCGGAAGAACTACAACATCATAATTCGTATTTGTCGCATTGTCTTTCAGGATGACATATCTTCCTGCGTTTCCATATGCGCCAAGAATGTCATCTCCATCTTCATCTGTTATCTTTCCTGTCAGAACATCTTCCGGTTCGATAGTTGTTGCTTTCAATGTCAGTCCGAGACTTTCAACGGTATCGCCTGGAAGAAGTTTCGCCTTTTTCTGAATCACTGATCGTAAATGTAAGATCTGCGCTGGTTAACTCATCTCCATATGTCTTTGTTTTCTTTTCTGCACGGACAATGATTCTCTGTGCACTACCCCTGACTGCTCCATTTTCGAATGTAGTATTTTCTGCTGTGCTGCTTTTGGAACCTGTTGTTTCCATTGTGTTCACTGGATTGATATCAAGATCGTATTCTTTCAAATGAATCCAGTTTACCTTGAATCCGCCTACTGTTTCCGGACAATCAATCTTATAGCTTCCTGCATCGATTATCTCATTTAATGACTGTCCTGTCTCCTGGATTCTCATTTCATCCGTAACATTTGCAAAAAGTTCTTCCACTTCATCTGCGCTCAGTGTTTCCGTTGGTGCAACAACGTATGACATCTTCGGAGTTTCACCATAGGAAATTTCTTCATATCCGAGATACGCTGTGATCACTTCTGACTTATTCACTGTTTTTACCGGAACCCACATAGTAACAGTTTTGTATTTTTTTATTATCTGCCGGCAGGAAGGTCAATTCAAATTTTGTCTGATCTGTTACTTCCTGATCTGTTACAACATGGGTTGCATCTTCAAACTTCCATGTTCCTGCCCGGTGCATTTTCAATCCCCTTCAATGTCGCTTCTGCCAGTGTCTGACCATATTCAACCTCTACTTCCGGTGTAGGAAGTTTTGGTTCAAATATCATGTTGCTGTTTGTCTCATAGATCAACCGTGACATTGGTTCATCAATAAAGTTAAGCATTACTGTTCCAAGGAATCTGTTATCGATACAATTTTCTTCATCTTTAAATAATCTCAGGATTAATTTCCCGTGTCAATCTAAAGGAGTTCCTCGTGCGCAAGAAGTATAATTAATTACCCATGAATTATACTCAATTGGATGACTTGTATCCTGTCCAGTTGTCTGCTTCATCGTTCTAATATGTAAGCCCACTTCTCACTTCCATATGTATTATATGCATCCTGAATATACACATGATTTTTTCCATCATCATATAACTTGTACGCATATTCATAATTTTTATAGCTTATATCGTCCCAATTTGTAAAGATTAAATCCCATTGCACGTTCAACCCATCCTTCGTAGTTTTGGGGTCAGATTAAATCTTCTAAGAAATACAATTTTACCGCGTGCCTCCTTCATTGATGGAATGTCTCCTCCGCAGTAAACCTTTTCCTCATTACTTTTTATAAATTCAGCTACCGCATGCTCTAATCCGACAGTAGAACCGGCATCCGGTTTTACTGTAAGAATGACAGTTTCTGACTTGTGCTTCTCTAAGAATCCAAGAGAAGTATTAAGGATTGACTGTAATGTAAGATCGCTTCCGTCTTTTTTTCCTGACACTGCCATAATTCGCCACCATGTACAATTTTTTCACATCTGCCGCAGAAGCATCGTCTTTTGTTGCATTTCCTCGAATATCAAAGCTACGTGCTCCCATATTTAACTGTTCATCATAATAAAGATTCTGACAGGATGTAATAGATACACCTGGAATAGCATCTTCCACAACCCCGGCTGTCCCAGTATCATGTGTCGCTGGAATATTAACGGAAGACAATAGTGCATCGTCTGGAATGCCTGCCATCCATGCATCCGCATAACTGTAAGCTGTTTCAGCTGTATTTCCTGCTAAAATAGATAACTCTACATTCATTCCCTCTTTCCCAAACACTAAACTCGGGACTCTTTTTTTTCGATATACCATCCAGTTCTGGCATTCTGAATTTTATATGTACCATCTTTCTGCTTAAAAAATCGCCACAATTGACTTGTATTCTGATTCCTGTCAAATTTTTCAGTTGTCCAGATATTCACACTTGCACTAAGTTTTCCTGATTCTCCTTCTACATCTAAAGATAGATTAGTTGTGCTTTCACCATCAGAGGCTGCATCTATTTGATAAGCATGATACTCTGGTATCCATTTCAATTTCCATTTACTGGTTATTCCCATTACCTGAAACGTTGGACAAGATCCTGGAACCGCTATATTACTTGCTCTATTTAAAGCATCAAGTTTTCCTGCTTCATGAATTTCACAGATAACACTTTTATCTTCTTCTTTTAAAACCTGACTTTCTTTTTCCTGTGAGCGGAACCACCGATTTTGTAACCTGCCCAGACTTTTTCTATATTTTTTCTTCTGTCTGAATAATATTGGGATTATTATTATTCAAATTTCCTGAGTATCCAAGCCATCTTCCACTTTTTTCTATTCTTTATATAATATCTTTTATTTCCGTTTGCATCATTTCCAAGATAATAAAATGCAAATTGACGATGCTCTTTTCCTTTGACTTTCTCATCATTACTTTCCCATACATGTATCTTTGCACCGCTATCTTTACTTTCATCTTTTTACATCTGCGAAACGATCTGTTCCATTCACCTTAATGTGTTTAATTCCATACCATCCGTTTTCTATTTTATCCGGACGAAAACGGCAATTACCGCCTTCTCCGGTATCCAAATGTACATCGCTTCCTTTCTCGCCACTGTCATTTACATTCCAACGATAATCTGTATTTTCTTCCAATGTAATAAATAATTCACTGTTCGTCTCCATATTTGTGTCCAGCGTTCCACTGGAATCTGCCGCTTTTACACTGATTGGAATCCCCGTAAGTGCTATCGTCATACATATGAGCGCTGCCATTATCCTTTTTTATTGTTTTCATATCCGTTTTTCCTCCTCATTTGTATTTTTTTGCTATATTATCGGCAATCATATTTCTTCTTATTATATTTTTTTTGATACCAGATTGTTCAATATTTTTGACATGAACTGTCTGAAAATGGCACGAATCGTCATTCTGTGGTATACTAATCCTATGTCAAAACATTTGTATTTATTTTGAATAGATACAAATCAGGAGGATATTTCGTATGTTAATCGCTATTGTTGATGATATTGAAGAAGAGCGTATTCTGCTTCGAACACGATTAGAAAATATATTAGATCAGAAAAATGTAGAGTTTCATTGCTATGAATATGAGAACGGAGAAGCATTTCTTCAAGGCTTCAAAAAAGAACATGACTTCACAGTTTTATTTCTGGACATTTATATGAACGGGGCAAATGGAATCGAAATCGCCCGTGAATTTAGAAATACCAACAAAGACTGTCTGTTGATTTTTACTACAACATCCCTGGATCATGCACTGGAGGGTTTTAAAGTACGTGCCATGCATTATCTTGTAAAACCTTATACGGAAGAAGAACTGTCTTCTTTAATTGATGAAATCCTGTCCCGGATTCCGGCTTCGGAGAAAAAAACTGACAGTAAAAGTAAATGGAAGTGATCTTCAGATACCATTTAAAACGATCATTCACGCAGATCATTTTTTTCTCATATGATCCATATTCATACAACAAAAAGAAAAAGAACTTGTCATCCGACAGTCTTTTGGGACTTTTACTACTCCATTAAAAGAAGATTCCCGCTTTTTTATCTGCAACAGAGGAACAATCATCAATATGGAACATGCTGTTGATTTTGACGGAACAATGTTTCTTTTAGATGATGGAAGCAAGATCGTTGTCAGTAGAGAACTGTGCAAACCTGCACGACAACACTTTATGGATTATCTATTTCAAAAGGGGGGATTTTGATGCGAACTTTAATTTTCCAGACTTTGGAATTTACAGTTTTGATTCCTGGTATGCTGCTTGCCTATCTGCCGGTAAGATCATCTCTGAAGCAAACACCTAAGGAGCTGGCTGTCTGGATGCTTCCGCTTCTTATTATATGCTCTTGTTTTTGTGGTTTTTTGCATGCTATAGATTCCATTTGTCAACAAGATCTGTTCTTCTTCCTCTTTTGTTTGTTCTACTCGTTCTATATCATAGCACTTTATTAATTTCACTTTGGAAATCTGTCAGCATCTATCTTGCCGTCTGTGCAGTTTTTTTCCTGCTTTAACAGCCTTTCCAGAGCTGTTTCTGCAATGTTGAATTTTGGTTCTGAACACCTTGCATTTTCCGGTTCTTCTACTTTTGGAATCCTGTATAATCTTTTCTGCATTCTTTTCGTCCTTCTCATATGGTATCCAGCCTCCCATTCAGTCAAAGAAAATGGTAGAAGATGAAAATCTTGCTCAGACCTGGTATGTTTTCTGGATTCTCCCGGTTCTGGTCATCGGATTGAACCTTGCTTTGATTCCAAAATATAATACCATCCTGCACACGCAGCGTTTTCTGCGTGGATACATTGTGATTGTTTATGCTCTTCTACTCATCCTTGCATTATTTTACTCGATGTTTTTAATGATGGCTAATATCCTGAATAAAAACAAAAAACTTCAGCAGGAAAATCTTTTTTCTTTCTGTACAGCAGGAACGATATGAGAATTTAAGAAGTGCGATTGAAGAAGCCGGACAGGCTCGACATGATATTCGTCATCATTTTTTACAACTTTCTGCCATGGCCAAAGACGGTGATTTAGAAAAGATCAAAGAATACCTGAAAAATGCAATGGATAAAATCCCCACCCTTGATTATCACTTCTGTGAAAATCACTCTGTCGATAACGTAATCGGATATTATTATGCGCTTGCCCAAAAAGAAGAAATTCCATTTGATGCCCATGTTGATCTTCCAAAAGAACTTTCCGTAGATGAAATGGATCTCTGTCTTATTCTTTCCAATCTATTAGAAAATGCATTGGAAGCCAGTCGCAAAAAACTACCGCTGCGCAGCAGCAGATATCGTTGGAAATCTATCAACATTCTGCTTCTATTCTTTTTAATTCGGGTAGAAAAAATGATTTTGACGGAACGATCAAAGAAAAGAACCATCTGTTCCATTCCACCAAGCGAAAAGGTCTGGGAATCGGTACCCAGTCTGTCCGCAGAATGGCAGAAAAGAACGATGGTTCTTGTAATTTTACTTATGAAGATGGAGTCTTTACCGCAAAGGTTATGCTTCGCGCTGACCTTTAAAAAGGCTATGCTTTCTTTCTTCCTCTTACTGCTGCCACGATCATGCAAAGAAGAATTGTCAAAACCATATCCGGAAGTGTATTTCCAAGCAGCATATCAATATTCATCAGAACACGGTATAAAATGAAGCCGGCCAGCCAGATCAACAGATTACACCAATCGAATCCGGTTTCCGATTTTTTCTTTTTCAGAATAAAAGAAATCTGCAATCTGCACTGCTATCATTGGCGCAAATACAGAGCCGATCAGATACAGGAAATCTGTGATATCGTCCATCGGATAGACAATTGCTCCGATGGTACCGATCACTGTTACAACTACAGCAACGTATTTTCCTTTAAGTCCTGCAAAGATGGATTCACTTGAAATTCCTGCTGAATAAGCATCCAGGAAAGTGGTTGTAACTGTTGAAAATACAATAATCAGAAGACCTGCGATTCCAAGTCCTGCTTTTTTTACCATGATCTGTGCGATATCACTTTCTCCTGTGAACAATGCAGCACCCATTCCGACCAGATACATAAAACAGCTTACAACTCCATAAACAACTGTACTGACTGCGGTTGCCTTCACAGGTTCTTTCGCCTCTCTTGTATAATCACTGATCAACGGGAAGCCAGGACAATGGCATTGCAACCGCCAAGTTCTACTGCTGCTCCAAAGGAAAATGTCTCATCGGTAATGGATGTAACTACAGTTCCATCAAAGAAAATAATCTTAAAAAGAATCAATGTAAGAATAAAAAGTGCTGCCATCGCAACTGTATTTACCTTTCCAAGATTCGTAATTCCGATCAGAATCCATACAATGATCAGTGCACCGATTACCAGACACCATACCCAGTGTCCCACTGTAAAGATGCCTCCTGCTGCCAGTGCTCCATCATAGATCATAATTGCAGTCCATCCGACAAGCTGAAGCACATTCAGAATTGCGAAAAGCTGTCCTCCATGACTTCAAAAGCTGTCTTTTACTGTCTCCATGGCGCTTTTTTCTTGTCTTACCGCCAATCACTCCAGCCAGAAACAACATGATACATCCAATCACATGTCCTACCAGAATGGCTGCCAGCCCTCTGCCAAATCCAAGAGCTGCAAAATATGTCCCTGTAAGAATCTCAGCAATGGAGACTCCTGCTCCAAAACCAGATTAATCCGTTCTCAAATAATGATGTTCTTTTTTTCCATAGTTTATGCCTCTGCTTCTTTTGTATATTCATTCTGGATAGCAAATCCATGATCCATTGGACCGCTTCCCTTCCCAAGGTCAAGCATTGCTGCAAGTGCCCCAGAGATATACTCTTTTCGCACGCTCCACAGACTCCTCCAATGAGAATCCTTTTTGCAAGATTAGAAGCAATCGCAGAAGACAATGTACAACCTGTACCATGAGTATTCGGATTATCAATTCTTTTCCGTTAAACCATCGATACGCTCCATCTGCATACAGCAGATCATTCGCATCATTTAAGTTATGTCCACCCTTGCAGAGTACTGCACAGTGATATTTTTTTTCTGAAATTTCTTTTGCCGCATCGATCATCTCTTCTGCACTTGTGATCTTTCTTCCGATCAACTCCTCTGCCTCCGGAATATTCGGAGTCAGTACACTTCACAGCAGGGTCTTTGGCATGCTCCTCAGCT
>VOFJ01000080.1_pt1 | contig 25019 bp, 39 predicted proteins | sample 5384081 | NCBI WGS metagenome assembly VOFJ01 (sample SAMN12384729, study PRJNA508395) | human gut metagenome | isolation source: healthy gut I | host: Homo sapiens | reverse complement strand
TGTTATTACTTCGTTCCGGGATTTTTTTGTGTGCTTCGTTTCTGGTATCTATTAAAGAGTTTCAAAGCAGGAACCCGGAATCAGTATAAATTAACATCACGCTGGCAGCACTTATCCATTATCAAGGCAAAAAACAGAAGTTCGAAATATCTTTATGGATATTCATTGTTCTCATGTTATTTAACGAGGAGGAACAGTTCCGTGGTATATCACAATGAAGAATTACGGTCTCATGGACAGCATATGGGGGACTTGTCTTCGGTATGGGGCTTCAGGTTTTCAACGTCATTCTGGCAGTAAACTTTTTCAAGAATCTGCCAGTTGAACTGGAAGAGGCATGCTTTATAGACGGTGGTGAATGGCCATGGAGGAATCTGATCTCAATTTACATTCCTTTGGCAAAACCGATGGTGGCAACGATCTCGCTTTTTACGATTGTTCAGTACTGGAACGAGTTCTTTCAGGGAATGGTTCTAAGTACAAAACAAAGCAGCTATCCGCTTCAGACATACATACAGCAGATGGTAGTAACATTGGATTATTCCAGTATGAATGTTGAACAGATCGCACAGGCAATGAAACTAAATAACCAGTCGCTGGACGCAGCGAAGATATTTATCGCCATGATCCCGGTGCTGATCATATACCCGTTTTTGCAGAAATATTTTGTATCTGGGATCACGTTGGGATCGGTAAAAGGATAGTATCCGGTCAGAAAGAGTCTGGCGAAAATAGAGAATAGTAAAAAACGAAAAGGAGAAAATGGATTATGAAACTAAAAAAAGAATAATTGCTATAGCGTGTACGGCAGCTATGACGGTATCCTTGATTTCAGGCTGTGGTGGTGCATCAGACAAAGGGCAGAAAGAAGCGGTCAAGGAAGCAGAAGGAACAGCGAAAGAAGAAGATCTGCCTCTGGCAAAATACCCGGAGACGGTTACGGTACATCTGGGCGGAAAAATGAATCCGAATGCAAAGATTCCGAAAGGAATGTCATTTGAAGAAGACAACTCCTATACAAGGCTTCTGAAAGAGAACCTGAACATCCAGGTAGTATATGACTGGACTGCATCTACATCAGACTATGATGAAAAAAAATGAGTCTCTGTATCGGAAGTAATACCATTCCGGAAATCATGAATGTAAATGCAACCCAGTACAGGGCTCTGTTGAAATACGATATGATCCAGCCACTGGATAAGTATTTTGATGATTATGCTTCAGATGCACTGAAAAGTTATGTGAAATCCGGCGGTGAAGAACTGCAGAAATGTATCACCAATGAAGATGGAGAACTGATGGCGATTCCGGCCCCGAACCTGACAGCAGGCGGTGTAAACGAAATGTGGATTCGTCAGGACTGGCTGGATGCTCTTGGGCTGGAGGTTCCAAGAACCTGGGATGAAATGGCAAAGTGGCAGAAGCATTTGTGACCCAGGATCCGGATGGAAATGGAGAGGAATGATACTATTGGTATTCTTGACCAGGTAATTCAGATCACATGAATGCAATTAGGCGGCAACCAGTTTGGACTTGATCCATTGTTCAGCTGTTTTCCAGTCTTACCCACAGTATTGGCTGCAGGGTAAGGACGGAACTGTAGAGTATGGTTCTATCCAGCCGGAAACCAGAGATGCACTGGAAAAAATCTCAGAACTTGTATACAAATAAACTGATCGATCCGGAAATGCTTGTCAGAAATGACAGTAAAGGAGCCACTTCTGGCTGGAAAGGTGGGAATTTTCTTTTGGACCATGGTGGTCTGGTTACACAGTGGCAGATGCTACACTGGCAGGTGCGGCAGACTGGCGTGCATACTTTACACCATTGTCAGAGGATGGAAACTATTACACTCATATGGCAAATCCTACAAGTAAATATGTAGTGGCAAGCAAAAGCTGTAAGAATCCGGAGGTCTGCATTTAAGATTATTAACTATCTGATTGCTAATGAGCAAAAGTGGGTAGCAGATGGCATTTCCTCCACAGAAATGGGTACTGCAGAGATTTTTATCCTTTGTATAATGGCTACGATAATGCAGATGAGATTGAAGTATCCACTGAGACTCTGACGAAAATATCTTGCAGGAGAGATTACAATGGATGATGTCGATTTCTCAAAGCATAAATTGTTAAAGAGTGATATGGAAGCAGTTTTTGAACTGAAAAAAAAGAACCTTATGATGATTTCAGCCTGGATAAATGGAATCTGGACAGTGACCTCGCAAAAAGTAATCTCCCGAGACTTGTATCACTTCATGGTTGGAGACGAGCTTCCTATGTAAATGATAAATATGTACCTGTTTACAATGCATATAACGGTCAGACAGAAACAATGGAAACCAAAATGGGCCAATCTGAAAAAATGGAAGAAGAAACATTCTCAAAAAGATCGTTATGGGAAAAAGCAGATATCAGCGAATTCGATACTTTCGTTAAAAACTGGAAGAATCAGGGCGGTGACCAGATTCTCAAAGAAATCAACGATGAATTAAGTAAGTAAAAGAGACGGCGGCTGATGGTGTTCATTAGCCGCTGTTCCTTAATTGGAGGTATAAAATGCGGGAAAACAAAGTAATCTACGGGCTGATAGGATATGGTGGAATGGGCAGATGGCATACGGAAATCCTGTCAAATGTACCGGAAATTGAAATTGGTGGTATCTATGATATCAAGGAAGAAAAGAGAATAGAAGCAAAAAGAAAAAGGTTTTTCTGTGTATGGCTCGGAAGAGGAAATGTTATCAGACCCGGATATTGATGTCGTGCTGATTGCCACTCCAAATGACTGCCATAAGCCGATTGCAATCCGTGCTATGCATGCGGGGAAAAACGTGATATCAGAGAAACCGGTGACTCTGTCATCTTCTGATCTTCAGGAGATGGTAAATGTTGCCAAAGAAACAGGAAAGTTCCTGACAGTACACCAGAACAGGCGCTGGGATGATGATTTCCTGATCATACGAAAGCTTGTAGAGGAACAGAAGCTGGGGCATGTCTTCCGGATAGAAAGCCGTTGTGCATGGTTCAAGGGGTATTCCGGGCGACTGGAGAAAAGAAAAAAAAATACATGGTGGCGGAATGGTTCTTGACTGGGGTGTACATTTGCTGGATCAGATTCTGTATCTTTACGGAGATAGAAAAATTGAAACTGTATATGCATCACTTACCCATATTACCAATCAGGAAGTGGATGATGGGTTCACCACAATCCTGACATTTGAAGGCGAAACGGAAGTCTTAGTTGAAGTAGGTACCAATAATTATATTTCCCTGCCAAGATGGTATGTACTGGGTGAAGATGGTACTGCGGTAATCAGGGACTGGCAGTTAAATGGTGAGATCATACGGAAAACAGGCATAACCGAAGAGAAAGTAGTGCCTGTAAAGACAGCAGCAGGTCTGACCAAAACCATGGCTCCGAGACGGGAAGATACAATCGTGAAAGAAGAGCTGCCACATGTGTCCGGAGATATTGCGGATTTCCATAGGAATGTAGCAGCAGTTATAAGAGATGGGGCAGAGCCGGAGATTAAGCTCTTCCAGGTGAGGCGTGTAATGAAACTAATGGAAGCTATTTTCCAATCAGCAGCAACAAACCAGGTGATTGATTATAGACAGTATGAAACATAAGTATTTATGAAGGAACAGGAGAAAATAAGTATGGAACAGATAAAAATAGGAACATGTGTTCCTGGAGCTAAGGCAGAAGAATGGTTAAAGGGATTTATTGGAAAAGGATTTGAGACATTTTCCCTTAATTTCCATATGTCACTGGAAGGGACTGACCTTGATAAGCTGGCATTGAGCACGGAAAAACTGTTGGCAGGTACGGATTCCAAAAATCACGACAGTTGGATACTATTGCAATCCTATCCAGTATGCAGAGCATAGGAAAACACTGGAAAATGTAATCTGCACTGCCGGAAAATTCGGAGCTACACATGTGAGTACTTTTGCAGGAGCGTGGGAAGGAAAGCCGGTAGAATCCGCATATGAAGAGTTTGGCAAGGTATTCCAGGGAACTGGCTGATCTTGCAGAAGAAAAGGGAGTGAAGCTGGGAATTGAGAATTGCCTTATGGATGGAACATGGGAACATGCGACATGTAATATCGGTTTTAACCCTAAAGCATGGGAAGTGATGTTTGAGGAAGTAAAGAATGATAACTTCGGACTGGAATGGGAGCCGACACATCAGATGGTACAGCTTATCGATCCGGTAACAGAGCTGAGAAAATGGTGCAAAAAAAAATAGTACATATACATGGGAAAGATGCAACAATAGACTGGGATGCTGTAAGACATAGTGGCATATCAGGCGCAGTCCCATTTGTATGGCATCGTATGCCGGGCTTTGGTGACACGAACTGGAGAGATATCATTTCTATTTTAAGAAGTAACGGATATGAGGACGATATCTGCATTGAGGGATACCATGATCCTGTATATTCCGGAGAACTGGAGATGACCGGACAGCTTCATGCACTGAATTATCTGAAATGGTGCAGGGGTGGAGAATTTACACCAACTCCATGGGCAAAATAGGGAAAACAGATACAGGAGGATTTTTCTATGAAACTTGGGTTTATTACATCAATCCTTGACGGATGGACTTATGAACAAATGATGGATTTTGCTTCAGGGCAGGGATTTGAATGTGTGGAAGTGGCATGCTGGCCAGAAGAAAAAAGCAGAAAGAAGATATGCGGGTGTAAGCCATATAGATGCAGAACGGTAAACCAGGATGATGAATATGCAGCCCATATTATGGCATATGCAGAAAAAGCGGGAGTAGAAATCTCCGCACTGGCATATTATCCTAACGTAATGACGGCAGATAAAGAGAAAAGAAATGCTGCTATTGAACATCTGAAGAATGTCATACGTGCAAGTAAAAAGTTAGGTGTTGGCATGGTCACAACATTTATCGGAAGGGATCAGACCAAAAATGTACGGGAAAATCTTGAACTTGTAAAAGAAATATGGCCACCAATCATAAAACTGGCAGAGGTATGTGACGTAAAAATAGCAATTGAAAACTGCCCGATGCTTTTTGGTGAGGAACAGTGGCCCGGAGGACAGAATCTGATGACAACTCCGTCAATCTGGAGAGAGGTCTTCAAGATCTTGGACAGTGATAATCTTGGCATTAATTACGATCCATCCCACTTTATCTGGCAGATGATCGACTATATCCGCCCTCTTTATGAATTTAAGGATAAAATATTCCATGTTCATTACAAGGATATCAAGATATACAGGGATAAATTAGAGTCCTGTGGCATCATGGCTTATCCGCTGGAATATATGTCACCTAAGATTCCGGGACTTGGCGATGTGGACTGGGGAAAATACGTGTCAGCACTTACTGATATAGGATATGATGGCTGTACATGTATCGAAATAGAAGATAAAGCATTTGAGGATTCCAAGGAAAAGGTGGAAAAGTCTTTAATTCTCAGTAAAAGATATCTGGAGAAATATGTTATATAACACAGAAAAGTGCAAATAAAGGAGGAAATACCATGAGAAAATTAAGAGCAGGAATCGTAGGCTGTGGAGGAATTGCTAACGGAAAACATCTCCCGGCTATGCAGAAAAGTGGTCTCTATGAGGTTGTGGCTTTTTGTGACATCATCATAGAGCGTGCGCAGGAGACAAAAGAAAAATTTGGCACAGAAGATGCAAAAGTATTTGAAGATTACCGTGACCTTCTAAAAGAAGATCTGGATGTTGTATATGTAACTACCCCAAACCGTTCCCATGCAGAAATCTCTATAGCAGCAATGGAGGCAGGAAGAGATGTCATGTGTGAGAAGCCAATGGCAAAAAATTATGCAGAAGCACAGAAGATGGTCGAAGCTGCTGAAAGAACACACAGAGTTCTCAACATAGGATATCAGAACCGTTATCGTACAGATTCATTGTATCTGAAGGAAATGTGCAAAAAGTGATGAATTGGGAGAAATCTATTTTGCCAAAGCACATGCACTCAGAAGAAGAGCTGTTTCCGACCTGGGGTGTGTTCCTGAATGAAGAAGAACAGGGCGGCGGTCCTCTGATTGATATTGGTACACATGCACTGGATCTGACATTATGGATGATGGATAATTATGAAGTGCAGTCTGTTACGGAGCTTCCTTCCACAAGCTGTCTGATCAGACAGACCAGGGAAATGCATTTGGTAACTGGGATCCGGAAAAGTTCTGTGTAGAAGATTCTGCTTTTGGATTTATCCGTATGAAAAATGGGGCAGTGATCGAACTGGAATCAGCCTGGGCACTGAACACACTGGAGGTTGATGAGGCAAAAACAAGCCTGTGTGGTACCAAAGCCGGAGCTGATATGAAAGATGGCCTTAGGATCAATTACATCCACCATAATACACAGGTAGTAGAGAAACCGGAATTATCAAGCGGTGGAGTAGCATTTTTCTCAGGAAAAGAAAAGTCAGCAGCAGACTATGAACAGGAATTGTTTTACCACATCGTTGTTGATGGGGCAGAACAGGTTGTGAAGCCTGCACAGGCTGCAGTTGTCACACGTATTCTGGAAGCGGTGTACCGTTCAGCAGAGAGTGGAGAAACCATTTATTTTGATTGAGGGAAAAGAAGATTATGGAACAAAGAAAATTAAAACAGTTGTTGTCTGAGATGTCATTGCGTGAAAAAGATTGGGCAGATGATACAGCTGACTGGAATTTACTTTGATGATGATGCGGTACTTACCGGGGAGGTGGGGAAGACCAGCCACCTCAGTGGGTGACTCAGTATGCTGGTTCTGTACTAGGTATGATCGGGGCAGAAAAATTTCAGGGGAATTCAGAAAAAATATGTGGAAGCGCATCCGCATCATATTCCATTGCTGTTTATGGCAGATGTCATACATGGGTGCAGGAATATAGCTCCGATTCCTTTGGGACAGGCTTGTTCGTTTCATCCGGAACTGGTTAGAAAGATGGCGGGACATGCCGCAGAAGAGTCTGCTTCTGAGGGGCTCAGGGCTTACGTTTTATCCAATGATTGATGTATCCAGAGACCCGAGGTGGGGGCGGATAATGGAGTCTTTCGGAGAGGATCCTTTTCTGAACGGAGTTATGGGAACCGCAATGCTTAGAGGATATCAGGGCGAAGAAGGAAAAAGACCAGGCAGGGAACAAAAAAATACCGGAGTCCGGTATCGCAGGCTGTTTAAAGCATTTTGCAGGTTATGGTGCAGTGAATGCGGGAAGAGAATACAATGATGTGGAAATATCACAGAGAACCTTCCGGGAACAGTATCTCAAACCATTCCGTATGGCAATGCATGCAGATCCGGCAATGGTGATGACAGCGTTTAATGCAGTTGACCGCAGACCGGTCAGTGGAAACAAGGAACTGCTTGAAGGCACTCTCAGGGAAGAAATGGGTTTCAGTGGCACTGTGATTTCAGATTGGGGATCCATAGGGCAGTTGGAGGAACAGAATGTAGTGTCAAGCCAGAAAGAGGCCGCAGAGGCCGCAGTCCGGTGCGGGAGTTGACATTGACATGATGAGTCCGGCATATATGTTCCATCTGGAAGAACTGGTTAAAGAAGGGAGTATTCCAACTTCGTTGATAGACAAAAAGTGCATGGAATGTGCTGGTGATGAAGAATCGGCTTGGCTTGTTTGAAAATCCATTTGCAGGAATGCAGGGAGAAGAACCGTTGTCTGCTGAGGCAAAGAAAACCGCGCTTGCGCTGGCATGTGAGAGTTCGGTTCTTCTGAAAAATGATGATATGCTTCCTCTGAAACCGGAGAGGAAGGTATTTTGGGGGCGGACCTTATGTGGAGTCAAGGGAATTGCTGAGCAGATGGGCAATTTTCGGCCGTTATGATGATGTGGAAACGATCAGAGAAGTCCTGAAAGCCCGGAAGATGCCGGTTCGTTTTTTGCCAGAATGTGAGATTCTGACAGAAGAGGAAAGGAGGCTGTGGCAGGCTGAAAACTGTAGAATTCAGGACAGCGGAGAACAGGATAAAGAGATACCTGAAATATGCGTGAATAGTGGAAAACAATATGCCACACTGGATGAAATTGAACCGGAGGATACCGTGGTACTTGTACTTGGAGAACATGAGGCACAGTCAGGTGAAGCCGCGAGCAGGGCATTTCTTGATCTGCCGGAAGGGCAGCAGAAGTTTTTTGATGCAGTAGCTGGCCGTACCTCCCATATTGTGACGGTCATTCTATCGGGCAGGCCGTTGGATATACGGAAAATAGCGGAGAAATCCCAGGCTGTCCTTTTGTCTGGAGACCGGGAACAATGGGAGCTGAGGCTGTTGTTCGCTTGGTGTATGGAGAAGAGACCCCATCAGGAAAACTGTCTGTGAGCATACCATGGTGTGTGGGACAGGTGCCTGTCAGTTACTGGGATGTAAAGACCGGACACCGGATGGTAGAAACGAATCCGGAGAATCGCTTTACGAGCCGGTATATGGATATTCCGAATGAACCGCTTTATCCATTTGGATTCGGTCTCTCTCTTACACAGAGTTCACCATTACGCCTCCCATATTTGAGAAACAGGAAAGAGAGGATAAGATTGACATATCCTGCAAGGTGAAGAATGTGGGAGAAGTGCCTGGGGCAGAAGTCGTGCAGTGTTATGTGGAGACACTTTGTGCTCCTGTTGTGCGACCGGATAGAGAACTTATCCGGTTTCGGAAAATTTTTCTGTTGCCGGGTGAAGAGCAGGAAGTAAAATTTACGGTTAATCGGAAGGAACTAGCTTTTTATGGAGAGAATATGGAACTCATAGATGGAGATGTTCAGTTTCGTTTTATTGTTGGAAACAGTAGTAGGTCAGAAGCGGGGAGTATCCTTTATGCCTTTTGAGTTGACATTTGATGAATGATTCTCCGGGCATTTTGAGAATCTCAAATGTCAGGAAGAACATAATTTAAAGCAGGGGACATTGTGATGGAAAAAATCACAATGTCCCCTGAAATTTTTTTTTTTTCGATATACAAATCCCTACCCAAAAAAAATATGAAGAAAGTATTATGGGCAGAAAACATCAATGGACAGGAACCATTTGTAAAATCATGGATAGAATATCGGAAGAAATATAAGTGCAAAGACAGAATGTTTGTGGTATGCTAGAGACAGGAATCTGGTCGTGACGGTTCGTTGGTAAAGCGGTGGATGGTTACGAATGACATTACGGAGGTGTCAGGCATGGGAAGTTATCTGAATCCGGGCTGCAAAGGCTTTGAGGAGAGCTTAAATTCCGCAATTTATGTAGATAAAACTGGGTTAATCGAAAAGTTAATGCGGTTGTTGACACACGGCAGAAATATATTTGTGTCAGCCGTCCGCGGCGATTTGGAAAATCTATGGCGACGGATATGCTGGCAGCATATTACGATCAGAGCGTCGATACGGCGCGGTTGTTTGATACTCTGCAGATTGCAAAGGCAGAGACTTATCAGAAATACCGGAATCAATATGATGTGCTGAAAGTGAATATGCAGGAATTTTTTAAAGCATGACGCACAGTATGGATGAAATGCTTGCGGTTTTTCAAAAACGCATGATTGCAGATCTGAAAAGAGGATATCCTGATTATGTCATGGATGGAGAAGACAGTCTGGTGTTTGCGATGAAAGACGTATATGCACATACGAAGTGCCCGTTTATCATACTGATCGACGAATGGGACTGTCTGTTCCGCGAGTACAAGCAGGATAAAGAGGCGCAAAAAAATATCTGGATTTCCTGCGGGTATGGATGAAAGATCAGGAATATGTGGCACTTGCCTACATGACCGGAATTTTACCGATAAAAAAAATACGGTTCGCATTCGGCACTCAACATGTTTACGGAATATTCCATGACCAATCCACGCGAGATGGCGGAGTTTTTCGGTTTTACCGAAGAGGAAGTGCACGCATTGTGCGCAACATACAAGCGCAATTTTGAAGAAGCGCAGGCGTGGTATGATGGCTATGAACTTGTCGCAATGGACGGAGAAAACCCCAAAAATCTATTCCATGTACAGCCCGAAATCAGTGGTCGATGCAATGTTAAGCGGTCTGTATGATAATTACTGGAATCAGACAGAAACATATGAGGCATTAAAAATTTATATCCAGATGAATTTTGACGGGTTAAAAGATGCCATTGTGCGGATGCTTGCCGGGGATCGTGTGGAAATCAATACAGGGACATTTTCCAATGATATGACAACATTCCAGAACCGGGATGATGTTCTGACACTCCTGGTTCATCTGGGTTATCTGAGTTATCACTGGATGGACAAAACGGTGTCGATTCCAAACAAAGAAGTGTCACAGGAATATGTAAATGCAATCAGTACCATGGACTGGCATGAGGTGATTGATTCTGTCGAAGCGTCGAAAAATCTGCTGGAAGCGTTATGGATGCAGGACGAAGAGGCAGTGGCAGCAGGCATTGATAAAGCGCATCGTGAGATTTCCATTTTGCAGTACAACAATGAAAATTCGCTGGCATGTACGATCAATCTGGCGTTTTATTTTGCACGGGAATACTACACGATCATAAGGGAATTTCCGACAGGAAAAAGGGTTCGCGGATCTGTGTTTTATTCCAAGAAAAATGCATGCAGACAAACCGGCGGTTGTGATTGAACTGAAATGGGAAAAATCCGCACAGGGGGAGCCATTGCGCAGATCAAAGACCGGCACTATACAGATGCCTTAAAGGAGTATCGGGGAAATCTGCTCCTTGCCGGAATCAACTACAACAGAGAGACAAAAACACATACGTGTGTGATTGAGCAATTAACAAAAAAAGACTGACAGGAGGAAACCAAAATGAGCAACGTATTAGAAGAAATGAAAACCAGAAGAAGCATCCGTAAATTCAAACCGGATGCCATCCCACAGGAAATTTTAGACCAAATCATTGAAGCGGGAACCTATGCGGCAAACGGCAGAGGCGCACAGAATGTCATCATCATTCAGGTGACAAACAAAGAGAAGCGCGATGAAATCGCAAAAAGAAAAAATGCAGAAATCATGGGAAGTGAGGGTGATCCGTTTTACGGTGCACCGGCAATGCTCATCGTTTTAGGAAAAAAAAAAAGACTGGCCGACACATGTTTATGACGGCAGTCTTGTGATGGGAAACCTCATGCTTGCAGCCCATGATCTGGGAATCGGCAGCTGCTGGATTCACCGCGCGAAAGAGGAATTTGAAAGCAGCTGGGGCAGGGAACTGCTTGCATCCCTTGGGATTGAGGATGAATATGAGGGAATCGGACACTGTGCGCTCGGCTATGTGGACGGGGATTATCCGGATGTTATTCCAAGAAAAGAAAACCGCGTCTTCTATTTGAAATAAAGATAAAAATTTGGAAAATAGGTGTTGTAACTGCACCTGTTTTCCAGCCACTTCCGAAAGTGGAAAATTTACAATTGTAAATATGAGTTGACGAGAACAGATAGATACGTTATTCTATATTTACAAAACTCACACCAATCAAATTCAGTCAAAAACAGGCTGGACAAATCGTTTAAAGCACAAGAAGTTCAGGTGCTTACAATACCACGAGTTTTAACAATTAAATATGGGATGGCATTTGGGAAAATGGCTTGTTTCTGCGGATGAATGATTGCTTAATTAATAGTGTATGTTATACTATAAAAAGACTTTCATAACAATATCGATGCTCCCAGTGTCTTCTCTATTCACAAAAAGGAAGAAGGAGAAAGAATGATATGGCAAATGCAAAAAAAGTATGATGACTTAACGTTTACAGATGATTTTATGTTCTGTAAAGTAATGACAACGAACCCGGAACTCTGTCACGAGTTGTTAGAACTTATTCTTGAAAGAAAGTAGGTGCTTTCACCCGACTTGATCAACAGAAACCAATAGAAATGACGGCTGATGGAAAGGGCATACGATTTGATGTGTACAGCGAGGATGATTCCGGGATTGTGTATGATTGTGAAATGCAGACGAGCAAAAAAGATAATCTTCCGAAGCGTACGAGATATTATCAGGGAATGATAGATTTAAATTTACTTGAAAGGGGTGCGGATTATAAAGAACTGAAAAAGAGCTATGTGATCTTTATTTGTCCATTTGATCAATTTCAGGAGGGGTTACACAAGTACACATTTGAAAATCAATGTAAAGAGATACCAGAACTTGTATTGGGAGATGAGTCAACGAAAATATTCTTGTGTGCCGGTGGGCATGCAGATGATGTATCGGATGAAATGAAGGACTTTTTAAACTGGCTTACGACAGGACAGACAGGCAATAGCCAATTCGTGAATAAGCTTGAAAATGCTGTTCTGAAGGCAAAAAACATGAGGAATGGAAGGTGGAATACATGACGTTACTTATGAGAGACAATGAAATGATGGAAAAAGGCCGTAATGATATGCTTTTTTCATTGGTGCAGGACGGAACACTGTCTCTTGAGATTGCAGCAACAAAGGCAGAGATGCCGGTGGAGAAGTTCGCAAAAAAAGCCATGAAAGAAGCAGGATATTTTATAAGGGAGCTTCCATGAGAGAAGATTATCATATTTATTATGAAAATGAAGAAGAACTGTCCGTCTGGCAACCGGAAATAAAAATGTAATGGCAAATAGAAAGAAAAGGAGACAAAAAATATGCCTTGTACAACGATATTAGTAGGAAAAAATGCAACCTATGATGGTTCAACCATGATTGCGAGAAATGATGATGCGGGTGGAAATGATCACTTTACGCCAAAGAAAATGATTGTGGTGCAGCCAAAGGAGCAGCCGCGTGTATACAAAGCGGTACTTTCTTCCGTGGAAATTCCGCTTCCGGAAAATCCACTTTGCTATACAGCTATGCCAAATGCGGTGGAAGGAAAGGGAGTTTGGGGCGCGTGTGGAGTCAATGAGGCACACACCGGAATGACGGCAACCGAGACGATCACATCCAATCCACGTGTACTCGGTGCAGATCCGCTGGTGGAAAACGGCATTGGAGAGGAAGATATTGTATCGTTAGTACTTCCTTTATATATCCACAATGCAAGAGAGGGTGTTCAGCGGCTGGGAGAACTTCTGGAAACCTATGGCACTTATGAAATGAATGGAATTGCCTTTTCCGATCAGAATGAAATCTGGTGGATGGAGACCATTGGCGGACATCACTGGATTGCACGCCGTGTGCCGGATGATGCGTATGTGGTTATGCCAAATCAGCTTGGAATTGATGCATTTGATCTGGATGATGCATTTACCATGCAGGGAAATCATATGTGTTCTGCAGATATGCGGGAGTTTATTTCGGATCATCACCTGAATCTTTCCATGGATGGCAGTCTGAATCCGCGGGAAGCTTTTGGCAGCCATGACGATGCAGATCATGTATACAACACACCGCGTGCGTGGTATATGCTGCGCTGCCTGAATCCACACACATACAACTGGGATGGATGGATGCGGATTTTACACCGGAGTCCGATGATCTGCCATGGACACTGGTACCGGAGCGCAAGATTACGGTGGAAGATGTGAAATATGTGCTTTCCTCGCATTATCAGGGAACACCTTACGATCCATATGGAGCGTATGGAGATCCGGGGCAGCGCGGCATGTATCGTTCCATCGGCATCAACCGAAATGATTTTGTTGGTCTGGTACATATCCGCCCGGAGCATGGAGAGGATGCCAATGTACTGGAATGGGTTGCGTATGGTTCCAATGCCTTTAATGCCATGGTGCCGTTTTATGCACAGGTGGAGAAAACTCCGGAATATGTGGCAAATACGACAGCAGAAGTTTCTACGGATAATTTTTACTGGGTAAGCCGGATGATTGGTGCGATGGCAGATGCCTCTTATAAGAAATCGGTGTTCCATGTCGAGCGGTATCAGGAGAAAGTGCTGTCTAAAGGACATGAGATTATCAATCATTATGATAAACTGCTGGAAAAAGAAAAACCGACGCAGGAAAGCGCATGGCACTTAAGACAGAAGCAAACAATGCGGTGGCAGATATGGTAAAAAAAAAAAGAAGCCGCCGATACACTCGATAAAGTTCTGTTTGAACTGTGTGGACAGATGAAGAATGCATTTGCCGTTCCGATGCTTAACGCATCAGTTTCCGCCGCAGAAGCAGATATGCCGTGATCATAGCCGTACCGGTCAGTACCCAGGAGATCGGATAGATAATCATAACAACCCAGAATTCATGTACGGCACGGCAGACGGTGTTGATCCAGATAAGGCGCAGCACGCAGGAGCCGACCACGGTGATCAGAGCCGGTGTCAGGGAATGGCCAAAAGCCACGCATGGCACCGCCGCTGATCTCGTAAGTGGAGGTCAGAAGTTCCAGTGTGGTGACGATCAGAAGGCGCTGTACGGCAAAAAGTCAGGACATTCGGATCGGTCGTGTACAGGCGAAGGAAAAAGTCCCGGCCAAGTACAAAAAAATACCGGATAACAGACCACAGAATATCACGGAAAAAATCATGCAGAGACGGTATACTTTTTTGCACCGTTTAAAAAATCTCCGGCACCGTAATTCTGGCTCGTAAAAGTAACGGTAGTCTGGGCAAATGCGTTTACCATAAAATACGCAAAAAAATTCAAAGTTAAGTGCAGCTGCAGATCCTGCGATAGCGTTTGATCCAAAACTGTTAATCATGCTCTGGATGCAGACGTTGGCAAGGGAAAAGACCATGCCCTGCAGGCCGGCAGGAACACCAATGATCAGAATTTTTTTCAGTTCGCCCCAGTCAATGGACAAGCCACAGAGTCTGACACGGATTGGTTCCTGTTCATGCAGTAAAATATAAAACAGAATACCGGAACTTACAATATTAGAAACAACGGTGGCAATTGCGACACCGGATACTCCCAGATGAAATACAATGACAAGAATCAGGTTCAGTCCGGTATTGATGATTCCGGCGACAATCAGGGCATACAGCGGGCGGCGGCTGTCACCGATGCTACGCAGGATTGAGGAACTGAAATCATAAAGCATGATAAATGGCATGCCGAGAAAAAATAGATCCGCAGATATAAAACTGCCAGATCGAGAACATCTTTTGGCGTTCCCATCAGTGTCAGTACCGGTCTGGCAATGAACTGCCCCAGTACAAGCACGAAAATGCCACTGCATAAAGCGACAACGATGGCGGTGTGAATTGCCGCTTTTACATTTTCTTCGGCTTTCTGTCCGATGTAGCGGGAAATAATTACGTTGGAACCGAGCGAAATTCCGATGAACAGATTAATCATCAGTGCGATGAGCGAACTGTTGCTTCCCACGGCCGCCAATGCACGGCTGCTTGCAAAACGGCCGACCACTGCGGTATCCACAGAATTAAATAATTGCTGTAAGATGCTGCTGGCAGCCAGAGGCAGGGCAAAAAGCAGTAATTTATTCCATAAAGCTCCATGTGTCATATCAATTGTATTTTTCTTTTGCATATTCATAGTGAAACAAATCCCTTCTTTAATAAGTACAGATGATTATAATCCCGGGAAATCAGAAAAATCAATAGCTACAGAGTTTTGAGAATATTTGTAATAAACTAAAAAATGTGTTGACATTTTGCAAGAAGAGTGCTAGTTTTTTGTTAACAAAGAGAAATCAGGCAAATGCATCGAACAGAATACGATCACAATATACTTTTTTCCAGAGAGTTGTCGGGCGGTGCGAGACAACAGACAGATATGGTGACCATCCTCTGTGAGCTGTGGGCTGAATTCCGTCAGGACAGTAAGCTTCACCGGTATTCTACCGTTATCAGGAACCTTATTTCTGCAGAGGGGAGTCTGTTGAGATGAGAGTGAGCGGTCGTTTGATACGGCAAATAAAGTGGTAACGCGGAAGCATAAAATAAGCCTTCGTCTTTATATACTGTAACAGGTATATGGGACGGAGGCTTTTTAAATTTTGTTCCTGTCTCTTTGCAAATATTTAAGAAGGGAGTCGCCAAATGGCGAAAAAACAATGAATGGTTTAGTTATCGTATTAATTGCAATTGTAGTACTTTGGTGCCGGCTATCTGTTATACGGACGTTGGCTTGCCAGCAAATGGGGGCTGGATCCGAAAGCAAAAACTCCGGCTTATACGCATGAAGATGGACAGGATTATGTTCCTTCCTCCAAACTGACAGTGTTTGCCCATCAGTTTTCTTCCATTGCAGGTGCAGGACCTGTCACCAGACCGATCCTGGCATCCGTATTCGGCTGGGTGCCGGTATTGTTATGGCTGCTGATCGGAGGTCTGTTTTTCGGAGCCGTGCAGGATTTCGGTGCACTGTATGCTTCCGTTAAAAATGAAGGAAAATCGATGGGAATGATCATCGAGAAATACATCGGAAGAACCGGCCGGAAATTATTTATGCTGTTCTGCTGGCTGTTTACCCTTCTGGTTATGGCAGCTTTTACCGATATGGTTGCCGGAACGTTTGTCGGAAAAGGTGTGGAAGGGATGACAAAGGCAACAGGCTATGCGAATTCCGCAGCAGCATCCATTTCCATGTTGTTTGTTTATCGTTGTTGCCATCATCTTTGGCCTGATTCAGAAAAAGGTCGGGAAAAATGAAAGAGTGGGTTCGCGCAGTGGTTGCCATTGCCCTGTTGGTTGTCATGTTTATCATTGGTATGAAACTTCCAATGTATGCGACAAAGAGTACCTGGATCTATATTGTTATGGCATATCTGTTCCTTGCCTCTGTCATGCCGATGTGGCTGCTCATGGAGCCGCGTGATTACATGACCACTTTCATGCTGCTGGGCATGATCATTGGTGCGGTTGTCGGTGTCATTGCAGAGCATCCGACCATGAAGCTGAATGCATTTAGCGGATTTAATGTAGATGGCAGTTATCTGTTCCCTACCTTATTTGTAACGATTGCCTGTGGTGCGGTATCCGGATTCCACAGTCTGGTTTCTTCCGGAACATCATCAAAGACCATCAGTAACGAGAAAAGATATGCCGATGGTCGGTTATGGTGCCATGGTGGTAGAGTCACTGCTCGGAGTCATTGCACTGGTTGTTGTTGGTGCGGTTGCCGTAAACGGGACAAAGCCGGAGGGTACTCCGTTTTCCATTTTCTCTACGGGTGTTGCAGGATTTTTCGAAAAATTCGGTATTCCGGTACAGGTTGCCACTGTATTTATGACGATGTGTGTATCTGCACTTGCACTGACCTCTCTCGATTCCGTTGCACGGATCGGACGTATGTCGTTTCAGGAGCTGTTTTACGGAGATACTACTGACACTTCCAAGATGCCGGGCTGGCAGAAAGTTCTGACCAATAAATATTTTGCAACAATTATTACCTTATTCTTTGGATATTTACTGACTCTTGGCGGATACAATAATATCTGGCCACTGTTTGGTTCTGCGAACCAGCTGCTTGCAGCACTTGTACTGATTGCACTTGCAGTATTCTTAAAGACAACCGGAAGAACCGGCTGGACACTTTACATACCGATGTTTGTTATGCTGGCAGTTACGTTTACCGCGCTGATCCAGAAGACCATTTGCACTGGTTTCTAATATTGTAAGTGGTCAGGCAACTTTCCTGGTGGATGGCCTGCAGTTTATCGTGGCAATTCTTCTGATGGTTCTCGGTGTACTCGTTGCATTCAGCTGTTTAAAGAAGCTGTTTACAGCAAAAAAGACAGAAGTCTGATTATTTGTGCTGGTTTCTCCATTCCCGCGGGGAAACACCATAGATATTTTTAAATGCGCGGGGAGAAATGAAGCTGATTTTCATATCCGACCGCAGATCCGATATCTGCGATGGATAGGGAAGTCAGCTTTAATAATTCTGTGGCTTTTACCATGCGGTAGTTCATCAAAAACTCCTGCGGAGATTGTCCGACGGAGTTTCGGAATATTTTCCCAAAAAATAACTCCGGTTGATACCACAGACAGCGGCAATGTCTTCAATCGTAATCGGATTCTGAAAGTTTTGTTCGATATAATTCATTGCTTCTTTTATATAATAATCACTCATTCTGCCACTTGGGACAATCCGCTGTGTCGATTTAGCGGATTGTAACAGGTTATCCAGAAACAGGTACAGGTGTCCGATCAGATGAAATGGCGGCTCCTTTGGGTGATGAATGATATAAAGCATTTCTTCCGCAAGTTTCTCCCGCAGTTCTTTGGAATGGGAATGATAAACGGGCGCGTCTTTGCACAAATCTGTGACACTTAAAGCCTCTTTTTACACGTAAGCCGTCAAATTCGATCCACATATATTCCCATGGAAGCTGTTCATCGGCAATGTAAGTATTGATCTGCCCCGGGAAAATCATAAATCCCTGTCCGCTTTTTACGGAATAGGTCTGTGTATCCCCTTTTGCATTGTCTGCCATAAGCGTTCCGGTTCCGGAAAGAATGTAATGGAACAGATAGTGATTGCGTGTGGCAGGACCAAAAGAATGACCGGGATCACACTGTTCATATCCAAACTGATACATACACAGATCAATAAAATTTTCATTCGGAAAAATATTAAAAAATGTATTACTCATAAAATACTCCTTATATACCAAAATGCGATATTAGTATCTATTATAGCACAAAATATTGCATTTAGGTATAAAATTAAAAAAAATATGGGTATTTAAGGACGCATAAAGGTATGTTATAATCAGATTATCAAAAAAGGCAAGCGGATATATTTAAGAAAAGGAGAGAGGAATATGGCAAAAAGGAATATTTTCCGTGGTCTTGCGGCTGTGCTTGCACTAGGTATGTGTATGACAGGACTTGCTGGATGCGGAAGCGAAAAAAGGGCGGATGGAAAAACGGAGATTGAAGTGGTTTCCTACAAACCAGAAGCAGTTAAGGCATTTGAAAAAATTGAAAAGCAGTTCAATGAAACACATGATGACATTCATTTGACGATTTCATCTCCGAATGAGGCTATGACTATTTTAAAGACACGCTTCATCCGTGAGGATTATCCGGATATCATTGCAATAGGTGGAGATATCAATTATTCAAATTTCCTGGATGCAGATTTGTTTGAGGATATTTCCGGTCTGGATGAAGTTCAGACAGTCAAGCAGGCATATCTGGATATGGACAAGGAGCTTGAGTTCATTCCAAAGGATGGCACCTATGCACTTCCATATGTGGCAAACGCGGCAGGAATTTTATATAACAAAGATCTGTTTGAGGAAAATGGCTGGAAAGTTCCGACCACCTGGCAGGAATTTACCACACTGTGTGATGAAATAAAACAGAGCGGAACACTTCCTTTGTATCTGGGCTTTAAGGATACATGGACATGTCTGGCACCGTGGAATGCTCTTGCAGTAGGCCTTTGTGATTCAGACACCTGTAATCAGGTAAATATGGGAAATACGACATTTGAGGAGGCATATTCTCCGGTTGCCGACAAGATACGTGCGCTTTTTGATTATGCAGAAAAAAATCCATATGCATATGGTTATAACGATGCCTGTACAGCCTTTGCCAGAGGTGAATCTGCCATGTACACGATAGGAAGCTATGCTATTCCCCCTCAGATTAAGTCGGTTAATCCTGATATGAATATCGGTTCATTTACTTTCCCGGCAAATGATAATGAGGCTGACAATGTGTTAAATTCAGGAATAGATTTACAGTTTTCAGTTATGAAGGCCTGCAAAAATAAGGAAGCAGCATACGAGGTGCTTGAATATCTGTACAGCGATGAGACAATTCAGACATATCTGGATGACCAGGGCGGAATTGCCTGCAAGGATGGAGATTTCGCAATACCTGATACACTGGAGGATATGCAGGAGTATATAAAGGACAACCGTATGTCGGATTATCAGGATCATCATTATCCAAGTGAGATGAGCGTGGATGCCATGATTCAGACATATCTGCTTGACACAGGCGACAATGCAAAGGAGAAAGTTCTTAAAGAAATTTGATTCAGACTGGAAGCGTTACAACAGAGATCTGATTCGTGAAGTACAGGATTACCAGAAGGAACAGGAGGATGCAAAATGAAAAAGAAAATGTCAAATAGAGACAAGACATTCTGGGCAGTTGTGATACCTGTTGTGGTTTTATTTTTCGCATTCAACACACTGCCGATGATAAAGGGTGTGATTTACAGCTTTACAAACTACAAGGGCTATGGCTCATATGATTATGTCGGACTTAGAAACTATACAGACCTGTTTACCGACGCCAGAGTCGGAAAGAGCTATCTGTTTACCTTTAAATATGCGATTGCAGGAACCGTACTTGTAAATGTATTAAGCCTTGTGATGGCGGTTGCGCTAAACAGCAATATCCGCGGCAAGAGTGCATTAAGAGGTGTTTATTTCGTACCGAATATCCTTGGCGGACTGGTTATTGGTTACATTTTCAGCTTTATTTTTACATATATTCTGCCGGTAGTAGGAAATACCTTCAACATCGGTTTCTTACAAAACAGTATTCTGGCGAGTGAAAAATATGCATGGATTGGCGTGCTGATTGTCGGGGTATGGCAGGCGGTTGCCATGAATACAATCATTTATATATCCGGACTGCAGACAGTGCCTGAGGATGTTTACGAAGCCAGCATGCTCGACGGAGCAGGCAAATGGAAACAGTTCTGGAAGGTTACATTTCCACTCGTTATGCCATTTGTTACAATCAATCTGGTGCTCAGCACAAAGAACTTCCTCATGGTATTTGACCAGATTATGTCATTGACAAAGGGCGGCCCGGCGCAGAGCACTGAGTCAATCTCATACCTGATTTACAGAAATGGTATGGATGGAGGACAGTTTGGCTTCCAGAGTGCAAACGCAGTAATTTTTTTTTGTTGTAATTGTGGCTATTTCACTATTCCAGATGGGCGTTATGAATAAGAAGGAGGAGCAGTTATAATGAAAAAACAAAAAACAAACTGGGTACTTACCATCGTTTTAATATTGGGAACCTTAACCGTATTTTTCCCACTGTATATGGCTGTTATCATTGCCTTCAAGAAACCGAGTGAGATGCCAAATGATGTCGCAGGAGCTCTTTCATCATTCCCTTCAAAGTGGAGCTTTTCAAACTTCACAGAGGCTATGAAGGTGACTGATTTCTGGCATTCTCTCGGAAACAGCTTACTTATCACTATTGTGACCATTGTTCTCGCAATCCTTATCCATTCGATTGCAGGATATGTTATCGGACGAGGCATGGCAAGGAAAAAAAGAGCTTCCGTTTCATATATCTTTACATTGTAAGCGGTATGTTTGTGCCATTCTCAATTCTCATGATGCCTCTTGTAAAAGCAGACTGCGCAGATGGGACTTGGAAACAGGGCAGGAGTTATCATTTTATATCTTGTATTTTATATGCCAATGAATGTATTATTATATAGTGGATACTTGAAAAATATCCCTATGGCACTTGAGGAGGCCGCAGATATCGATGGCGCAAGCACATGGACAACATACTGGAGAGTTGTATTTCCTATGATGAAGCCTATGCATGCGACAGTAGCCATCCTGACAGCACTCGGTACCTGGAATGATGTTATGACACCGCTTGTCATCATGTCAGGAACAGGACAGAATACACTGCCGCTGGCACAGCTGAATTTCCAGACACAGTTTGGAACCAACTACAATCTGGCATTTGCATCATATATTCTGGCTTTGATACCGATACTTATATTCTATATAATCTGCCAGAAGCAGATATTAAACGGTGTTGCAAACGGTGCAATCAAGGGATAATTTTTAAACACTATTTTAACAATGATATGGAGTGATTTTATGGCAATTATATTTAATCCAAACAAGAAAATTTTTACTTTACAGACAGCTCACACCACATATCAGATGCAGGTAGACAGACTTGGCTATCTGCTGCATCTGTACTACGGAGCAAAAAAAAGCACAGGCGATATGGACTATATGCTGACATATGCTGACAGAGGCTTTTCAGGCAATCCTTACGCAGCAGGCATGAACCGTACATATTCGCTTGATACGCTGCCACAGGAGTATCCGACTCTTGGCACAGGCGATTTCAGAAATATTGCGCTTGATATCAAAAACGAACAGGGCACTGAGAGTGTTGAGCTTCTTTATAAGAGTCATGAAATCAGAGACGGAAAATACGCTCTAAAGGGACTTCCGGCAGTGTGGGCATCTGATGATGAAGCGCAGACTCTTGAAATAGTTCTTGGCGATGATATCGCAGGCGTTGAGGTGCATCTGCTTTATGGTGTGCTCGAGGGTTGTGATGTCATCACAAGAAGTGTGCTCATTAAAAATACAGGCAGTGGAAATATTACAATTGAAAAGGCTCATGCTGCCTGTCTGGATATGGTTTACGGAGACTATGATGTGATCAGATTCTACGGTAAGCATGCCATGGAGCGCAATCTTGAGCGCACACACTTAGGACACGGCACACTTTCATTTGGAAGCCGCAGAGGAACCTCGAGCCACCAGTACAATCCGGCAGTTATTCTCGCACAGCGAGATACTACAGAAAATGCAGGAGACTGCTATGGTATGCTTTTTGTATACAGTGGGCAACTTCTCATGTGAGGCAGAGAAGGATCAGATTAACCAGACACGCCTTTTTTAATGGGGCTTTCCGATGAGCTGTTTTCATATCCGCTTGCGGCAGGAGAGACCTTTACAGTGCCTGAGGTGATCATGTCATACTCGGCAGACGGCTTCTCAGAGCTTTCCCATCAGTACCACACCTGCATCAGTGAGCATGTGTGCAGGAGCAGATTTGCACGTGAGGCAAGACCGGTGCTCATCAATAGCTGGGAGGCTGCTTACTTTGACTTTACCGGTGATACGATAGTAGATCTTTGCAAAAGGAGGCCGCATCACTGGGCATAGATATGGTGGTCATGGATGACGGCTGGTTTGGAAAGAGAGATGATGATAATTCATCACTCGGAGACTGGTTTGTGAATGAGAAAAAGCTTGGCGGAACGCTTTCAGAGCTCATCGACAGAGTGCATGCACAGGGAGTGAAATTTGGAATATGGATTGAGCCTGAGATGGTGAATGAGGACAGTAATCTGTACAGAGAGCATCCTGACTGGGCTATCCAGATTCCGGGAAAGCTTCCTGTACGCTCAAGAAACCAGCTTATTTTAGATTTTTCGAGAAAAGAAGTCAGGGACAATATTTTCGATCAGATCTGCGCAGTGTTTGACCAGGGGAAAAAATCGACTACGTGAAGTGGGATATGAACAGAAGCATGGCTGATGTGTATGCAGGAAATCTTGCATACGACTACGTGCTTGGAGTGTATGATTTTATGGAGCGTCTGGTGACAAGATATCCGGATATACTTCTTGAGGGCTGCAGCGGTGGCGGTGGACGATTTGATGCAGGCATGCTCTACTACAGTCCACAGATATGGTGCAGTGACAATACAGATGCCATAAACCGCACAAGAATACAGTATGGCACATCGTTCTTCTATCCGGTATCATCCATGGGAGCGCATGTATCGGCAGTGCCAAATCATCAGACAGGCAGAGTGACAAGCCTTAAAACAAGAGGCATCACAGCCATGGCAGGAACTTTTGGCTATGAGCTGAATCCGGCCCTTCTGTCGGATGAGGAAAAAGGAAGAAATCAGAGAGCAGATCAAGACCTTTAAGAAGTATGAGATGCTTATAAATGAGGGCACCTACTGGCGCCTTACAAGCCCATTTGAGGATGAGGTGGCTGCTTGGATGTCTGTCTCAAGGGCAAAGGACAGGGCGCTTGTGAGCGTGGTTCGTCTGTATGCGGAGGCAAACGCGGCTACTTGCTATGTGAAGCTTAAAGGCTTGGAGTCTGATGCAGTATATATTGAGGAAAATACCGGCAGGCAGTACACAGGTGCAGCACTGATGAATGTAGGAATACCGCTTCCGTTTGCCGTAAAGTATGAGGCATATCAGTTTTCTTTTACAGAGCTGAAAGAGGCTGGAGCATTATATGAAAAAGTACAGAAATGGTGTGACAGGAATACCAAAAATCGCATGGTCATCAGCATTTACGGTGGCTCCGGTTCCGGAAAAACAACACTTGCCGCGGCATTGCAGCAGTATTTTTTAAATGACGGCACGGGCTGTTACCTGCTCTCGGGCGATGATTATCCACACCGGATTCCAAAACGCAACGATGAAGAACGGCTGCGTGTGTATAAAGAGGCAGGGGAAGACGGACTGCGTGGATATCTCGGAACAAAGAAAGAGATTGACTTCGACCGGATCAATGAAGTGCTTGCGGCATTTCATGAGGGAAAAAGATTCGATCACATTGCGGCATATGGGACGGGAAGATGGCGAGATTTCAGCGGAAGAAACCGATTTTTCCGGAATATCCGTATTACTTCTGGAGTGGACACACGGAGGCAGTGACGATTTACATGGTGTGGATTTGCCCGTCTTTCTGGAAAGTTCCCCGGAGGAGACAAAGGAGCGGCGCATCCGCAGAAACCGCGATGAGAATGCCGCAAGCCCGTTTATCTGTCGCGTGGTAGAACTGGAACAGGAAAAACTTGAAGTGCAGCGCAAAAAAAATGCAGGATTAATCGTGGGAAATGACGGAAGAGTTTATGAACCATAAACCGATGCTCAATGCATATCCCGACAGCCTTGGAGGAAATCTGGGAGATATCGTAACATTGCTGAAAACGGAGGCTTTGCAGAATGTATTTTCTTCTTTTTTACATTCTGCTGAGCCTGTACCATTCCGATCTCGACCGGGGATTTTCCGTGATCGACTATGACCTGAATGAGCAGCTTGCCGACCGGGAAGACCTTTGACCAGTTAAAGAATATGGGAATCGATCTGAAACTCGATTTTATTTTAAACCATGCTTCCGCACAGTCCCCGCAGTTTCGGGATCTTGTGGAAAAAGGGGAGGATTCTGCGTACCGCAATTTTTTCATCGACTGGAACCATTTCTGGGAAGGGCATGGAACCATGACGGAAGAAGGCTATATCCAGCCGGATGAAAGCTGCCTGAAGCAGATGTTTTTCCGCAAACCCGGGCTGCCGATCCTGATGGTGGAATTTCCGGATG
>VOFJ01001663.1_pt1 | contig 25037 bp, 37 predicted proteins | sample 5384081 | NCBI WGS metagenome assembly VOFJ01 (sample SAMN12384729, study PRJNA508395) | human gut metagenome | isolation source: healthy gut I | host: Homo sapiens | reverse complement strand
TCAACTTCTTCGGGTTCGGTTACGTATTGCTATATTGGGATAGCGCTTGCGTACAGATCGGTTTGCCCACCTGACCGTGGCTGCAAATGCTGACCGCACCACTTGCGGGCAGACACAGTGAAAGGCCATCCAGTTGCTGGGAGGCATCGGCGGCCATCTTCGCTACCACGGCCCCACACTCCCCATTTGCTTCCCATCCGGCAGAATAAGATATCAAATGGAATGGCACTCTGTGTTCATGAGGCTTCCAGGAGGCTGTTTCAGACGCCCAATAATGGAGCAACTCGCTCCCACTCACAGAAACACGTTGAGGCCAGCGGTATGCCCCAATTTTTGAGAACCACTGGTTGCTTTGTTGTTCCATGTTCGCCGAAGGACATCGGGCGCAGGCTTGTTTGTTATTAGCCATATTCTTTGCGCATTGCCGCACGTGTTGGCTGACACAGGCTTTACTCCGACAGGGAAGAAATAACCCAAAAGGTTGAACAGATAATTGTATCTTTGGAATTTAAACAATCAAAAGCACCTGATGAATATATGAAAAATTGCTTCTTACTTACTTCTTTTAGCTTTATCGACATCACAAGGCTCGTTTACGGCCTCAGCGTTGCCATTGTGCAGGTACACCAACACCCATATATCACCGTCTCACCTTATTATATATCTTCTTATCAAATTTATAATAACGTGCTGCACGATGAGCTACCCCCCTGCTGTTTTTCTTCCAAAGGAACTACATATTCCATCATCGCTATTTTCTTATGGAAATTGCGTACATCCACAGGCTTGTCATATACCAACTCAAAAAGAGTCCTCAACTGAGCAGCGGTAAATTTACGCGGAAGCAACTCAAATAGCATGGAAGGATTGAACTCCACAAACTGACGGATATAGGTCATTGCCTCTTTAATAATCAGATTATGGTCGAAAAGCCAACGTCATCACATCTTTCAAGGCAATCCAACAGGCCTGATGATCATCCAGATTCTTGTCCAGTGCCCGATCTATTTTCACCATCGACAGATAAGCAATTGTCACGATACGTTCAACTTTTGACTGCATAGCCCGTTCCAGCCAACGTACATCCTTTGGATTACTGGTTCTGTTTTTAGAGCCGAATGCCTTGAATTGCATCAAGTTTACATTTCTGAGCCCCGTCAATTCATACAGTACACGTTGTGCTGCTTCATCCAAATCTTCATCCATATAGATAAGGCTACCGGGAAGTTTCATATCGTGATATACTTCACCATTATCTTCGCCCGCACGTTTTACAAGTAACACTTTGAGTTGTTCTCCGTCAAAACCAATCACTACACAGTCTACTGATATGTGATTGTTTGCCAAGGGTGCTTTTTTCTGTATACTTTGCATATCCATTTCCTTAATACGGTGCAAATATAGAGGCACTTTATGATTCAAACAATAACAAATGATATGCTATAAAACATTGTTTTTCATAGATATACATATCATACAATCTACAATATGAGTACTTAGTGTTATCTTCTGAATTACAATATGTATTTTACCCGTTCCGGCAACGAGTAATTGTATAAAGTACAAAAAGCGGAATGACTCTTTATTATCAGCACTTTTCATATTCACTCTTTGTCTTCTCCGGCAACGGACTTATTGTATTTCAAACGATATCCCATTTTGTATCTTGCCATTTTTATTCTATCTTTGCCGGATAAATATTAAAAAATCTAAAATGGAACGTCATCCCGTCATTTTATCCATTGCCGGTTCCGATTGTTCGGGAGGAGCGGGCATTCAGGCAGATATCAAAACAATCTCGGCATTAGGAGGCTATGCGGCATCTGCTATCACCGCCGTCACTGTGCAAAACACTCTAGGGGTACGCGCCGTCCATGCAATACCACCCGAAATTGTTTGCGGACAAATCGAAGCGGTCATGGAGGACTTGCAGCCTGTCGCTGTAAAAATAGGTATGGTTAACGATATTCAGATCGTTCATGTCATCGCCGACTGTATACGGAAATATTCACCAGAGCACATCATTTACGACCCGGTGATGGTATCTACCAGCGGCCGGAAGCTGATGACAGATGAAGCCATCGAAGAGATTAAGAAAAAACTTTTGCCGCTTGTCACATTAGTCACCCCCAATATCGATGAAGCAAAGGTGCTGACAGGCAAGAGCATCCAAAATACACAGGATATGCTGGAAGCTGCCAAGCAACTCTCCCACAGTTATCAGACCCATATCCTGATCAAAGGCGGACATCTGGAAGGCGATCAAATGTGCGACCTCTTATATTCTCCGGATCACACCTATTATATATATGAAGAGAAAAAGATAGAAAGTAAAAACCTGCATGGGACCGGGTGTACCCTCTCCTCCGCTATTGCAAGCTATCTGGCAAAGGGATACTCGATGAAAGACTCCATCTGTCACGCTAAAGAATACATTACTCATGCCATCATTGCAGGCAAAAACCTGAATATAGGTCATGGCAACGGACCTCTGTGGCATTTTCCCGACTCCATTGCACAAATGTGTACATTTTGTGCGGTCGTATCATAAAAATCTGTAACTTTGCACCCGCAATTAAAAATCAATTAAATAATAAAAATATGAAAGCATTTGTATTTCCCGGTCAAGGCGCTCAATTTGTAGGAATGGGTAAAGACCTGTATGAAAACTCAGCTTTAGCAAAAGAATTGTTTGAAAAAGCAAATGATATCCTCGGATATCGCATTACAGATATCATGTTCGACGGCACAGACGAAGATCTTCGTCAGACAAAGGTTACTCAACCTGCCGTTTTCCTTCATTCTGTTATTTCTGCTCTTTGCATGGGCGACGACTTCAAACCGGAAATGACTGCCGGCCACTCACTTGGTGAGTTCTCTGCATTGGTTGCTGCCGGTGCACTGAGTTTTGAAGACGGATTGAAATTGGTTTATGCCCGTGCGATGGCTATGCAGAAAGCTTGCGAAGCAACTCCTTCTACGATGGCCGCTATCATTGCATTGCCGGATGAAAAAGTAGAAGAAATCTGTGCATCTGTTAATGCAGAAGGTGAAGTTTGCGTACCTGCCAACTATAACTGCCCGGGACAAATCGTAATCTCCGGTTCTGTACCAGGCATCGAAAAAGCCTGTGAACTGATGAAAGCTGCCGGCGCAAAACGTGCTCTCCCATTAAAAGTAGGTGGTGCTTTCCACTCTCCGTTGATGGACCCGGCTAAAGTGGAACTGGAAGCTGCTATCAACGCTACAGAAATTCATACTCCCAAATGTCCGGTATATCAGAATGTGGATGCACTTCCTCATACTGATCCCGCAGAAATCAAAAAGAATCTGGTTGCCCAGCTGACTGCTTCCGTACGTTGGACTCAGTCTGTTAAGAATATGGTTGCCGATGGTGCTACTGATTTTACAGAATGTGGACCAGGTGCAGTATTGCAGGGTTTGATCAAGAAAATAGATGGTACAGTAAACGCTCACGGCATTGCATAAGCATCCGTAGATATACTTTACCTTTTCTCAACGATAGAGCGTGTCGGCTAATAATTTGCCGACACGTTTTTTTATGCTTATTAGTAAAAAACATGAGACAATTAATATGCTGTAAAACACACCATTAGTATTCTCTACGAGCAAACATTCCGAATCTATCATTTGTTTTCATTATAGGAATCATTTATTCAAATTCGCGGACCATGAAAATACATGAATATCAAGCAAAAAGAAATTTTCTCCAAGTATGGGATCCCTGTTGAAAGGCATACCCTATGTCGAACGGCTGCCGGTGCAGTTGCCGCATACAGGAGAATGGGCTCGGACAAAGTGGTTATTAAAGCACAAGTGCTGACCGGCGGACGGGGAAAAGCCGGAGGTGTTAAACTGGTAGATAATACAGAAGATACCTATCAGGAAGCTAGAAACATTCTGGGTATGAGTATTAAAGGGCTTCCCTGTCAATCAGCTACTGGTCAGCGAGGCGGTTGATATTGCCGCAGAGTACTATGTCAGCTTTACCATTGACAGAAACACACGCTCGGTCATCCTTTATGATGAGTGCGTCCGGTGGTATGGATATCGAAGAAGTGGCCCGGCAATCACCGGAAAAAATCATTCGCTATGCTATTGACCCATTCATCGGTTTGCCGGATTATCTGGCACGCCGTTTCGCATTCTCGCTCTTCCCTCACATGGAACAAGCCGGCAGAATGGCCGCTATTCTGCAAGCACTCTACAATATTTTCATGGAGAATGACGCATCACTGGTTGAAGTAAACCCATTGGCTCTTACCGCCAAAGGCATATTGATGGCTATTGACGCCAAAATTGTTTTTGACGATAATGCTCTTTACCGCCATCCGGATGTACTGAGTTTGTTTGATCCTACAGAAGAAGAAAAAGTGGAAGCAGATGCCAAAAATAAAGGATTCAGTTATGTCCACATGGACGGCAATATCGGTTGTATGGTAAATGGCGCCGGACTTGCCATGGCTACTATGGACATGATTAAACTTCATGGGGGAAACCCTGCCAACTTCCTTGATATTGGGCGGTAGTTCGAACCCTGTCAAGGTGGTTGAAGCTATGAAACTTCTATTACAGGACGAGAAAGTAAAGGTCGTCCTGATAAACATTTTCGGAGGAATCACCCGTTGTGATGATGTAGCCATCGGTCTTATTCAGGCATTCGATCAAATTAAGAGCGATATACCTGTCATTGTCCGGCTCACAGGAACCAATGAGCATATCGGACGTGATCTTTTACGCAACCATAGCCGTTTTCAAATAGCTACAACTATGCAGGAAGCCGCTTTAATGGCTATCAAATCTTAAGATGAAATCACATAAAAATTGAAGGAACGATGAGTATATTAATAGATAAATCCACCCGTTTGATTGTACAAGGTATCACCGGTAGAGACGGGCTTTTTCATGCCAAGAAGATGAATGAATATGGAACGAATGTCGTTGGCGGCACTTCTCCGGGCAAAGGAGGTACGGAAGTAGACGGCATTCCGGTTTTCAATACGATGTATGAAGCTGTAGAACAGACACAGGCTAATACTTCCATCATCTTTGTGCCGGCCCGTTTTGCAGCAGATGCCATTATGGAGGCTGCGGATGCAGGCATCCGGCTAATAGTCTGTATCGCAGAAGGTATTCCGACTCTGGATGTCATCAAAGCATATCGGTTTGCCGAACAAAGAGGAGCAATGTTGGTTGGCCCCAACTGTCCGGGACTTATTTCTCCCGGAGAAAGTATGGTAGGAATCCTTCCGGGACAAGTCTTTCAGAAAGGAAATGTCGGTGTCATCAGCCGTAGCGGAACACTCACTTATGAAATAGTGTATCACTTAACGGCCAATGGTATGGGACAGTCTACTGCAATCGGCATCGGAGGAGATCCTGTGGTAGGTCTGCATTTCCTTAAGCTACTGGAAATGTTCCAAAATGATCCCGAAACAAAAGCAATTGTGTTAATCGGAGAAATCGGAGGGAACGCGGAAGAACAGGCCGCAGAATATATTCGCAGTCATGTAAATAAGCCTGTAGTAGCATTTATTGCCGGACAGTCTGCTCCTCCGGGAAAACAGATGGGCCACGCAGGAGCCATTGTTTCGGGAGGTTCCGGCTCGGCAAAAGACAAAATAGAGGCTTTAGAAGCTGCCGGTATACGAGTTGCACAAGAACCTTCGGATATTCTAAGTTACTGAAAAGATAAACAGAACCACACGGAGAAATAAAAAGCCTAAAACTCTATTTCTCCGTGTGGTTCTATTTTATATACCAATATATCCCCGCGATGATAAAGTAATATCTGAAATTTACATTCCCTTTTTCACGCCTAACTTTATTAACAAAGCATTCATCGGATAAGCACAGAAAAATCCAAAAAGCATAGCCAGCTGCATCATAAACCAGAATATCCATGTGTCTTTAGGCAAAGGCTCATTGACAAATAAAACAAAATAAACGATTGCCATCCAGCCATACATTCCGATTTGCCAAGACAACAGAGAAAAGAAATCTGCTTTAAAAGCACGGGACAGTGCCTTTCCCGCCGATATCCTTTCCATCTCCCGAATAGCATAGAATTGAAAATAAACTCCGATGATCAACGCCAATATAAAATCAAGTACCCAGTTTCCTATAAGCTGACTTCCTGCAACGGTTACCGGGATATAATTAGTGAACCACTCTCCTATTATATCAGCCAATGTGCAGCCTGCTCCACAATGTAAAGCCGATAAAGCCACAGACTGCCAATGAGGACGGTTCATGGACATATCTCCCATCGACATATCCATAGTCATACCTTTCATACCGGACATACTCATCCCTTTCATGTCCGACATCTCCATCCCCTTCATGTTCGACATATCCATTTTCATTTCACCACCTCCCATCTCCATGGGAGCACCTTTGTCCGAACTTATTATAAGCCCATAAAGCTAAGTAACTTCCCCACAATGCAGTTAATATCCATACTGCATTCATTATCTTCATTGATTGTGGACGATGTGTCAGATCGATTGCTATGTGAACTTTGCAATTCCGATACCTGAACAGACTAAAAACACGGCTAATAAATTGAGCATAATTGTATATTTAAAAAGATTTTAGACTACAACAGCCCTTATTTATAAATAGTTCATCCCGTCCATTTTTAAATTTATCCTATCGAACTATTCTCCTGGCTGTTTGTTTACAATTTTATTAATTAAATATTGAATTGTATGAGCAGACGTAGTCAATTAGAGCATGAAGTATCTGTTGCTCAGGAAAGAATCAAGAAGGCAGCCAAAGATACACCGAAAGATATCATAAAGTTATGGGAACAAGACTTGGTAGACTTGGAACTTGAACTCAATAACCTGGTAGATGATGAAGAAGATAACAATGAAGATTAAATAAAAGAGGGTGCCACCGTGTGTAAGTGCACCCTCTTTTATTTGTAGTATTTTTATAAGCAGAATGCTTTTATTGCTTATCCACAGTGAAAATACTTATGTACCAGTTCCAGCATTTCTTCCGGTTTGCCTTCCAGGTCGGCACGTAATGTTTTGTCCTCATAACTACGGAGCTTGCGTATAATACCGTCAATCATAGCCGGACTAAATACATTATATTGCTCGAAGACAGCACGTTGTTTTTGCAAACATTCGGCAGATGCCGCACAACTATCCGGCAATTGAGCCAATGCTTTCAGCTTATCCTCATTCTCTTTCTGATGGATGTTTACATTTACATACGTTCTCTTTGCAATGTCCAATGCCTGTTCTATCTCAAAACCATGACGGCAGGCAACAGCCAGTCCCGCAAGCAGCTGATACAAATCTGCCGAACCATCCGGAGAACGCATTTCTACCGTTTGTTTCTGACTGGTATCAAAATGACTTTCACTTTCCAATGGATTTGCCAAAGTACACATATCGGTCTTGGCAGCCCAGCCCAACGGCACACGCACTAATACAGAACGGTTGCGATCTCCCCAGCAAACATTGGTCGGTGCTTCCTGATGAGGAACCAAACGGAAGTAAGAAGTTAGGATTGGTATTTCCGAAGGCTGTAATAGAAGGAGCAAGTTCCATCATTCCGGCGATTGCCTTACGGGCTGTTTCCGACAATACACCGTCTTTCAGCATCTGATTTTGTCCGTCCTTTACAATACGCATGTGAACATGTAGACCTGACCCGGCTTTTCCAGCCGTAATCTTAGGCGCGAATGTCACATTATACCCATATCTGTATCCCAAGTTACGAATCACCCATTTGGCAATCATCAATTGATCTGCCGCATCTTCGGCACGAACAGGCAGGAACTCTATTTCATTCTGTTCATAAATCATGCCATCCAATGTAAAATTTCCAACCTCGGAATGACCATATTTTATCTGTCCACCCGTCTGAGCTATATACGACATACACTGTGTACGGAAATCGTTAAACTTAGCATACGGAGCAGATTCATGATAACCACGTTGATCTGTAGCCTGAAACATTCCTGTATCCGACGAAATAACATAGTATTCCAGCTCACCCATCGCCTGAAACTCCATACCTGTGACATCAGTAAATGCTTTACACGCTTTATGCAAAGTATGTTCCGGAGAACTTTCCAATGGCTCTCCGTCTTTATTGAAGAAAGAACAAAGCATCGAAAGTGTCGGTATTTCTGCAAACGGATCAACAAAAGCGGTACGGAAACGAGGCACTACATACAAGTCGCTACTCCCCGCCTCTATAAAAGGAAACAGGCTGGAACCGTCCACCCGCTCTCCACAAGTAAGGATAGCATCCAGATAAGCCGCATTATTAATTACAAAATTCAATGTTTTCAGTCGCCCGTCAGCGGCAGGATACATGAAATTGACCATACGGATATTATTCTTCTGAATAAAAAGAAATAATATCTGCCTTAGTAAACTCGGCGGCAGGCTTTTCCAAAGCAGCCACCAGACTGTTAGGATTCATTAAAAGTTCTTGATTCATCTTCTATCGGTTTGTTGTTAGTGAACCAAAGGTAAGAAAAAAATAACCGCAGACAATAAAAAGAGAGATAAATTCTTTGGACTTTAAGAAATAGTCCGGCAGGATTCTGCAGAAACGAAAGAAGGTGTGTTGGGATCACCAACACACCTTCTTTTTTATATACTGATTGTTATTCAGTCAATTAGTTCTTCGGCAAAGCCTCTTTAACTACCATCGGACGGCCTACATATTCAGCACCATTCAATTCTTTGATAGCGTTAGCTGCTTCTGTATCATCCGGCATTTCAATAAAAGCAAAGCCTTTTGATCTTCTTGTTTCACGATCTGTGATTAATTTAACTGAAGCAACTGCTCCATACTCTTCCATTACGTTTCTCAAGTCTGATTCCTTAACGTTATAGTTAAGATTTCCAATGTACAAATTCATAAAATACAAATATAAAAAATTAATAATTTCAATAACAAAGTTCTTTGGAAGTTCTTAATCAGAGATGGATATGCTCAATAAATGAGAAGATTCATGTGAAATAATCAAATCGAAATAAACCTTTTTTATTGTTTAATGAGTGCAAATAACGGCATTTCGCGGGAATAATGCACTATGTTCTCTCCTTTTTCTTTTGCAAAATACCCTTTTTTTTATGAAATAAGACCAAAACTTAACGTATGGGTGTTCCAGTGAGAGTCTGTAATAAAGTCAGAAACCATATTGAATGCTTTGCACAAACTCTATCCCGGTGATACCGGGCACCTGAATATCAAGGATATGATCAGAAATACCCCTATGACTTTTAATGCTGAATATAATGTTCGTTTCACTGACATGGCGATAAAGTTACTACTTTTCAGAACTTATACTTCATTCCCATCGAAACATATACAGCCGGTTTGAAATAAGGGTCCGTATCTCTGGACATATCTTCGAAAAAGGCCTTCAGTGTACGTGTTGTGTAATAAGCAATCCGGCTGCACGATAATCCTCCCATCTCTGCTATCAGACTTAGCTTCAGATATTTATTCAGATTCATTCCTGCCGATAGTTCCATTTCATAGAAACTTTTTGATCTGATAGCGTCCCTCAGTGCTCCATCACTCCGTATACCAAACGTATATTTTCGGACTTTATTCTTTGCTCCTTGCTTTTTTAGTTTAACTTTGTACGTAGATAAAATAACCAATTATGGAAATAAAAAATTCATCGAAAACTATCGGGAAGCTTTTGGCGAATATGCTGAATTGCCTATCGTATTCTGGTACTCGGACATTCTTGAAAATGAAACGGCGAAAGTGAACGGATGCTTCTTTAAAAAGCATGAGTAAAGTCAGGGAAGGTAATACCATCAGCCTGAATGCGGAAACAATTGGTTGCGGCGGCGGTAAGTTTTATACCGGATTCACCGATATGCCCGAGCACGTACCGACGTTCGTATCTCTAAAGGAACGATATAAGCAGACGCCGGAAATGGTAAAAAGCTTTATTGAGCAACTGGGAGTACCAAGGGCAGAAAAGGAATATCTGCATTTTGCCCGTATAGATAAAGTGGAAACGTTCGATCATTTGGAAGGAATCCTTTTTCTGGTCAATCCCGATATATTGTCCGGATTGACTACCTGGGCTTTCTTCGATAATAATAAGGAGGAGGATACAGTGATTTCCACTTTCGGGTCGGGATGCAGTTCTGTGGTCACACAGACGATTCTGGAGAATCGTAAAGGCGGATACAGAACATTCATCGGATTCTTTGATCCTTCTGTACGCCCTTATTTTGAGGCTGATATACTGAGTTATACCATTCCGATGTCGAGATTTAAGGTGATGTATGAGAGTATGCGCAGCAGTTGCCTGTTTGACACACACGCATGGGGAAAGATTCGGGAAAGAAACCATAATAGCTACAAAGAATAAGAATATGGATTTTATACTTCGTCCCTGGAAAGAATCTGATGCCAAAGCCTTGGCAAGGCATCTGAATAATAAGAAGATATGGGATAACTGCCGTGACGGGCTGCCTTTTCCATATACAGAAACAGATGCTGATGCCTTCATTAAATACGCTTCGGAACAAGTGGAACAGAATGAATATTGCATCGAGGCGAATCATGAGGCAATCGGTAATATCGGATTCGTCCGCGGGACGGATGTCGAACGCTTCAATGCAGAAGTCGGTTACTGGATTTCGGAAACATACTGGAACAAGGGCCTTGCAACAGCTGCTTTAAAAGAGCTATAGAACATTATTTTCAGCGTACAGACGTAATACGCCTATATGCTACGGTCTATGAACACAATGCCGCATCAATGCGTGTGTTGGAGAAAGCAGGATTTCAGAAAACAGGAATACATCATAAAGCTTGCTTCAAGAATGGCCAGTTCATTGATGCACATTATTATGAATTACTTAAAAATAAGTCGTAAGCCTCCTTGCTTTGTTACCATATATATTACTACCGACTATATTTATACAGAACCTAATACATCGAACGAGAGGTCCCGATTCATCACGAACCGGAACCTCTCTATGAGTTATTACTTTCGAAGTTTTACTTTATCTCTTTAACTTCTTCTCCTTTTTCATTCAGAAGTACGGTTACTTCCTGAGCGTCTTTTGTAGTAAGAATTACTTTATAAACCTTACCGGTTTCTTTTTCGGCAACATACGCTTCCTTGATGGTAGCATCTTCATAGCTTTTCGCTATTGCCTGTGTCACTGCTTCCGGCAAATCTTTCACTTCAATCTTTGTATACTCATCCTGTGGAGCTTGTGTCTGAGTTTCCACTGCCGGAGTGTTACTTACTTCCTGTGCGAATGCTACAGAACTACCTAATCCCAATACCAATGCTACTGCTACTAATACCTTTTTCATAATCGTAATTTTTTAAGTGTGAATAATAGAACTATTGTTTTTATTGTTTCTTGTACTTAATATATGGCAAAGCAGATGCCAAACGTTTCACTCCGCCATACACAACTGATAATCAAACACATAAACAGTAGACAATATAAATATAACTGTGGAATTAGTGTGGAATTATGTGGAATCTGTTGATACATAATTGGGGAATTACTATTCAACGCTCTTAATTTGGCAAGAACTGATTTCTTTATTCAACTGTTATATACCTATAACAACCTAATTATACAACAATGAAAAAAAGAAGTCTTAAAAGAGCTTACAGCCAAACCGGGCAAAGAACATCATGTATCCGATTTCAATCCCTCATTTACTGCTGATATGTCCAAACAGGATGCCAAAGAACAGTTAGTCCAAAATATAGAAAAGCTATCAGAACTGCAAAGTATGCTTTATGCACAAGACCGCTACTCGGTTCTGGTTATTTTTCAGGCAATGGATGCTGCCGGAAAAGACGGAACGATCAAGCATGTAATGTCCGGCATCAATCCGCAAGGGTGTCAGGTGTACTCCTTTAAGCAACCTTCTGCCGAAGAACTGGATCATGACTACTTATGGAGAATTAATCGTTCGCTCCCCGAACGGGGACGAATCGGAATCTTCAACCGTTCCCAATATGAAGATGTACTGATAGCCAAAGTGCATCCCGAAATCCTGTTATCCAGCAAGCTACCCGGAATACTAAAAACGGAAGATATAGACAACGGCTTCTGGAAACGCCGCTACCGGCAGATTAATGATTTCGAACGTTATCTGACTGAAAACGGGACGGTCATCATCAAATTCTTTCTGAACGTTTCGAAAGCCGAACAAAAGAAACGATTCATGGAGAGACTGAACGATGAATCAAAGAACTGGAAATTCTCTTCTGCCGACGTCAAGGAACGGCAATACTGGGACGACTACATGAAAGCCTACTCGGATGTACTGACAGAAACTTCAACAGAGATTGCTCCGTGGTATGTGATTCCGGCAGACAACAAGTGGTTCATGCGATATGCCGTCGGGCAAATTATCTGTGAACGCATGGAAAAACTGGACTTACATTATCCGCAGTTATCCAAGGAGACGCTGGAAAGACTTGAAGAATGCAAGAAGAACGTATCCGATATTAATTTCTAAACAGGATACTTTTTCAGAGTTTAACGGGTTATTACTGTCAGGACTTGACAAAGCCTTTTTAATGTTGTATATTTGTAAGCAGAACAATAATAAACCTATAAAACCGTAACCAATGAAAAGAAGTCTGTCTTTCAACACACCTGCTGTAATGTATCACATGAACGGCAACATACAGTCAAGATTGATCAGTCCGTAAGGAAAGTACAATATTACAACAAGACATATCTATTTCCCTATAACGAATAAGATATGAGTCATCGGTATACAAGCTGAAGGCTGCGACTTCCAATGGAAATCGCAGCCTTTTTTGTTGCCAAATTTCAGCACAGAAAGCCATAAACGGGATTACATCGTTTATAATAAACTCAGATACCGTTTTACTAAAACTATCACAAAGTTTATTATAAACACAAACACCGATGATTCATAAATCATACATTTTTTTCATTGTCACCGGAAGGAGAAATCCACTGTTCCGGTTCACGCACTTCAATGAATAAACAAAAAGCGATAAAATAATACGTTTCATTGAAAATTTGTACTACTTTTGTAAACATCAAAGCCCAATCATGATTTGACCGGCCAAGAAATTATGAGACCGATTAAACTTTTTCAAACGAGAATAGTCTAATCTTTAAGATATCATCAATCTAAACATTAAAGTCATCAATGAAAATGGAAACATCCGCCAAACTCTATTCGCTGAATTACAGCAATGTGAAAACTTACCTGTTCGCCCTGTTATTCGTAGCAGGCAACATCGCACTTCCACAACTGTGCCACCTCGTTCCTTACGGTGGACCGACTTTATTACCAATTTACTTTTTTACCTTAATTGCCGCTTATAAATACGGCTTTCGGGTAGGATTGCTGACAGCTGTTCTTTCTCCTGTCATCAATCATGTCTTGTTTGCCATGCCATCCGAAGCCGTTCTCCCGATTATACTGATAAAATCAACCTTGCTTGCCGGTGCTTCCGCCCTTGCTGCGCGTACCATGAAAACCGTTTCTTTGTTAGCCGTCCTTGGAGTAATTCTCTCCTATCAACTCATAGGAACCGCTTTTGAATGGATGATCGAGGGAGATTTCTATATCGCAGTACAAGACTTCCGTATCGGCATTCCGGGGATGCTCATTCAATGGTTTGGCGGATACGCCCTGCTAAAGGCAATTGCAAAACTCTAAACTAAAAAAGAAAGATGGACAGAAGGGATTTTTTAAAGACAGTAGCTATTACTGGTGCCGCCATGACTATACAGCGTTCAGAGGCGATGGAGATACTGACTCAGACAATCAATAAGGCAAATGGTGATAAACCGGACCTGGTAGCCGTCATGGGCGGCGAACCGGAAGCCATGTTCCGTCGTGCTATCAGCGAGCTGGGCGGTATGAAGCAATTCGTCAAGCCCGGACAGAAAATAGTGGTAAAGCCCAATATCGGATGGGATAAAGTGCCCGAACTGGCAGGAAACACGAATCCGAAACTGATCACGGAAATCATCAAACAATGTTTTGCCGCCGGAGCCAAAGAGGTCACCGTATTCGACCATACCTGCGACGATTGGCAGAAGTGCTACAAAAACAGCGGTATCGAAGCGGCAGCAAAAGAAGCCGGAGCCAAAGTTATGCCGGCCCACCTGGAGTCTTACTACAAACCCGTTGACCTGCCAAAAGGACAAAAGATGAAGAAGGCGAAAATACATGAAGCCATCCTGAATTGTGATGTATGGATTAACGTCCCTATCCTGAAGAATCACGGAGGCGCCAACCTGACTATCTCCATGAAAAACCATATGGGTATCGTCTGGGACCGCGGCTTCTTCCACCAGAACGACTTGCAGCAATGCATTGCGGACATCTGTACACTGGAAAAGAAAAAGCTGTGCTTAATGTCGTAGACGCCTACCGTATCATGAAGACCAACGGACCGCGAGGACGTTCCGCTTCGGACGTGGTGCTGGCGAAAGGTCTCTTTATCTCACCGGATATCGTAGCCGTAGGATACAGCCGCAGCCAAATTCTTCAATCAAGTACGCGAAATGCCGCTGGACACTGTAGGTCACCTTGCCAAAGGAGAAGCACTGAAAGTAGGAACGATGGACATCGACAAACTGAATGTCAAGCGAATTAAGATGTAAACCACCATGTTAAGAAAGATACGTATCGGAATATCAGTCGTCCTTTTTGCACTGATTACTTTTTATTTTCTCGATTTTGCTAATATTCTGCCGAACAGTTTTCATCGGTTGGCACATATACAGTTTGTCCCTGCCGTGCTATCTCTCAGCATAGGCATACTGATTGTGCTGATTGCGTTAACCCTGTTGTTCGGACGTATCTATTGCTCTACCATCTGTCCGATGGGAATATGGCAGGATGTTATAGCACGCATTTCAAAGTCTGTGGGAAAGAAGAAAAAAAGATATCGGTACAGTCCTGCAAAGAATATACTGAGATGGACCGTGCTCGGAGTGACTGTAATTGCCGCCGTATGTGGCTTCTCAGTGGTATTGGGATTGCTGGACCCGTATAGCGCATACGGACGCATTGTAGTACACATCTTCAAACCGGTGTATATGCTGGGAAACAACCTGCTGGAATCCGTATTTTCCAGATTCGACAACTACACGTTTTATCAGGTAGACACCTCGGTATTAAGCCTTTCTTCCCTTCTTATAGCGATACTGACCTTTGCTGCCATTCTTATATTGGCATGGAAACACGGACGCACGTGGTGTAATACCATTTGTCCGGTAGGTACGGTATTAGGATTTTTGAGCCGTTATTCTTTGTTCAAAGTCCGTATCGATACCGCAAAATGTAATGGTTGCGGACTTTGCGCTACCAAATGCAAAGCTGCCTGTATCCACAGCAAAGAACACGCTATTGACTATAGCCGCTGTGTAGACTGTTTCGACTGTCTCGGTGCCTGCAAACAGAAAGCGCTGGTTTACGCCCCTGCTTCAAAGGGACAACAACGTTCTTCCGCTACAGAAAAAACAACCGGTGGCAACAGAATCATCTTCCGTTGCTGCAGATTCTTCCAAACGTCGTTTTCTGCTTGCCGGACTGGCTACTGCCGGAGCAGCTCCCACGCTTCTTACGAAAGCGCAAGAGTCCATTGCGACGATGGAAGGCAAAAAGGCATACAAAAAAGAAAATCCTATTACTCCTCCGGGATCTGTTAGCCAGAAACGTTTCCAGCAACATTGTACATCATGCCACCTTTGTGTCAGCAAATGCCCGTCACATGTACTGAAGCCCGCTTTCATGGAATACGGTCTGGGGGGTGTGATGCAGCCAACGGTCAGTTTCGAAAAAGGATTCTGTAATTTCGACTGTACCGTATGCAGCGATGTCTGTCCCAACGGTGCCATCCCTCCGTTGACGGTAGAACAGAAACATCTCACTCAGATGGGCTATGTCGTCTTTATAGAAGAAAATTGCATTGTCCTCACTGACGGAACCAGTTGCGGAGCCTGTTCAGAGCATTGCCCTACGCAAGCCATTGCTATGGTACCCTACAAAGACGGACTGACTCTTCCCCCACGTCAATACAGAGATCTGCGTCGGATGTGGCGGCTGCGAATACGTCTGCCCTGCCCGCCCGTTCCGTGCCGTATATATCGAAGGAAACCCTGTGCAGAAAGAAGCGAAACCTTTCAAAGAATCAGAAGAACATAAAGTTGAGATAGACGATTTCGGATTCTAGCCGCATCAGCCTAAATATGGATAGCTTTCAGAGGATTGTATACAATTCAAAAAAACTATCCATTATATTCCTCCTACTTTCAATAAATTCACTAAATTCGTGGCGAACTAAAAAAGAAAGTAACTCATGGAGGTATTCACAAATAACTGGAATAGCCGTAAATATCAGATTGGCTATGCACTAAGCGGAGGATTTATTAAAGGATTTGCGCATCTGGGGGTGATGCAGGCTCTGCTGGAGCATGACATCAAACCGGACATTATCTCCGGAGTAAGTGCCGGTGCGCTTGCCGGAGTTTTTTATGCCGACGGAAATGAACCTCACCAAGTGATTGAATACTTCTCCGGCCATAAGTTTCAGGACCTGACAAAGTTAGTCATCCCCAAGAAAGGACTATTTGACCTCTGTGAATTTATTGACTTTCTCCATACCAATCTGAAAGCCAAGAATCTGGAAGAGTTGCAAATCCCCTTAATCATCACGGCTACCGATCTGGACCACGGACGTATGGTTCATTTCCACCGTGGTTCCATAGCCGAACGTGTGGCTGCTTCCTGCTGTATGCCTGTCATGTTTGCTCCGGTCAATATCGACGGAACCAATTACGTAGATGGCGGATTAATGATGAACCTTCCGGTCTCCACCCTCCGCAGAATATGCGACAAGGTGGTAGCCGTCAATGTAAGTCCCATCATGGCGCAAGACTATAAAATGAATATCGTAAGCATTGCCATGCGCTCCTTCCACTTTATGTTCCGTGCCAATACTTTCCCCGAAAGAGAAAAAATGTGACTTGCTGATCGAGCCATACAACCTCTATGGATACAGCAACACCGAACTGGAAAAAGCAGAAGAAATCTTTGAGCAAGGCTATAAGATAGCCAATGACTTACTTGACCAGACACTGGCGGAAAAAGGGAAAATATGGAAGTAACTCCTTATCTTTTCCCGAAAATATTTATGATATGAAATAAAATCTACTCTATATGAACAACGAAAATAAAATGATTATCTATCAGGTGTTTACACGCCTGTTCGGAAACAATAACAACCATTGTGTCTATAATGGAGACATTACCGCCAACGGATGTGGTAAAATGGCCGACTTCACCCTCAAGGCACTTGGAGAAATCAGGAAACTGGGTGCTACCCATATCTGGTATACAGGCATTATCGAGCATGCAACGGAGACGGATTACCGTCGCTTCAACATACGTCCCGACCACCCCGCCATCGTGAAAGGCAAAGCGGGCTCTCCCTACGCCATCAAGGATTATTATGATGTAGATCCGGACTTGGCAACCGATGTGCCGGAACGAATGAAGGAGTTCGAGAATCTGGTACATCGCACTCACCGTTCCGGACTGAAAGTTATTATAGATTTTGTCCCCAACCATGTAGCACGCCAGTATCACTCGGATGCACAACCGGACGGCACTACCGAACTGGGAGCAAACGATGACCCAAACTACGCTTTCAGCCCGTACAACAATTTCTACTATATACCGCAGTCCGAGTTGCGTGCCCAGTTCGATATGAAAGAAGGTGCAGCAGAGCCTTACCATGAATATCCGGCCAAAGCGACAGGTAACAACCGTTTTGACGCTACACCGAACATCAACGACTGGTACGAAACCATCAAGCTGAACTATGGAGTGGATTATCTGAATGGCGGCACTTGCCATTTCTCCCCGACTCCGGATACCTGGATAAAGATGCTGGACATTCTTTTATTCTGGGCCTCAAAAGGTATCGACGGTTTCCGCTGCGATATGGCGGAAATGGTTCCTGTAGAATTTTGGGAATGGGCTATTCCACAAGTAAAGGAAGCACATCCGGAAATCCTTTTCATTGCCGAGGTCTATAATCCCAACGAATACCGCAATTACCTCTTCCGTGGGAAATTTGACTATCTATATGATAAAGGTCGGTTTATACGATACACTCCGCAATGTAGCTTGCGGCTACGAATCCGCGGCATCCATCACCCACTGCTGGCAAAGTCTGAACGGAATAGAAAAACAAATGCTGAACTTCCTGGAAAACCATGACGAACAGCGCATCGCTTCCGATTTCTTTGCAGGAGATCCACGTAAAGGAATCCCTGCTCTGATCGTTTCTGCTTGTATGAACACCAATCCTATGATGATTTATTTTGGTCAGGAGTTTGGAGAACTGGGAATGGACAGCGAAGGTTTCAGCGGAAGAGACGGGCGGACTACGATATTCGATTACTGGAGCGTGGATACTATTCGTCGCTGGCGCAATGGCGGTAAGTTTGACGGCAAAATGCTGACCGAAGAGCATAAACGCCTGTACAGCATTTACCAAAAGTACTTACGCTGTGTAATGAAGAGACATCCATCGCCAAAGGAGTATTCTTCGACCTGATGTACGCCAATAAAAACGGATGGCGTTTCGACGAACATAAGCAATATACTTTTATGCGAAAGTATAAGAATGAATTGCTGTTCATCATCGTCAATTTCGATAGCCAACTGGTTGATGTAGCAATCAACGTACCTTCTCACGCGTTTGATTTTTACAGATACCACAAATGGAAAAATATCAGGCTACAGACTTATTGACCGGTGCCAAAGAGGAAATCTGTTTATTGCCTTACAAAGCCACTGAGGTTTCCGTTGGGGCCTATAATGGGAAGATTCTGTAAAGATTACATTCTGATCTGCTCCGATTGAAGGCAAATGATAAATCAATAGTATCTTAACTCTCCTCCTTCCCGAAGGTCAATTATGAATATTGACTTTTTAGGGGATTACTTGATTTATTCCCCCAACTGAAAACAAAAATTCTCAAAGGCTGTTTAGGTAGATAAATAATCCTCTAAACTCAAAGCTTATGAAGAAATTTATGATTTGTGCAATCGCATTGTTTCTGCTATTATCTACATCTGTCTTTGGAGATACCCCTCCCGGCAATGTACAGTCGACTTCAAGAAAATGTATCCTAAAGCAAATGGCGTCGCCTGGTCACAAGACGACGGCTATTATTGCGCTAACTTTGCAATGAATGGATTTACTAAAAATGTCTGGTTCAATACGCAGGCCAATGGCTGAAATGACACAGACGGACCTTGTCAGTCTCGACCGGGTGACACCTACCGTATACAATGCCTTTGTATCCGGCCCATATGCCAGTTGGGTAGTAGATGATGTAACAATGGTGGAGTTTCCCAAATGGCAGGCTATTATCGTAATTAAGGTAGGGCAAGATAATGTCGACATTAAATATCAGTTGTTCTATACTCCTAAAGGGATATTGCTAAAAAACACGCAATGTCCACAGTTATATGATACGACATTCTCGGTCCGGAAAAATTCTTTAGAACTGAATTATATAATAGGGTAAAAGCCCCGCAATTAAAATTTGCAAGGGCTTTCTTTAAAGATAAAATTATTTTTTCTTTCTAAGTACTACAGCGGTACGGGCAGGAATATAGAGTTTCAGCCACTCTTTCTTTTCCTTCTTGTACAGAGGATCGGTAATAGTGAAGTGCACCACAGAGTCGTCGGCTAAGCCATTACCACCGAATGCTATATTATCCGTATTCAGAATCACCTCATAAGCTCCCGGAGCTAACAAGGAAACCATAGTCTGTAAAACGACTGCTTCGGATTAAAGTTAAAGACAAATATAAGGTCCTTACGCTCGTATGCCAATACCTGATCGCCGTCATTATGCCATATTTCTTGTATTGGGGTTGCCTGGAAATCCTTCACACTCTTAAGAACTTTCAACATTTCCGCATCGAAGTCTCCCATATAATGATAAGTAAGATCCTTATTATCTACCAAATTCCATTGGCGGCGGGCATATTTGCAAGACCAACCATTACCTTCGCGCGGGAAGTCAATCCATTCCGGATGACCGAATTCATTTCCCATAAAGTTCAGATAACCACCCGTTAATTGTGTGGAAGAGGTCAACAGGCGAATCATCTTATGCAAAAGCAATACCACGATTGACTATATAATTTTCATCTCCCTTCTGCATGTGCCAATACATATCCGCATCAATCAGACGGAAAACAATCGTCTTATCTCCTACCAATGCTTGGTCATGGCTTTCTGCATAAGAAATAGTTTTTTCATCCTGGCGACGGTTAGTGACTTCCCAGAACATGCTGGAAGGTTTCCAGTCCTCATCTATCTTTTCTTTGATTGTCTTAATCCAGTAATCCGGAATATTCATAGCCATGCGGTAGTCGAAATCCGTAACCACCATCTTCTACTTTTTGCAGCCAATCCCGGCATACCGGACACCTCCTCAGCAATCGTTATCGCTTTTTTGGATTCACTTGATGAATCACTTCATTAGCCAAGGTCAGATAACAGATAGCATTATCATCCTGATGACCGTTGAAATAATCTCCGTAATTACAGAACGCTTCACCCAATCCGTGACTATAATACAGCATGGACGTTACACCGTCAAAACGGAATCCATCGAATTTATATTCTTCCAGCCAGTATTTACAGTTAGACAACAAGAAGTGAACGACTTCATTCTTGCCATAATCAAAACAAAGAGAATCCCAAGCCGGATGTTCGCGACGTCCACCCGGATAGAAATACTGGTTCGGATCACCAGCAAAATTACCTAAACCTTCCACCTCATTCTTTACAGCATGGGAATGAACAATATCCATAATAACAGCGATACCCATTCCATGAGCAGTATCGATCAACTCCTTCAACTCATCAGGAGTACCGAAACGGGAAGAAGCAGCAAAGAAACTGGATACGTGGTAACCGAAACTTCCATAATATGGATGTTCCTGAATAGCCATTATCTGAATACAATTATATCCTTCTTTTGGCAATGCGGGGAAAGCACCTTTTCACGGAATTCATTATATGAACCTACTTTCTCTTCCTGTTGTGCCATTCCGATGTGACATTCATAAATCAACAGAGGACTTGTGTTAGGTTTAAAAAGTCTTTTTCTTGAATTTATAAGGGTTCTCCGGAGCCCAGACTTGTGCACTGAATATTTTGGTCTGTTCATCCTGTACCACACGTGTAGCCCACGCAGGAATACGTTCGCCTGTCCGCATTCCCAATATACATTCAGTTTATACAGGTCACCGTGATGAATGGCCCCTTCTGGAAGATTGATTTCCCAAATCCCATTCTTCAGTTTTTTCAGTTTATAGGTAGCCTTTTCTTCCCAGTTGTTGAATGTACCCACCATATAAATATGACTGGCATTAGGAGCCCATTCACGGAAAGTCCAGCCTTTGGCAGTACGGTGCAATCCAAAATAAAGATAGCCCGAAGCGAAATCCGACAGCGTCTGTTTTCCTTTATTAGTCAGTTCGGCTTCTTTATCCAGCACAAATTGATGCCGGCCGGCAATAGCGTCGGCAAAAGGTTCCAGCCAAGGATCGTTTTTGATAAGATTCAGTGTCTTTTCCATATCTGAATTAAATTAGGATTATGCTTTTACTTTTACAATTACTTTTTTCACTCCGTCCGGGGTAATACCAGGAGCATGACCGTCTTGCGGGAAAAAGATAGCAAACATTCCCGGTTTTACGGCAACGTATGTTTCTGCTAATCCTTCGAAGAAAGTAATATCTTTTTTTCTACATTGTATGGAGCATTTGTCGGGACACAGTCTTTAGCAGCAGTATACCCCATTATTTCTGTTCCCGACAATGGGATTTGAATATCAATAAATTCGTTATGAGTTTCCAGTTTGGCTTCCTCTTTTTAGTTTTAGGTTTGGTTTGTGCAATATTCACCAGCAGATCTTTTCCTTTCAGTTCAGTCTTACCGATTTCCCATGGCTTGAAGATCATGAGATTTCAAGGAATTCAATAGCCTGTGCAAACAGAGGGTTTAAAGACGCATATTTCTCCAGATTTTCTAAAGTATCTACTACCATAAGAGTTTTATTTTAAAAGTTTATATTCTAGGCATTATTCAAAATCATCAATCGTATAATTGATAAAGTCGGCAAATCGCTTGAATTGCCGGAACACTTTGTCTATCTGTTCCAACATATCCGGTCGGGCGAAGAAGTCATCAGGGACATTATAAGAACAGATGTATTCTTTGCATTTCAAATAGTCAATGTATTTAAAATCTTTCGGAAAGCCTTTAGGAGCAGTTTTCAGGAAGTCTTCCCCTATCACCGGAAAATATTTCTTAAATTCCGGATCTTCTGCAATAGCAACAAACTCTTCGATATTATCATAGATAGATTGTCGGACAGCTTTTAAGACATTTGAAGGTAGACAGAGACTTCCTCCGGCAAGCATAGAACCATTCGGCTGCAAGATGTACATAATATCCGCAATGATTTGATTTCTTGCCTTTCGCATTAATATATCCTCCGAAATGTATTTTATAGGGTGTTTTATCTGCAGAGAAGCGGGTATCCCGGTAAATACGATAAGTACAGTCTTTGGGCTGAATCCCCCGGATAGTTTCATCAAACAGGGAAATACGGGCGATCACTGTTGCCAAAAAGTTGTCGAACTCGGCACGGGCTGTTTCATATTCTGCCTTATGCTCATTAAACCACTCACGATTATTATTCGCGGAAAGATCTTTTAAAAACTGAAAGATAACGGGTATGTTCATCTTTATCATTTTCTATTATTACTCTACAAACGTACAAATTTTATTTCATATAAACTACAAAAGGGAACAAAGGACATAAAAAAAAGCATCGGCCTGGTAAAACCGATGCTCTAACACATTTATCAAAAAAAACAGACTCTTCTGTCTCTGACGTACTTTTAGCTTTCACAAGTGGAGTACAATCTCTTTTAATTAATCTTATATCTAATACTATGAAAAACACATAAATATAACAGTACAAAAGAGCACCTTTGTTCAGCAGTTCTCTGTATATTTCAGTTAATTATAGTTTATAGAATTAAATGTTTTTCATCAATCGGTATCACGATTTGTCCCCAATCAATCATCGCATTGAATAACATAATACGGAAATAGCTTTCCCAACTGTGTATGCAATAATCTCCTTTCTTGAATCAAATGCTTGTCCAGAAGTTCAGCCCGCTTGGTTCCCTTGGAGTAGCGGGCACGACGGAGTATGAACCATGTATTGCCGTCATAAAGAGCTATATTGGAAATAGATGTATCCGTCAGGTATCCGTTTCTTACCACTAATATATCATCAGCCGTTTCTCTCTGGGCGTACAATGAATTTAGTTCTTCCCGATTCGTACTTTTATAAGTATAATCAATAGTATCCGGACGTACCAGACGTAAAAGAGGAACTTTGCGCCTCTGATAAGGAACGTATGTAATTTCTTCTATCGCCTTTTTCCGTAAACAATCCGGCATTTAGAATTCCAATTAAAGGGGGCGGAGAAATAAATTCACCTAAGTCAATATCGGCAACATCTTGCCAGAAAGGCGGCACGAGTCCGATTAAAGTTGCAACGTTCCGTATGATAAATATTATAAATCTTTCCATCTTCTATCCGGATAGTCTCAATAAATGGGTACATATACTTTTGTTTCATTTCATTATACTCGCTTTCCACATCACTCTGGCAGGTAATCCCACCCCACTCTTAAAAATACATTTTACCACCTTCCTGCTCCACAAAACGGATCATAACTGCGCTATCGAGGTCCTTACCGTCAAAATAGCCCATAATACCTGTATAAAATCCCCTGTCATAGGTTTCAGCCTCCTTGATAATCTGCATTGTTTTTTTCTTCGGAGCTCCTGTGATAGAACCGGCTGGTAAAAGCCGGAATATAATACTTCCCAAATTTGTCATGATAATCATCAGGCAGTACACCCTGTATTTCAGAACTCGTCTGAAAAATACTCCCCGATTAGTCTGTAACCTATCAATATACCGGTACCGGGAAACTGACACTTGTTCGGCCACCATACTCAAATCATTACGAATCAAATCTACAATAGTGGCATGTTCCGCCGTTTCTTTAGGATCGTTGATCAATAGCCGGTCAGCCAGAAGGGGTTGAAGCATTAATCGTTCCCTTCATGGGATATGAATAATTTTTCCATTATGAATTCTAACAAATATTTCAGGAGAGAAAACCGTAAAACGGTCTTTAATCCATAATTTATAAATCGCTTTTGAATAACAATAGATATCTTTCAAAGTCAGATTTGTTTCTACCGGAGTGCGACAAGTCAAGTTAGTGAGAAAAGCTATTTCCGGCAAAGATGTTTCGTTGGACAATATCAAACGAATGTTGATATGAAGAGAAAAGATTCTGGAAAGGCTGCCAATGTAGTGAAGGCATTGTTTTTGCAAAAAAGCTATATTATTCTCTGCAAACATGGGTTGATTCGTAAAACCATTCAGATTTATATAAAACTTCAGTAGAATCAACAGCAGTGACCTCCTCTATATAAGATACAGCTTGTAGATAATTTATAATGAAAAAAGGACGATGGAGTTGTCCAAACTGTTCATTCGTTTGATAGCCTGTTCCTTTTATATAAGTGCATAAAATACTTCTACGTTTAGGGAAGGCAAATGTACGCAAAAAGTATAGATTAGAAAAGGTGCAACAAAAAAAAGGGTTGCCACCGTGTGTCTATCGGCAACCCTTTATTATCTATACAGATTGGTCAAATTACTTCATAACAGCTTTCACTTGAGGAAGCATCTTTTTCACATTTGCGTTGTCCGGAGAGATCTTAGCAGCTTCTTCCAAGTAGTCTAATGCTTCTTTAAATCTAGCATCTGCTTTTTCTTTTCTGCAGCATATTTATCTGCATCAGAATTTGCCAAAGGAGCAGCTTTCTTCAGGATATTAGC
>VOFJ01001512.1_pt1 | contig 25039 bp, 37 predicted proteins | sample 5384081 | NCBI WGS metagenome assembly VOFJ01 (sample SAMN12384729, study PRJNA508395) | human gut metagenome | isolation source: healthy gut I | host: Homo sapiens | reverse complement strand
TCAGTCGCCTGCGTTCCGGACAAACATTGCTCCCTCGGGGGCAGTCCGTTTCTTTCCCCGGTCCGTTGGTTGTCTCTTTCTTGGCATAAAACCTTCCGTTCTTGTCCTGTAAAGTGTTGCGAAAAACGCCTCGCAGGCGCCCGCAGGCGCCATGCAAACAGCAGCCGGGGCAGCCCGGCCCTTAGCACACGGCAGTTTCGCCCTTTGGGGAGGGGGCGAAACTGCGTGCAATCAAATGTGTTTGCCCGGCTCAGCCGGTCAAACCACGCCCCCAGCCGCCGGCTTCATAGCAGCGACCCGTGGCACCGGGGGCACTGGGTGGCGCTGGGCACCAGCAGCAGGATCTTCCCGCAGTGGGGGCACCGTCCCCCCAGAATGATCAGCAGCCAGCCCCAAGGGGCAGATGGCCAGGCCCACCCAGAGCTGGGAGAGGATGATAAAGAAGCAGCCGCAGACAATGATGGTCCAGCCGGTTTTTCTCGCTTGTCGATGGTCCATAAGGGTCTCCTTTCTTGGGGCAGGGGCCTGGCGGAGGTCAGGAAATGTCCTGCCAGGTCCAAATATTTTGTAGCCGTTGACCGCGATGTGCTCCTTCCGCCCCCTGGGCATTCTCCCCCAGGAGCAGGTCGAAGACCTGGGCGGTGGCGGCAGCTTCCGTAGGCATCACCCGGATCAGGCGGCGGGTCTCGGGGTTCATGGTGGTCAGCCACATCATCTCCGGATCGTTTTCGCCCAGTCCCTTGGACCGCTGGACGTTTACCTTTTGCCGGACCTCAGCTCCTTAGGATGTCCGCCTTCTCCCGCTCGGAGTAGGCGAACCACGTCTTTTCGCCGCCCTTTTCCCTGCAGGTGATCTCAAACAGCGGCGTCTCCGCGATGTAGACGTAGCCCTCCCGGATCAGGGTGGGGCACAGGCGGTACAGCATGGTCAAAATCAGCGTGCGGATCTGGAAGCCGTCCACATCGCCATCGGTGCAGATGACCACCTTGCTCCACCGCAGATTGCTCAGGTCGAACTGGTTCAGATCCTTCACCGCTTTGCCGCTGACCTCCACGCCGCAGCCCAGCACCTTCATCAGGTCGGTAATGACGTCACTTTTGAAGATGCGGGGATAATCGGCCTTCAGACAGTTCAAAATCTTGCCGCGGACGGGCATCAGGCCCTGGAACTCCGCGTCGCGGCTCTGCTTGCAGGCGCCCAGTGCGGAGTCGCCCTCCACGATATAGATCTCCCGCCGCTCCACGTCCTTGGTGCGGCAGTCCACGAATTTCTGGACGCGGTTGGCAATGTCGATCTTCTCCGTCAGCTTTTTCTTCTGGTTGATGCGGGTGCGCTCCGCCGTTTCGCGGCTGCGCTTGTTGATGAGCACCTGAGCTGCGATCTTCTCCGCCGCCTCCTTGTTCTCAATGAAGTAGATCTCCATGCGGCTGCGGAGGAATTCCGTCATGGCCTCCTGAATGAACTTGTTGGTGATGGCCTTCTTGGTCTGGTTCTCATAGCTGGTCTGGGTGGAGAAGTTGTTGCTCACCAAAATGAGGCAGTCCTGTACGTCGGGAAACGTGATCTTCGATTCGCCTCTGGTGTATTTGTTGTTCTGTCCCGAGGTATTTATCGATGGCGGACACCATGGCCGAGCGGGTGGCCTTCTCCGGACTGCCGCCGTGCTCCAGAAAGCTGGAGTTGTGGTAGTGCTCGATGCGATGCCACGCTATTGGAAAAGCACAGGGCCACGCTGAGCTTCACCTTGTACTCCGGCTTGTCCGCGCGGTCGCGGCCACGGCGCTCCGCCTCCCAGAACACCGGCTCTGTCAGGGAGTCCTCCCCCGCCAGCTCGCGGATATAGTCGGCGATGCCGTTTTCATACAAGCCTGGGTCTCGGCAAAGGCCGGGGCCCCCTGGTCCCGGAACCGGAGACGGAACGTGACGCCGGCGTTCACCACAGCCTGCCGCTTCATCACGTCCTGATAGTATTCCAGCGGCACGGCGATGTCGGTAAACACCTCCAGATCCGGCAGCCAGCGAATGGTGGTGCCGGTCTTTTTTTCCGGTCGGCGGGGGGCCTTTTCCAGGCCCCCCACGATTTTCGCCCCCGCTTTTAAAGTGGAGGCGGTACCCCGGCCCCGTCCCGCCAGACGGTGACGTCCATGTAGCGGGAGGCGTACTGGGTGGCGCAGGAGCCCAGGCCGTTGAGCCCCAGGGAATACTCATAGTTCTCGCTTTTTTCGTTGTCGTACTTGCCGCCGGCGTACAGCTCGCAGAAGACCAGCTCCCAGTTGTAGCGCCTCCTTCTCGTTCCAGTCCACGGGGCAGCCGCGGCCGTTATCCTCCACCTGGATTCTCCCATCCCGGAAGCGGGTGAGGATGATCTCCCTGCCGTGGCCCTGCCGGGCTTCATCGATGGCATTGGACAGGATCTCGAATACGGCGTGCTCGCAGCCGTCCAGCCCGTCGGAGCCGAAGATGACGCCGGGGCGCTTGCGCACCCGGTCGGCCCCCTCCAGCATGGAGATGGAGTCGTTGCCGTATTCCTGTTTGACGTTTTGCCATGGAAGTTCTCCTTGTCCTGGAAAAACGGGGGAAAACCGCCCGAAATCCGTAAAAAGATTACCCTTTATCATAATCCCATTCTCCGGGGATGTCAAGGGTTTGCTGCCCCCCCCGCCGCCTTGGGATCAGGCCTTCCCGTCCAGGCGGATGACGGTGAGGTATTCCCCGTGCTGCTGGGCCAGGGCCTCCTCAATCTGCTTTTTTATAGGGGCCGGCCGCTGGTCGGTCATGTCATAGGGCACCGCCAGGTCAAAGACCATCTTGGTCTGCTTGGCCCCCCGGACCAGGCGGAAGTCGTGGACCGACAGCCGGGGGCTGACGGCGGCCACCACCCCCTCCACCGCCTGGCGCATGGCGTTCCACTCCGCGTCGTCCTGGACCACCGGGTCGTAGTGGATGACCAGGTGGACGTTGAGCTGTTCCAGCACCTGGCACTCGATGTCGTCGATGATATCGTGGCAGACCAGGGGGTCCTCCTGGGCGCTGAGCTCCACATGGACCGAGGCGTAGCACTGGCCGGGGCCGTAGTCGTGGACCACCAGGTCGTGGATGCCCAGGACCTTTTTCGTGGGAGAGGATCAGGGCGCTGATCTTCTCCGCCAGCCCCCGGTCCGCCCCCCTGGCCCAGGAGGGGGAGATGGTCTCCCGGGCGATGCCCACCCCCGACCAGAGGATGAACACCGCCACCGCCAGGCCCACATACCCGTCCACCGTGAGGTGGGCAAAGTGCTCCACCAGGCAGCCGGCCAGGACGGCGGCAGAGGAGATCACATCGTTCCGACTGTCCACCGAGGTGGCCTGGAGGGTGGTGGACTGGATGTGCCGGCCCAGCCCGGCAAAGAACCGGGACATCCACAGCTTCCCCAGAATCGCGACGATGAGCACCCCAAAGACCACCGGCGAGGTGTCCACCGGCTGGGGGTGGAGGATCTTCCCCCACCGAGGACTGGGCCAGGTCCGCCCCGATCACCAGGATCAACGCGGCCACCACCCAGGCCGGAGATGTATTCATACCGGGCATGGCCGTAGGGGTGGTCGGCGTCCGCCGGTCGCTGGGCCATGCGGAACCCCAGCAGGGTCACCACCGAGGAGGCCGCGTCCGAGAGGTTGTTCACCCCGTCGGCCACAAGGGCCACCGACCCGGAAAACACCCCGCCAGCACCTTGCCCAGGCACAGCAGGGGCGTTGCACAGGATGCCCACCACCCCCGCCAGCTTTCCCACCGCCAGGCGGACGGCGGGGGGAGTCCCGGTTCTGGGCGTCCTTCACGAACAGCCGCAGCAGCAGTTTTGTCATGGTCCCCTCACCTCTCACGTCTTTCTTGTTCCATGCTATGTGCCCTTCCCCACCCCGGTGCCGGAGAAAAAAAAAGAACCCCCAGGCCAGTTGCCTCTGCCTGGCCCGTGGGAGTATCCACTGTCACCTGGGACCCGGCGGTCTCTGCACCGCCTGCACATGTTTGGGTGATTATACCACAGCCCCGCACAGAAAGGCAAGGCTAACTTCCGGTCCTCGCAAGCCCCCCCCCCCTGCCCCCTGGGCCCGGCTTGCGTTGCCGGGGAATTTCCTGTAAAATAGGGGAAAACCCCTGTCCCTTTCTCCCCATTCCTATCTGAGGTGTCTATGGCCCAAGACCTGCTCTTTCCCGGAAATATCCTCTCCCTCCACCGGGCCGCGGTGGATAAGCTGGCCCGGCAGGGCGACAGGGACGCCGCCCTGCTCTACCTGGTCCTGGCCGCCGGGGGGAACAGCGGGGCCCTTCCCTGGGGCCCGGAAAAGGTGGAGGGGGCCAAGAACACCCTCATCCAGCTGGGTCGCCCCCCTCGGACGCCGCGGTCCCCCCCGTCCCCCAGAAGCTGGAGGACGACCGCCCGCCGGAGTACACCTCCCAGGACATCGCCCAGGCCCTCCAGGACCGGAAGGGCTTCCGGGACCTGGTCCCCTGCGGTGGAGCAGCCTGCTGGGGAAGGTCCTCTCCCCCTCTGACCTGAAAATCGAAAATCCTCTACACCCTGTACGACTTTCTCGCTCTGCCCCCCTGGAGGTGCTGCTCACCCTCACCGGCTGGTGCGTGGAGCAGGCCAAGGCCAAGGGCCCCGGCCGGAAGCCCACCCTCCCCAGATCCGCCGGGAGGCCTACAAGTGGCAGAAGGCAGGGATTGACACCCTGGAGGCCGCCGACGCCCACCTCCGCCGCCTCACCCGGCTCAACCAGCGGGGCACGGAGCTCATCCAGCTCCTCTTCGGGGAGAGCCCGCGCCCCGGTGGCCAAGGAGGCGGAGTACCTGGACCAGTGGATCCAGAAGGGCTTTCCCGACGACCTCCTCCTCCTGGCCCGGACCGGACCATCTACCATCTGCAGAGCTTCAAGTGGAGCTACATGAACGGCATCCTCAACCGCTGGCAGGCCAAGGGCCTGACCACCGTGGAGGCGGTGGAGGCCTACGACCGCTCCCACCGCCCCGCCTACGCCAAACCCCCGGCCCGCCGCCGGCCCTGCCCCCTGGACCGGGGCGGCAGGGGGTGGTCTCCCCGGGAGGACGTGGACCGGATGTTCCAGGAACTCCAACCCGCCGGGGGCGACCCCAGAAAGGAGGGCTGACCCATGTCCTACAGCCCAACCATCCTCGCCCGGGCAGAGGCCCGGCTCAAGCAGGCCCAGGAGGCCCACCGCCGCCAGCAGGCCCAGCAGCAGGCCGCCATCCACCAGGCCCTGCCCCGGACGGCGGAGATCGACCGCCGCCTGCGCCAAACCGCCCCCGGATCCTGGCGGCCTCCCTCCGACAGGGCGCCAATCAGGAGGGCGCCCTGGCCGCCCTCCGCCGGGAGAACCTGGCCCTCCAGGAGGAGGAGCGGGCCCTCCTCACCCAGGCCGGCTACCCCGCCGACGCCCTGGAGGACACCCCCTCTGCCCCCTGTGCGGCGACCGGGGCTGGAAGGGGGCGGCCATGTGCTCCTGCCTGGGGGATCTCTGCCGCCAGGAGCAGATCGCCGAACTCTCCTCCCTGCTGGACCTGGGGGGACCAGTCGCTTCCAAACCTTCCGCCTGGACTACTACAGCGACCAGGTGGACCCCAGTACGGCCGCTCCCCCCGGAGGCCATGGCCCCCTCATCCTCCGGGTCTGCCGGCAGTATGGGGAGGGGTTCCCCCAGTACCCCCACCGGAACCTCTTCCTCTACGGGGCCCCCGGGGCTGGGGAAGACCTTCCTCTCCGCCTGCATCGCCCGGACGGTGGCGGAGAAAGGGTGCTCCGTGGTCTACGACACCGCCGCCAACGTCTTTGCCCGGTTTGAGGAAAAAGAAGTTCCTCCGCTACGGGGAGGAGGCCCGCCAGGCCGGGGAGGACACCCGCCGCTACCTGGCCTGCGACCTGCTGATCCTGGACGACCTGGGCCGCGAGTTCACCTCCCCTTCGTCCAGGCCGCCCTGTACCAGGTGGTGAACACCCGGCTCATCGACGGGAAGCACACGGTGATCTCCTCCAACTTAGACCCCGAGGGGCATCCGCCAGCGGTACTCGGCCCAGGTGGCCTCCCCGGCTCCAGGGGAGTACCTCTGCCTGGGGTTTTTTTGGGGAGGATATCCGGCAGGCGCGCCGGGGGATGAGGGTTCCTCTCCCGGGAAGGGGGGTATGTACCCTTCGGGTGGGTGGCTCCGAAGCCACCTTGGGGCGCGCCCCGGGGGCCCCGCCGACTCCGGCGGGGGAGCCCGACTTTCTTTGGAAGAAAGTCGGGGGAAAGAACACCAGGGCGGAAGAGGTTCTTCCTCCCTGGACCCACCTTTTCTGGTTTGGGGGGGGACCCTGCGGGGGTCCTCCTTCTTTTTTTCTTGCCTGGCCTGCGGCCCATTTTCCTTAACGCCCGTAACGGCCCGCCCCCCGCTGGGCGGGCTGGGAGGGGTGGGTTTCTTGCAGACGGAAGGGGCCTTCCCACCCCCAAAGCCTTCCCTTGGGGGTCGAACAGTCCGGGGACTGTTCGGTCAGGTCCAGGCGAAGAAGCGAAGCCACCATAAACCATAGGTGGGCCGGCGCGCACACTGGGTCGGATGAGGGGGCGACTTGGTACCCAACCTTTCCTTGTAGAAGCAGAAAAGGGGGGCTCTCGTCTGTCGCCTCAACGGAGTTTTTCTTTTGCCCCGTTGGGCAACCCGGTCGCCCCCTCATCAGTCACCTCCGGTGACAGCTTCCCCCCAAGGGGAAGCCTTCGCAGGTAGTATACCTCTGCCGCAACGAAATGGCCCAACCCCCGCTCCCGCAAAATGCGAATCCAAATCAGGGCACGCAGATGGGCTTCGAAATAGCCCCACGATCGAGACAATGCAGCACAACCGCCAAAACCAGCGAGTGGGAACGAGCGGGCCCTAACCCGGGGGGGCCGGGGGGCCTCCCCCCGCGACTCTTTGCGTCCGGGCTTTCTCTAGAGAAAGCCTGGATCCCCCGCCCGGGACCGGGCGGGGAACCACCCCGCAGGGGCTAACCTGCGCCAGTCCTGACGGGACCACCTGCCGAAGGCAACCCCAGGCCCCCGGCCCCACGCCTGGAACCGAGCCCCAACAGAAAACGACCCCTTTGGCCCGCTGCCAAAGAGGTCGTTCTTTTTCTTTTCGGCGGGGACTCACGCCTCCAGCACCAGGGCCCGGTACGCCTTTGCGGAGCAGAACCTGGCCCACGGCGGACAGGGAGGCCTGGTCCCACTGGAAGAGGTCCCGGGCCAGGGCCATCACATCCTCCCGGGTGACGGCGTCGTAAGCCGCCAGGATGGCCTCTGGGGTGAGGATCTCCCCGGAGAAGAGGAGGGACCGGCCGGCGTGGCTCATCCGGGCCTGGGTGGACTCCAGGCCCATGATCACGTTGGCCTTGGACTGCTCCCGGCCCGCTCCAGTTCCTCGTGGGTGGGGCCCTGGTCCCGGAGCTGGTCCACCACCTGGCGGATGGTGGCCAGGGCCTTGGCCTCGGTGTCGCGGTTCAGGGCGGTGTAGATGCAGAACACCCCGGTGTCCGCGTGGCCCGCCCGTAGGAGTAGATGGAGTAGCACAGTCCCGCTCTGCTCCCGCACCTGCTGGAACAGGCGGGAGGACATGCCGCCCCCAGAATGGAGGAGAAGCAGCTGCAGGGCAAAACCGCCGGGGGAGTTGTAGTCCAGCCCCGGGAAGGCCAGGGTGAGGTGGTTCTGCTCAATGGGCTTGGGGGTGGCCACAAAGGCAGGGGGTGTACTTCGCCGGCACCACCGGCTGGGGCTGGCCCGCCGGCAGGGCGGAAAACCGCTGGCGAAGGTCGGCCAGGTCGGCCTGGGTAAAGCTCCCCGCCAGGGCCACCACGGTATTGTCCCCCCGGTAGTGGCTGTGGTGGTAGGCCTTGAGGGAGTCCCCGGTCATGGTGGCCAGGGTCTCCGGCACCCCCAGGATGGGCCGGGCCAGGGGGGGCCCCTGAAAGACCGCCCCGAAGAGCTTCTCGGCGCACAGATCCTCGGGGTTGTCCTCGTACATGCCGATCTCCTCCAGGATGACGCCCCGCTCGGTCTCCACCGAGGACTGGGCGAAGGCGGAGTGGTAGACCATGTCACAGAGGATGTCCGTGGCCTGGGCCAGGTGCTCGTCCAGCACCCGGGCGTAAAAGCAGGTGCACTCTTTGGTGGTAAAGGCGTTGATCTGGCCGCCGATGGCGTCGGTCTCCCGGGCGATGTCCTGGGCGGAGCGGGTGGCGGTGCCTTTGAAGAGCATGTGCTCAATGAAATGGGCCGCGCCGGACTCCGCCGCGGTCTCCTCCCGGGAGCCGCCGCCGATCCAAATCCCCAGGCGGCGCGGGCGGACGGTGTCAATCCGCTCGGTGACGATGCGCACCCCATTGGGGAGGGTTTCGATGGAACACATAGGGAATCTCCATTCTATGGAAAATTTTGTGGGCCGAGGGGCCAGGGGGCGTACCCTTCGGGTGGGTGGCTCCGAGCCGCAGCCGGGGCTGCACGCCCCGGGGGCCCGCCGACTCCGGCGGGGAGCCCGACTTTCTTTGGAGAAAGTCGGAGGAAAGCACCAGGGCTCCGCCCTGGACCCGGGTTTTTATGGCCGCTCGTTCCCACTCGCTGGTTTTTGGGATTGTTGCCTCTGATGCGTTCGAAGGGCTATTGCCTCCGGGATGCTAAAACCGATTTGGGACGCATTTTTGAGGGAAAATATGCTGAAAAGCATTTTTGTGAAAGAAAGTTCCCAAATCAGGGTACGTAGATGGGCAGCGAAATAGCCCCACGACCGAGACAATGTGGCACACAACGCCAAAACGAGCGAGTGCCAACGAGCGGGCCATAAAAAAGGGGCCAGGGGGCAGCGCCCCCGGCGCTCTTTCTTCCGGCTTTCTCTGGAGAAAGCCGGGCTCCCGCCCGGAGTCGGGCGGGGAACCCACCTCGCAGGTTCTAACCTGCGCTGGGCCAGAAAAGACCACCAGTCCCCCAGCTGGGCGGGCTGGATAAGGAAAAATGGGGGGGCGACTCTTTGCGTCCGGGCTTTCTCTAGAAAGCCTGGATCCCCCGCCCGGGACCGGGCGGGAACCCCTCGCAGGTGCCAACCTGCGCCGGTCCAAGCCTGGACCACCTGCCGACGGCAGTAGGCCCCCGGCCCCCGAAGGGCCTATGGCCCCAGTCCAGAAGGCCCCTGCCGGCCATGGACCTTACCGCTTCTTCTCCAGCGTCGTCCCCAGGGACTTCTCGGAGATGGACTCCCAACAAGGATGGCGTGCTCCATCCGCCCGTCCAGGACGGTGACCGACCCCACCCCGTGCTCCACGGCGTGGATGCAGTTCATGGGCCCCATTGGGGATCATCCCGGCGATGAGGCCGCTGTCCATGAGCTCCTTGGCCCGGTTCACGTCCATCTTGGCGATGCGGGTGGACTGGTTGTGGCTGTCCACCAGGATGCCGTCGGTGTCGGTGAGGAAGATGAGCTTGTCCGCCCCCATGGCCTCGGCCACCGCCCGGGCCGCGTCGTCGGCGTTGCAGTTGAGGGCGCCCCCTCCTCGGCGCGGGCGATGGGGGAGACCACCGGCAGGTACCCCCCTCCAGGAGAGTGCGCAGCACCGGGGGTCCACCTTGGTGATGGAGCCCACCAGGCCCAGGGCCTTGTCCCGCGCCGGGCGGTGATGAGGCCCCCGTCCCGGCCGGACAGGCCGCAGGCCGGGCGCCGATGCGGTCCAGGGCGGCCACGATGGCTTTGTTCACCCGGGCGGAGAGGGGCCATCTCCGCGGCGTCCAGGGCGGCCTCGTCGGTGACCCGGTAGCCGTTTTCAAAGTGGCTCTCCACGTTCAGTCTTTCCAGCAGGGCGGAGATCTCCTTCCCGCCCCCGTGGACCAGGACCACCCGCACCCCCACGGACTGCAGGGCGGCGGCCCTTCCAGAATGGTGTCGGTGGAGGCCGCGTCCAGGGGCCGAGCCGCCGTACTTGATCACGATGGTCCGCCCGGCGTCCGGCGCAGGAGGGAGCACATCCAGCAGGGCCCGGACCTTGCTCATCCCGTCCATGCCGTGCTGGACGTCGTACTCGTGGAGGGACTGCTTGGCATAGTCTACGTCAGAGGGGCAGTCGATATACTCGATGCCCCGCTTCTGCGGGTCTCCGCCCCTTGCCGGTGATGAGGAGGACGGAGGGCTCCCGGCAGCCCAGCACCGCCTGGCGGATGGCCTCCCCCGGTCGGGGACGATGGTTGTAGTCGCAGCCCTCTGCTGCTCTACGTACTGGGCGATGTCCCGGCAGATGTCCTCCACCGGCTCCTCCCCGGCGTCCTCCTCGGTGAGGATGACCAGGTCGGCATACTTGCCGGAGATTTCCCCCAAATCCTTTCTTCGGTCATAGGCCTTGTACCCCGGGCAGCCGAAGACGGTGACCACCCGCCGGCCGGGATACTCCTCCCGGACGGACTGGAAGAGGGTCTCGAAGGACATGCGGTTGTGGGCGTAGTCCACAATGACGGAGACCTTCTCGTCGGCGTTGGAATAGACCTCCATGCGGCCGGGCACCCGGGCCTTCATGAGGCCCACGTAGATGCACTGCTCCGGGATGCCCAGGCCCTCGCACACGGCGATGGCGGCCAGGGCGTTCTGCACGTTGAAGAGCCCCGGCATGGTCAGCCGGAACTCCCGGCTGAAGCGGGGAGTCTTGCACCCGGAAGAGGATGTCGTCGCCCTGCTTGCGGACCTGGGAGCCGAAGATGGTGGCCGAGGGGTCCTTTTTGGGAGAAGGTGATGATCCGGGGCAGTTCTTCCGGGCGGCCTCCAGCACCCGGTCGGCGTGGTCGCAGTCCAGGTTCACGCAGGCGGCGGCCGCCTGGGCGAAGATCCGCAGCTTGGAGGAGAAGTAGTCCTCAAAGTCGGGGTGCTCGATGGGGGAGATGTGGTCCAGGCCGATGTTCAAAAACACGGCGGCGGCAAACTCCACGTTCTTCACCCGGTCATACTTCAGGGCCTGGCTGGACACCTCCATGGTGAGGTAGGGGATGCCGGCCGCCACCGCGTGGGCAAAAGTGCCGCTGGAGATCCAGGGGCTCCGGCGTGGTGAGGTGGGACTCGAACTTCTCCACCCCGTCGTAGGTCTCGATGGAGGAGATCACCCCGCTGGCGGGCTGCCCTTGGCGGCCAGGTACTCGTCAAAGATGTACTTGAGGTAGTAGGCCGTGGAGGACTTGCCCTTGGTGCCCGTGATCCCCACCACCCCCCAGCTTGGAGGAGGGGTGGTTGTAGTAGAAGTCAGCCAGGTAGGCCATGGCCAGGCGGACGTCGCTGACCAGGATGCAGGGCAGGTCCACCTGGTCATACTTCTTCTCTGCCAGGTAGACGAAGGCCCCCTGCTCCTTGGCCGACTGCAAAAACTCCACCTTGAAGTGGGCCCCCTTGCAGATGAACAGGGGTGCCGGGGACCACTTGGCGGGAGTCACAGCTCACCAAAGCCACCTCTCGGGTGAGAGGGGCGCCGGAGAAGTCCAGCTGCAAATTCTTTCTCTGCAGCAAAGCTGAAGGTAATCCCCCAGGGGATAAAGGGGTGAGGCTCATAATCATTTTCCTTTCTACTGGACTGGAACCTGAGAGGTGGGGCGGCGCCCCACCTCTGTTTATACGTTTCGCAGTTGTTTGCCGCAGCGGAGGATGGCCTGCTCGGCCAGGACCTCCATGGCGTCCATGTAATAGGGGGGCAGGCTGTGGAGCGCCCGGTAGACCGACAGCTCCGTGCAGGCCCAGGATGGCGCAGTCACAGCCAGCCTGGCGGAGCGAGGCGTCCACCTCGCCGAACTTCTCCCGGGAGCCGGTCTCCCCCTTTTTTGATCTCGTCGTAGATGATGGACATCACCGTCTTCTGCAGCCTCTCCGGCAGGGGTCACCGGGGTGAGGCCGGCGGCGGTGAGTTCCTTTTGGTAGAGCCCCGTCTGGATGGTGCCGTCGGTGGCCAGGATGCCCACGGTCTTCTTCCCCCATGGCCTGGATGGCGGCCACCGTCTCCCGGATCATGGATGATGGGGATGTGGAGCTGGGCCTGGAGCCGGTCGACAAAGTAGTGGGAGGTGTTGCAGGGGATGGCCAGCACGGTGCACCCCCCCCTCCAACAGTTTGGCCCCGGCCAGGAGGCGGCATAGACCGCCTCCGCCTGGTCTGGGGGGTACCCAGGATACCGGCGGTGCGGTCGGGGATCTTCGCGTCGCTCCCAGATGAGCACCCGCAGGTGCTCCTGGTCGGTTTCAGCCTGGGTGCGGTCAATGATCCGCTGGTAAAGGTGTTGGTGGCCTGGGGACCCATGCCCCCAGGACGCCTAGGATGCCTTCCTGTTGTGCTTTCATGGGAAAAACCCTCCCTTCCTTTGGCAGGTACCCGGTGGGTACTGCCGCTTCTGTTGTGGCGTAGGGGCGCGCCCCGGGGGGCCCGCCTGCCCGGCGGGGTCCCCATTTCTCCCGAGAAATGGGGAGAAAGAGGGCCGGGGGCAAGCCCCCTGGACCCCCGAGTTTTTATGGCCGCTCGTTGCCACTCGCTGGTTTTTGGGGCCGGTGTCTTTGGTGCGTTCGAGGGGGCTATTGCTTCTGATATCCTAACACCGATTTGGGACGCATTTTTCGAAAAATATGCTGAAAAGAATTTTATGCAAGAAAGTCTCCAAATCAGGGTACGTACATGGGGCTCGTAATAGCCTATCGACCGGAACAATGTGGGCCCAACCGCCAAAACGAGCGAGTGGGAACGAGCGGCCATAAACCCGGGGGGCGGGGGGTCACCCCCCGCGACTCTTTGCGTCCGGGCTTTCTCTAGAGAAAGCCTGGATCCCCCGCCCGGGACCGGGCGGGAACCCACCTCGCAGGGGCTAACCTGCGGCGGTCCAAACGGGACCACCTGCCGACGGCGCCGGCCCCCACCCTTACGCCTTCCGTTCGTAATACGTCTTAAACTTCTGAAAATGCCCCAGCAGATTCTTCTCCATCCGCAGGGTGCGCATCAGGGACTTGTCCTTGTCGTAGAACAGGGGGGCGAACCTCCCTTCCCCTGGCGCATCAGCTCCCGCATGGGCTGGTGATAGTCCGAGACGATGTAGGTAAAAGGCCACCTTCCGGGGCACCACCCGCCAGAGGCTGGGCCTGTCCGCCAGGACGAAGGGGGAGATCTTTCTTCTCCACCTGGTCCTCCACCAGGAGCTTGGCGATGTTGTGGCCCGCGCCGGTGACGTAATAGTTCTCCGCGGCCCTGGCGGCAGTTGATCTCAAAGGCCTTGAACTTTCCGTCCCGGCGGTCGTACTTGATGTCAAAGTTGGAAAAGCCCACAAAGCCGATGGCCTCCAAAAAGGCCCGGATCTTCTCGGCGAAAGGCCCGCAGGGCTCGTTGAGGATGACGGCGTGGTTGCCGCTGCCGTGGGGGGTGTGCTCCTCCAGCAGCACATGGCCCACGCACATCAGGCGCACCTGCCCGCCGGCGCCGGAGTAGTTGGTCATCACCCGCATAAAGGTGTCGTCTCCGGGGATGAACTCCTGGAGGATCATGGTGTCCGGATAGCCGGAGGCGTAGACCTTGTCCAGAACGGTCTCCAGGTCTTTGCCGGTCCCGGCAGATGAAGACCTTCTCGTTGCCGGGGAAGGGGGTGCTCCCCAATAGGCCACCCCGTTGGCAGGCTTACAGATGTAGGGGGCTGGAAGGGCAGGGCGAAGTCATGGCCCATCTCCCGGCGGTGGATGACGGTGGCGGGGTGGTCCAGGCCGTACCGGTCGCACAGGGCGTAAAACTTCTCCTTGTTGATCAGGGTGTTGATAAGCTCCCCGCTCACCGTGGCGGCCAGGCAGTTTGGGGGGGAACTGGTCCTTGTTCTCCGCGGCCAGCTGGACATAGCTGTCCCCGCAGCCGATGACCAGGACGGTCTTGTCCGGAAACTCCCCGGCCACCTGGGCCACGTTCTTCCGGAAGGTAGCCGCGTCCTCGTTGTCGGGGCACACCCGGTAGTCGAGGATGGCGGAGCCATAGGCCGGGCCGGTGGCAAACTTGCCATAGCACACCGAGCGCACCCCATAGGCCTCATGAAAGGCCCTGGCCACGGAGTACACGTTGATGTCCCCGCCAAAGAGGAGGGGCTGGAAGTTGTGTTCCATAGGATGTTTCGCTTCCTTTTTATCGTTCATTCCGGGGAAAGAGAGGAGCCCTAGGGGGCTCCTCCTGGTATTCCCTTGTCTGGGATCTTCTATCCATGGTAGGCCCCGCCTGCCCGGCGGGGGCCCTCTGTCATCGGCAGGTGGTTCCGTTGGAACCGTTGCAGGGTGGGCCCTGCGACGTGAGTCCCCCGCCGACGACCGCGGGGGAGCCCGACTTTCTTTGAAGAAAGTCGGGGGAAAGAACACCAGGGCTCCGCCCTGGACCCCGGTTTTATAGCCGCTCGTTCCCACTCGCTGGTTTTTGGGGCGGTTGTCTCTGATGCGTTCGAGGGGCTATTTCTTCCGGTATGCTAAAACCGATTTGGGACGCATTTTCTAGGAAAAATATACTGGAAAGCATTTTTGCGAAAGAAAGTTTCCAAATCAGGGTACGTATGTGGGCTCCGTAATAGCCCAACTACCGGAACGATGTGCCACAACCGCCAAAACGAGCGAGTGCCAACGAGCGGGCCCTAAAACGGGGGGCGGGGGCCCTCCCCCGCGACTCTTTGCGTCCGGGCTTTCTCTAGAGAAAGCCTGGATCCCCCGCCCGGGACCGGGCGGGGAACCACGTCGCAGGGCCCACCCTGCGGCGGTCCCAACGGGACCACCTGCCGATTTAGCAGCAGCCCCCAAAGGGTCTGTATCCCCTCACCCACTGACGCGGGAGACTTGGTAAACCCCCCGCACCTGGTTGAGCTTGTTCATAATGGTGGTCACCTCGCTCTGGGCGCGGACCTCCACCACCAGGTTCATCTTGGCATACCCGTCCGGCAGGACGTTGACATTCATCCCCAGGATGTTGATCTTGGAGGAGGCCATCACCGTGGTGATGTCCATGGCCAGGCCGGGGCGGTCCTTGGCGATGAGGTCCAGGGAGGTCTTGTAGGTGTTCAGGCTGTCGGGGTCCCAGCTGACCTTGATCCACCGGTCCTTCTCCTGGGGATCTTTGCATCCCCGTCACGGCGTTGGGGCAGTCCCTCCGGTGGACGGACACGCCGTAGCCCCCCGGGTGATGAAGCCCACAATGGGGTCCCCAGGCACGGGGTGCAAAGACTTGGCAAACTTCACCATGCACTCCGTCATCCCGGAGACGATGACCCCGGAGACCGAGTGCTTCTTGTTCCCCCCTTGGCCACGCCGGAGTCCAGGGCGGTAGAGGCCTGCTCTGCCGCGGCCTGTTCGGCGGCGGCCCGCTGGGCGGCCAGCTTCTCCGCCTGCTGCCGGTCCTGGTGGACCAGCTCGTCCCGGGCGCGGTTGGCGCACTTCTGGGCGGAGGCCCCGCCGTAGCCGATGGCGGCGTACATGTCCTCCAGGGAGTTGAAGCGGACCTTCTCCAGGATGTTGGGGGAGCATCTCCTCGGTGGTGAGCATCCCTTCGATGGTGAGACCTAGGTGCTTCAGTTCGCTCTCGAACATGGCCCGGCCGTTGGCGATGTTCTCATCCCGCTTCTCCCGCTTGAACCACTGGCGTATCTTGGAGCGGGCCTCGTTGCTCTTGGCAATCTTCATCCAGTCCCGGCTGGGGCCCTTGGCGGACTTGGAGGTGATAACCTCCACGATGTCCCCGGACTTGCGCTGGTAATCAAAGGTGACGATGCGCCCGTTGACCTTGGCGCCGGTCATGTGGTTGCCCACGGCGGAGTGGATGGTGTAGGCGAAGTCGATGGGCGTGGCGCCGGCGGGCAGGTTGATCACATCGCCGTTGGGGGTGAACACGAACACCTCATCGGCGAACATGTCCACCTTCAGGGTGTGCACAAAATCCTCGGGATCGGTGCCCTCCTGATTCTCCAGCAGGCGGCGGATCCAGGCGAAGGTGTCCTCGGTGCCCAGCCGGCTTGCTTCAGGCCCTGCTTGTACTTCCAGTGCGCGGCGACGCCGTATTCGGCGGTCTCGTGCATCTCTTTGGTGCGAATTTGGACCTCGAACGGGATGCCGTCCGCACCGATGACGGTGGTGTGGAGCGACTGGTACATGTTCGGCTTGGGCGTGCCGATATAGTCCTTGAAACGGCCCAGCACCGGCTTGAACATGTCGTGGATGCAGCCCCAGGACGTTATAGCAGTCGGGGATGTCGTCCACGATGACCCGAAAGGCGAACAGGTCGAAGATCTCCTCGAGGGTCTTGTTCTGGGTGAACATCTTGCGGTAGATGGAGTAGATATGCTTGATGCGGCCATAGACGGTGGCGTGGATGCCCTCCTGTTCCAGGCGGGCGGTGATCTCCTCCTGGATGTTTTCCATAAAGGTGGCGTGGGCAGCCGGCCTGGCGGGCCAGCTCGTCGGAGATGTCCCGATAGGCCACGGGGTCCAGGTACAGGAGGGACTGTCCTCCAGCTCCCACTTCATCCGCTGCATGCCCAGCCGGTGGGCGATGGGGGCGTAGATCTCCAAGGTCTCCAGGGCCTTTTTCCCGCCTGCTTGCGGCGTCTGGTACTCCAGGGTGCGGATGTTGTGCACCCGGTCGCAGATCTTAATGAGGATCACCCGCACATCCTTGGCCATGGCCATGAGCATCTTGCGCAGGTTCTCCATCTGCTCCTCCTCGGTGGAGGCGAAGTTCATTTTGGTGAGCTTGGTGACCCCCCACCAGGTCGGCCACGGTGGGGCTGAAGCGTTTGGCCACCTCCTCATGGGTGGCGTCGGTGTCCTCGATGGTGTCGTGGAGCAGGGCCGCCACGATGGAGTCGGTGTCCAGCTCCAGGTCGGCCACAATCTCCGCCACCGCCAGAGGGTGGGTGATATAGGGGGAGCCGTCCTTGCGCAGCTGCCCCTGGTGGCTGTCCTGGGCGAATTCAAAGGCCGTCGGATCCGTGCCCGCTCCCCTCGGGGGAGCAGTACTTTTGGATCTTCTCGTCCAGCTCTTGGTACCGGGCCTCCAGCTTGACGAAGGGGTCCGGCGTTTCCTCCGGCGTCTCCTGGGCCTCTGCCGGCGTGAATGAGCGGTTCTGTTCTAACTTATCCAACTTGTCCTCCATACGCAGCTCCCTTTCTTTTCCGCGTCTCTCTCCGGTTTTCCCCGCTCCCGGGCCCTCTCTCCTGGCCCGTGGTCAGGAACGGGGACTGCTTCTTCCTCCCTCGCCCCAGGCAATGGTCTGCAGGCGCTGATGATGGGGGACTGGGTAAAAGGCCAGCTTTCCTCCCGCCGCTTCCGCAGGCGGATGGCGGTGCCCCCCCCCTTTCTGGATGGTCACCAGGCCGAAACTCTCCAGCACTTCCAGGCAGACCATGGTGCGCAGGGTGGACTCCCCACAGGTCGTTTTCCTTGGCGATCTTCCGGGCCAGGCTCACGGGGATCTCCGTCACGTCCCCGTTGTGGCTGGCCAGGTACCGCCACACGGCGGCAAACTCCTCCCGCTGGGGATCATCTGCCGGGCCTCGTAGGGGAGATGGCCTCCCCCCGGGCGAACTTCCGGTACAGGGCCTGCTCGCTCACCTGCTGGGCGGTGTGGGGGGCGCAGGTCCACCAGGTGGAGCTGCACCGTCCGGGACCCCCGGTACTCGTTGATCTGGGGGTAGAAGGCCACGTCGGCCCGGTCCCCCGTTCAGCCCGGACTTGGCGGGTCATGGAGAAGAAGATCATGTCCACCGTGCGCCCATCCCGGCTGGCCCGCATCTTCAGGTGGCGGCCGCCGCCTTCGTCGGACATGCAGGTCACCGTCACCCCGACAGGGAAAAGACGGGCTTAGGGGTTGCCCGCGCCGTAGGGCTCCAGCATGGACAGGCCCTCCACCTCCTCCACGGTGAGGAGGGGCGGTGTTGGGGATCTCCCCGTCGATCTGGAGGGTGGAGACCAGCTCCTCCCCCACCCATGTCGGTGCGGGACGATCTCCCGCATCCGGGTGCGGAAGGCGGGGATGTTCTCCTCCCGAATGGTGAACCCTGCCGCCAGGGCGTGGCCGCCGAAGCCCTCCAGCAGGCCGGCGCAGTGCTCCAGGGCAGAGAAGAGGTTAAAGTTCTTGCAGGACCGGCAGGAGCCCTTTGCCCCGGCCGTCCTCCTGCAGGCAGATCATAAACGCCGGGCAGGAGTACCTCTCCGCCAGACGGGAGGCCACAATGCCCACCACGCCCTGGTGCCAGGCCTTGTCCGCCAGCACCAGGCAGTCGTACTGCTTCCGCCCGGCCAGCATGGCCAGGCACTGGTTAAAGACCTCCAGCTCCACGGCCTGGCGCTGGCGGTTGAGTTCGCACAGGGCATGGGCCATGGTCTCGGCCTGGTGGGTGTTCTCGGTGAGGATGAGCTCCACGGCCATGGCCGCCTGGCCCATGCGGCCGGCGGCGTTGATCCGGGGGGGGCAGTACAAACCCCACGGTGGTGGAGTTGATGGCCCGGTTCAGGGTACCCGCCTCCACCATCAGGGCGTACAGCCCCCCGGCGGCGGGTCTTTTTCCTCCAAGTTGAGCCCCCCACCCGGACGATGGTGCGGTTCTCCCCCAAAGCTTCATCACGTCGGCCACCGTGCCCACGGCGGCCAGGTCGGCGTACTCCTGGAAGAGGGGCGTGGTAGCGCTTCTCGCCTCCCAGGGCCAGCACCAGCTTCAGCGCCACACCCACTCCCGCCAGATGCTTGAAGGGATAGGGGCAGTCGCTCCGGTGGGGGTCCACCACCGCCAGCGCCGGCGGCAGTTCCTCCTTGCACTCGTGATGGTCGGTGATCACCAGGTCGATGCCCAGTTCCTTGGCGTACTCCGCCTCCTCCACGCCGGTGATGCCGCAGTCCACGGTGACGATGAGGCGAACCCCCTTCCTGGGCCAGGCGGTCCACCGCCTCCCGGTTCACCCCTAGCCTTCCGGACAGGCGGTTGGGGATATAGTAGCACACGTCCCCTCCCTGGTCCCGCAGGTAGTGGGTCAGCAGGCAGGTGGCGGTGATGCCGTCCACGTCGTAGTCGCCATAGACTGCCATCTTTTCTCCGTTGCGCAGGGCCCGGCCAATGCGCGCCACGGCCCGGTCCATGTCCTTGAGTAAGAAGGGATCTTGCAATTGGTCCTCTCCGCTGGAAAGGAGGGCCTTGACCTGGTTCAGGTCGGTCATACCCCGGGCACAAAGGGTGGCGGCAACCAGAAAGGGAACGCCTTGCCGTTCCATGGTCTGGCAGGTCTCCTGCGACCGCTGTGCGATATTCCACTGCTGATATTTCATGGTTGGGTCCTCTGTTTTCCGGTAAATTTCTATCCTTCCAACTGTCCTCTCAAAAGAGGATGAAAAAAAAAATGCTACTATCATTACATCATAAAAAGGATACCATAAAACCTCCCTTATCTCAAGAGAGATGGGAGGTTTTTTCCCTTTTTTTCAAGAAAAGCCCACCAAAAGAGCAGGCATTTGTGCGGTTATCGCACCCCTGACAGGGGCAAGGGCCCCGCCCACCGGACCCCAGGCAGAGGGAGACGTTGGGCCCCCATTCTCAGGCAAAAGGGAGAGAGCCCCCGCTCTCCCCCCTTTCGTCTCCTTCGATGTCAGCGCGGCTGACTTTGGGCGTGGGTCGCCTCCTTAAGGGTATCCATCCCCCTTTCCGTCCCATCGCCTGCCCCGGAAAAAGCAGGTCCGGGCAGCAGCCCGCAAAAAAAGACCCAAAGGGCCCCACACCTTTCCGCCCACGGACTCGCCCGGTAGGGCACGCCTCGCAGAGTTCCGCCGGCCGCAGCCGGCGGAAAAGGATCCAATCATGTTTTGACCGGCTCCGCCGGCCAAAAACATACTTCTCACCCGAGTGCCGGCTTCGCCGGCGCGGTTCGGGGTGCATCCCCCAATTTTGGGAGGGGCCTCCCACCAAGCAGGCAATCTGACACCCCCGTACTCTGCCCCCCCGAACGAAGCACTAACCTTTCCCGCCCCTCCCAAAATTCAATACGAGAAATGGTTCCGATCATAGGAAGAGAGATTTTGGAACTCCTCCACCCGCGCCTGGGCTTCTTCCGAAGGAGTGGCGGTGAGCACGCCGTTCTCCTCCACCCAGCCCTTGGTGTGGAGGACGGGGAGGGTGTGGGCGGTCTCCCCTGGGCCTGCATGTAGGCAGAGCCCTCCCAGCCCAGCATCTCAAAGACATGGTTCATCAGGAAGCAGGGGGACAGGTCCGGCCCTTGGCCCTGGAAGTCCTCCCCCAGCAGGTCCTTGGCGGCCTGGTTGCCCCAGATGAGGTACCAGGTGGAGTAGTAGTTTCGAAACCCCTCCTCGGTGGTGGTGTCCAAGCTGATGCCCAGCTCGGCGTACATGGAGCCATTGTTGCCCATCCAGGGCTTGTGGTCCCCGTAGAGGAGGAGGACCACGGGCTCGTCCAGGGTATCCAGGTAGTCGGCGAACTGCTCCACCCAATCGGAAGTGTTTTCGATGTGGAGGAAGTAGTTGTTCAGGGCGTTGAGGGTGGTCTGCTGGTAGTCCCCGGTGCAGTAATCCCCGCTGGCCCCCAGACCCGGTCGGTGTCATATGGGCCGTGTCGTTGGTAGGTGACGTTGAAGTAGTAGAGGTGGGGCCTCGTTGGTGGCAAAGTACTCGGTGAGCCGCGCCTCCAGATCGGGGAAGAACACGTCGTCGTAGGCCACGTCCTCCCCCTCCTGGATGAACTGGTAGTAGTAGTTGTCGGTGAAGAGGTAGTCATCCAGGCCCAGGTTGGGGTTCACCGTCAGGCGGTTGTAGAACCAGTCCCGGCAGGGGTGGGAGCCGTTGGCAGTGTACCCCTGGCTCTGAGGTACCAGGCCACGGTTGGTGTCGTAGGAGAAATCCCGTGGCGGTTGCCCCCCGGTGAGGACGGCCCACTCGGTCTCCGTGGTGCCCCCGGCGAAGATGTCGGTGATGAGGGTGCCGGTGTAGCTCTCCGCCTGGAGGGCGTGGAACCCCGGTAGACGTCGGGGGAGAGGCCGTCGATGTCGTACAGGGGAGAGGTCGGCAAAGGCCTCCAGCTGGATGGAGATGAGGTTCACCTTTTCTCTCGGGGATCACCCCGTCCTCGTACTGGCTGAGGATGGCCTGGGCCGCAGCGGCGTCATAGGAGGCATAGGCCTCCAGATAGTCCCCACGCTGTGGGAGGAAGGGGTAGACCACCCCGGTGGCGGCGTAGGCCTCCACCTCCTTCTGGGCGTGGTCCCCGGCCAGGGCATTGTAGCGGTCATCGTCCAGGTAGACGTAGAAAAGCTCACCGCGCCCACCGCCACCACCGCCGCCAGGGCGATGAGCCGGGGCACCACCTTGGGCCGGCCCTTCCCCAGGAAGAACAGCAAAGCACCGTACAGGCCACGATGACCACGATCCACCCGATCATCAGGGGGGTGAGGGGCCACGTGGTACTGGTCGGACATGCCCAGGCCCCTCCCGGATGTGGTACAGGTCCTCCCACAGCATGGGCTCGTCATGGGGAAGAGGAGCTTGAAATAGTTCCCCCGGTGAGGAGGAACAGCGGCGCCCCCACCACCAGGCAGGACAGCCAGGCCTGCCCGGTGGCCAGCCAAGCAGGCCCAACAGCAGCCAGCACCGGCAGGGGGGCATTCCAGAGGAAGAGTTCCGGGTTGCCGCCCCAGCTGATCCCCCCCAGGCCGACAGGGCCAGGGAAAAGAGGCTGAACACCACGCCCACCGCCACCAGCAGCACACCAGGGTGACCAGGGCAGAGCGGCGGGGGGTGGGTTTTTTGTTGTGTTTCCTTTTCCATTTCCATCGGTGGTTCCCTCGCCTGCCGGTTGGGGCCCAACCGGCAGAGGATCTTATGATAGCATGGCGCCTTGCCCTATGGGGTGACAGGGCAAGGCGCCGCAATGAGTTCTTATGTATGGGACGGGGCTATTCCTGGCTGCGGTAGTAGTCCCCCGCCAGCACCCAGTTGCTCAGGGTGGTGAGTTTGGTGATCTCCGCAGACCGGTCCGGGTCGCCGGTGCCGCCGCCCTGGCTGGACCAATAGGTCTCCCCATCGTACCAGCTGCCGTCGGAGAAGAAGACGTATCCCCCCTGGTCCCCCAGGCCGTCGTGGCCCACCAGGAAGGCGCCGGAGGTGTCCAGCCCAAAAGAGGTTTGCGATGGTGGGCAGCACATCCACCGAGGAGGTGACCTTGTCCACCTGGGTGGCCTCCAGGTCCGCCGACCAGATGAAGAAGTCGGTGTGCTGGAGCATGTTCATGTTGTCCACGCCCTTGATGTCCATATTCAGGGCGTCGTCCATCATGTAGTAGTTGTAGTGGTCGGCGTAGAAGATGAGGACGGTGTCCTCCAACAGGTTGGCCTGGGTGAGGGAATCCACCAGTTCCCCGATGAACTGGTCGGTCTCCATGGCCCCGGCCACGGCGTAGACGTAGTTGCCGTCGGTACGCTGGGCAGCCGTCTGGGCGGCCTCAGCGTGGGCCTGGTAGCTGGGGTTATCCTCGCCGTAGGGGCCGTGGCCAGAGAGGGTGATGACGAAGGAGAAGAAGGGGTTTCCTTCCGTCATCTGGTCAAAGCCGTTGATGAGGTAGCGGTCCATCTGGTAGTTCTCCATGGCCAGGTCGGTGCCGCCGTAGTACTGCTCATAGCCCAGGTTGAGGTGGATGTTGCTCCGGTCATAAATGTTTCCTTCGCTGTTGTGGAAGGAGCGGGCGGTGTACCCCTGCTGGCCGAAGAGGTTGGCCAGGGAGTAGGGGAAGCTGTTGTTCCCATAGACGGAGGTGGCAAATCCCCCCGGTGGCGGGGAGCAGGCCGGTGTTGGTCATAAACTCCGTGTTGAAGGTGCCCGCCGTGATGTAAGCCGGGGTGTAGTGGTTGGTGAAGGAGATCGACTCCGCCTTCAGCTTGGACAGGTTGGGCATGTAGGCCTCCTGGAGCATCCAGGTGTCAATGGCCTCCAGCTGGACCAGGATGACGTTTTTCCCTGCCAGCAGGCCGGTGTACTCGTTGTCCGTCTGGGCGGCCTCGTACTCGGCCACATACTGGTCCACCTGCTGCCGCCCTCGTTACTCATGGTGTTGGCGGGGAACACCTGCCGGACCAGGTCCCGCACGGTGTACTGGTACAGGCCGCTGACCATGAGGGCGTTGGTGCTGTCGCTGAGTTCGTGGTAGGCCTTGCCGGTTGTCCTCCTGGGAGGTCTCCCAGATCACCGTGTCCGCCACGGGGAAGTAGTGGAAGTGGGTAAAGGCGATGACCCCCACCCCCACCAGGCAGGCCGCCACCCCTGCCCAGGACGGAAGCCTTCACCGGCTTCGGGGGGATGACCTTCAGCAGCCGGCCGGAGGTCATCATCAGCAGCACCGCGATGGCCGCCCCCACGATGACCTTCCAGTCGATCTGGATGTAGGAGGCGTCCATAAACTCCCCCCGTTCCCCCATAGGTGAGCACGGAGAAGGAGAAGAACCGGCGGAAGGCACTCATAAACCCGCTGTGGGTGATGGCGATGACCACAAAAAGGTCACCAAGGGCACACACCGGACGAACCACCAGGGAATTTTGGGCAGGAAGAACACCAGCCCGGCAAACACCAGGGCCCACCCAAGGTGAACAAACTGGCCGGCAGGAACTTAACCCCCCACGATCCCCGCCCCCGGTAGGTAAACCGCAGGGAGAGGTCCAGCACAAAATAGGCCAGGAAGAAGGGGATGATGTACAGGTAGGGTTTGATCCCCGGAACGGAGGTGCTGTACAGCCGGTTCCGGGCGAAGCACTGCCAGAAGGTCAGGCCCAGGGCCTTGCCCTCCTGCTTTTTTCGAGTTTCTTTTGGATGGGTTGCCATACTTTGGATTAGCCTCCTTGCCGGCCTGGCAGGCCGGTGGTAGGTTGGCCTGCCAGTTGGTGCAAAAAAGACATCCCAGGGGGCGGGCGCGGCCGTGCAAGCACAGCCGCACCCACCCCCAGAAAACGCCTGGTCGGCAGGTCTTTCCCCTATTTAGACCCATTCTGTGAAAAAAATGCAATCAAAAAAAGGTTAACTTTTTGAAAACTTTTTAGAAAGTCACCTTTTCCCGCAGGTAGTCCTTCAGCTGAGCGATGGGCAGCCGGACCTGCTCCATGCTGTCGCGCTCGCGGACGGTGACACAGTTGTCGCCGGGGTTCTCCGCATCGCCGACGGTCTCGAAGTCAAACGTGATGCAGAACGGCGTGCCGATCTCGTCCTCGCGGCGATAGCGCTTGCCGATGGAGCCGGTGTCGTCGTAGTCGAGCATGAATTCCTTGCTCAGCTCGGTCCTAGATCTCCGTGGGCCTTGGGGAGAGCTTCTTGCTCAGGGGCAGCACGGCGCACTTGAAGGGGGCCAGCGCAGGATGCAGGTGGAGCACCACACGCACATCGTCGTTGCCCTTCTTGTCCTGCCCGACGACTTCTTCGTCATAGGCGTCGATGAGGAAGGCCAGGGTCACCCGGTCCGCGCCCAGGGACGGCTCGACCACGTAGGGGATGTAGCGCTCGTTCTTTTCGGGGTCGAAATAGGTCAGGTCCTTGCCGGAGACGTTCTGGTGCTGCGTCAGGTCATAGTCGGTGCGGTCGGCTACGCCCCACAGCTCGCCCCAGCCGAAGGGGAAGATGAACTCAAAGTCCGTGGTTGCCTTGGAGTAGAAGCACAGCTCCTCGGGATCGTGGTCGCGCAGCCGCAGATTCTCGTCCTTCAGGCCGATGGACAGCAGCCAGTTGTGGCAGAAGGTGCGCCAGTACTTGAACCACTCCAGGTCAGTGCCCGGCTGGCAGAAGAACTCCAGCTCCATCTGCTCGAACTCGCGGACACGGAAGATGAAGTTGCCCGGGGGTGATCTCGTTGCGGAAGCACTTGCCGATCTGGCCCATGCCGAACGGCAGCTTGCGGCGCGTGGTGCGCTGGACGTTATTGAAGTTGACGAAAATGCCCTGCGCGGTCTCGGGGCGCAGGTAGACGGTGTTTTTTGCGTCCTCAGCAATACGTAATA
>VOFJ01000971.1_pt1 | contig 25063 bp, 45 predicted proteins | sample 5384081 | NCBI WGS metagenome assembly VOFJ01 (sample SAMN12384729, study PRJNA508395) | human gut metagenome | isolation source: healthy gut I | host: Homo sapiens | reverse complement strand
ATCCTTCGTTCACAGTTACGTATTGCTAGAGAGAGGAGAAAACTATATGACAGATTTTCTTTTATGTATTGGCAGATATGTGGTCGAGATGGCTGTTTTGGCTTTGATCGGCGGATTAGGGGCATTTATTGGTATCAGACTCCGCAGACACAAGGATGCGAAGGCTGACACGACGAAAGAATGATTTTGGAGGAACTGGTAATGAAAAAGAGTTATGGCGTAAATGAGCTGCGCCGGATGTATCTTGACTTCTTCGAGAGCAAGGGACATCTTGTCATGAAGAGCTTTTTCATTAGTACCACACAATGACAACAGCTTATTACTCATCAATGCGGGAATGGCACCGCTCAAGCCGTATTTTACAGGACAGGAGATTCCGCCACGCAGACGTGTGACTACATGTCAGAAGTGTGTGCGTACCGGAGATATTGAAAATGTAGGAAAGACTGCGCGGCACCTTACATTCTTTGAGATGCTTGGAAACTTCTCTTTTTGGGGATTATTTTAAGCATGAAGCGATTGCCTGGTCATGGGAATTCCTGACAAAGGTACTTGGGCTTGAGGGAGGATCGTCTGTATCCGTCCATTTATGGAGAAGATGAGGAAGCGTATGAGATCTGGACCAAAGAGGTAGGTGTTCCGGGAGAAAAAAATCACACGTTTTTACCGTGATCCTGAGACCGGAGAATGTGACAACTTCTGGGAGCATGGTGCCGGTCCATGTGGTCCGTGTTCTGAAATTTACTATGATAGAGGCGAAAAAAATACGGATGCGGAAGTCCGGATTGTAAAGTAGGCTGTGATTGTGACCGTTTCATGGAAGTATGGAACAACGTGTTTACACAGTTTGAAGGGGGACGGCAAGGGCGGTTATACCGAGCTTTCCCAGAAAAATATTGATACCGGTATGGGACTTGAGCGTCTGGCAGTTGTTATGCAGGATGTGGATTCCGTATTTGATATCGATACCATGAAAGCGATCCGCGACAAGATTTGTGAGATGTCCGGAAAGAAGTATGAAGTAGATGCCATGGATGACGTATCCATCCGTCTGATTACGGATCATATCCGTTTCTTCCACATTTCTTGTATCCGATGGTGTTATGCCAAGCAATGAAGGAAGAGGCTACGTTCTGCGCCGTCTGATCCGTCGTGCGGCACGTCACGGAAAGATGCTTTTGGAATTGACGGACTGTTTCTTGCAAAATTATCAGAGACGGTCATCAATGAGAGCAAGGATGGATATCCGAACTGGAAGAGAAGAAAGAATTTATCTTTAAGGTTCTGACACAGGAAGAAGAGAAATTCAATAAGACCATCGATCAGGGACTTGCCATTTTGTCTGACCTGATGGAGGAGATGAAGAAAAACGGCAAAAAAAAGGAACTTTCCGGTGCCGATACATTCAAACTTTACGATACTTACGGATTCCCGGTAGATCACAGTCGAAAGAAATCGCGAAGAAAAGTTTCCGAGAGGGACAGGTTAAGGCCTGTGGAGCAGGCAGCAAGCTGGGGTGCCGTAAAGTGACCATGGTAAAAAACAGCCTGCGGCAACAGCAGAATTTTTGGATTTCTCCTGTTAGACAAGGGTTCAACTTCCATCAATCTGAAATCGTTTCATTATTATGATAGAATGTATCCTTCGCAGGATGTGGCAAGCAGCATAGGTAATTTAATTGCATTGCCATTACAGGGCAGGCACTTAAAAATGGAAATAGTGCTTTTGTAGATGAAAATTGGAATGCATATCCTGATCAATGGGATGCTCTTTTTTTCAATAAAACAAGAAAGCTGGGAATAGAAGATGTTGAACAATGCATGGCAAAATGGCAGGGAGAATTAGCAGAAGTCAGAGGAATTGCTTACTAATATTGAGAAGAATGTCAGACCGAAACCATGGAAGAAGAAATGCGAGTTTTGTAATTCAGATGTTGTGGGCAAGCTGCACATGGTATTAGGGCAATGGAGTTTATATAGATACTCTGAATCTTATGCCAAGAATACAAAATCAGATTCGTAGTTTGGCGGCATTTGATAATCCGGAATTTTACAAAAATAAAAGGCTGGGATTAGTCTAATTATTATAATTTTAGTGCTGTATATTTAGGTAAGGATATAGATGGATATATACAGATTTCGAGAGGACTGCGGGAAAATATTATACAGGAATGTGAAAAAAGCAGGCATTTCAGTTGATCTTTCAGATCAAAGAGAAACAGGACAACCTATCAGAGTATCTTTTAAAGGTGATTTGCGAATGCAACAGGAATTAGCAGCAGAAAAATTATTATCACATTCAGATGGGGTTTTGAGTGCGGCAACTGCATTTGAAAGACTGTAGTATGTAGTTACCTTTATTGCAGAGCGAAAAGTAAATACGCTCATTTTGCTGCAAAGTAAAGATTTGCTTAATCAGTGGGTTGATGAATTGAATCATTTTTTAGAGATAAGAGAAGAACCACCGGAATATGAAACAAAAAAAACAGGAAGAAAGAAAAAAAAGGAATAGTGTGATAGGCGTTTTGCACGGAAATAAAAAATACATTGACAGGGGATTATAGATGTTGCAATTGGTTGGTTCAATGTACAGCAGAGGAAAATTTAATGAACGGATTAATTCTTACGGAATGGTAATTATGGATGAATGTCATCACGCAGCTTCTACTACATCTATGGAATTATTGCAGAAAAATAAATGCAAAATACGTGTATGGTGTTTCTGCTACGCCTAAACGTGGCGACAGTCTTGATCGGATTATCTATATGTTGCTGGGACCTTTGAGACATAGATTTACTGCGTTGGAGGGGCTAAGGAACAGGGGATTGGACATTATTTTGTCCCAAGATACACAAGAGTAGTTGATACTGCAGAAAGCAAGGATAATATTAATAAAGCATATAATTTGATAAGTACCAGTAAGGTGCGCAATGAAATGATCATAGATGATGTTATAACTTGTGTTGCAAGAAAACAAACTCCTGTAATTTTAACAAGATTTAAGGAACATGCAAAAATTTTTTACATGATGCCTTAAAGGGAAAAAAAGCAGATCATGTATTCCTTCTATATGGGGATAATTCTGATAAGGAAAATACTGAAATAAGAGGAAAATTAAAACAGATACCTGAAAATGAATCACTTATTTTGGTGGCAACCGGTCAGAAGATAGGAGAAGGATTTGATTTTCCAAGACTGGATGTATTAATGCTTGCAGCACCTGTATCTTTTGAAGGACGCCTGGAACAGTATGTAGGTAGATTAAACAGAGATTATGTCGGAAAAGAAGCCGTTTATGTGTATGATTATATCGATTCTCATGTGCGTTATTTTGATAAAATGTATGCAAAAAAGATTGAGAACATACAGGAAGACAGGGATTTTCAATCTGGACGCAAGAGTTGCAACCTAAACAAATAATAAATGCAATATTTGATTCTGTAAATTATACCGAAAAATTTGAGCAAGATATTGTAGAGTCAGAAAAAATGGTGGTAATTTCCAGTCCGGATATCAGACAGGATAAAATTGACAGATTTTTATTACTAATCAAGAAGAGACAGGAAGTAGGGGGTAAAGGTCACAGTTATTACAACAGATCCGGAAGATATTACTTATGGAAAATCGGATGTATGTTATGAATTAATCAGAACAATGCAATTGGTAGGAATAAATGTGATAACAAGAACAGAAGTAGAAGAATGTTTTGCTGTTATTGATGATGAAATAGTATGGCATGGTGGGATGAATCTACTTGGAAAAGCTGATGTCTTGGATAACTTAATGCGTATCAGAAATTCACAAGTTGCAACGGAATTGTTGGAAATTGCTTTGGGATGTTCTGAGGAGGGGAGAAAATGTGAATAAGAAGATTAAATGCGATATATATACCAGAGTATCCACAACCATGCAGGTAGATGGCTACAGTCTGGATGCTCAGAAAGAAAAAAACTCAAGAGATATGCGGAATTTCAGAATATGGAAATTGTAAATGAGTATTCCGATGAAGGTAAGTCTGGAAAGAGCGTAGAGGGCAGACCGGAATTTCAGAGAATGTTGGATAATATTGAGAAGAGAATGGAACAGATGAGGTACAGTTTGTATTGGTGTTCAAGCTTTCCAGATTCGGTCGTAATGCGGCAGATGTATTAAACTCTTTGCAGAGGATGCAGGATTTTGGAGTGAATCTGATTTGTGTAGAAGATGGAATTGACAGCTCAAAAGATAGTGGAAAGCTGATGATTTCTGTTCTGTCTGCGGTGGCAGAGATTGAACGGGAGAATATCCTTGTTCAGACAATGGAAGGACGTAAGCAGAAAGCCAGGGAAGGAAAATGGAATGGTGGGTTTGCTCCGTATGGTTATGAATTAGCAAATGGAGAATTAAAGATCGCAGAGGACGAAGCAGAGATTATTCGTCTGATCTATGACAAATTTATTCATACAAATATGGGAATCTCTGCGATTGCTGCATGGCTGAACCAGCATGGATATAAAAAGAAAAAACGACAGAATAACACTTTCGACGCATTTGCCTCTTCGTTTATAAAAGGCGTTCTGGATAATCCGGTATACTGTGGAAAGTTGGCTTATGGACGAAGGAAGAAACGAGAAAGTTTCAGGAACAAGAAATGAATATCGCATTGTAAAAAGGAAAATTATATGCTGCATGATGGTATCCACGAAGGGATTGTTTCGGAAACAGACTGGGAGCTGGCTCATCAAAAACGGGAAAAAACAGGTGTGAAATATGAAAAGACACATAGTCTGGATCATGAGCATATTTTATCCGGAATATTGAGATGTCCGGTATGTGGAAGTGGTATGTATGGAAACGTGAACCGAAAGAAAAAGAAAGACGGAACTTTATATAAGGATTATTTCTATTATGCCTGCAAACATCGTCGCCTGGTAGATGGTCATAAATGTGGATATCGTAAACAATGGAGCGAGGAGAAGATTAACAATGCAGTGGAAGAAGTTATTCGGAAGCTGGTGAAGAATCCGAAATTTGAAGAAGCAATTCTGAATAAAATCGGTTCAAGAATAGATACAGAAGAAATAGAAAAAGAGATTGAAAGACTGGAAAAAAGCAGCACAGACAACTGACCGGAGCAAAAAGCAAGACTTGGACAGCAGATGGATAGTTTGGATATCATGGATAAATTTTATGAAAAGAAATATCAGGATATGGAGACACGATTATACCGTCTGTATGATGAGATTGAAGGCGTGGAGAACAGTATAGAGGAAGTCAAGAACCGCCTGTTGAATATTCAGCAACAGAAAATATCAGAAGAAAATGTCTATCAATTTCTTTTATATTTTGATAAACTATATGATAAGTTCACCGACCTGGAGAAGAAAGAATTTCTTAACAGCTTTGTAGAACAGGTGGACATTTACGAGCAGGAGCAGCCAGATGGCAGATTCCTGAAGCACATAAAGTTCCGTTTTTCAGTGTATTTTGGAGATTGAGAAACACAGGAACTTTGTTGGGACAACGAAAGTACCGTTGAAAGTTGCGCTTTATTGTCTAAACTAGAATAAAAACTGGATGAGAAGGTGACTAGTACATTGTTTTCGAAATAACTATACCAATTACTTGTTGGTGAATCCGATTGCACAGGTCTAAAAGCCTCAGCGTAGCCCGCTACGCCTGCGTTTTTTTATACCAGCACACTCGAATCCGCATCCTACGCGATTGGTATAGTTATTTACGAAACGATGTACTAGAATTCGAAGAATCGCCATATAAGTCAACAAATGCCGGGTAAACTGATGACTAGAATTCGAAGAATTGCCATATAAGTCAACAAATGCCGGGAAAGCAGATGACTGGAATTCGAAGAATCGCCATATAAGTCAACGAATATCGGGAAAGCATATGACTGGAATTTGAAGAATTGTCATATAAGTCAACGTATGTCAGGGAAACTGATGACTGGAATTTAAAGAATCATCATTTGAGTCAATACATGATTGATATTTGTTGACTAGGAGGTGCATATTTTTGGCATCGTGAAGCGTGTTGCTGTGAACAGTAACGAGGTGGTGCTTATGAGCTCCAGACTGACAAAAAATCTACTTGATAAATATAGATCAATATGATAAAATAAGGCCATTCTCCGCGAGGGAGTAATCGGCATATTCCGGAACATTTTTCAGATATGTTTTGAAGAGTGTGTAGTACTATCGACATAATGGTGCCATATGCACCCGGTATTACAGTAAACGATGAGACTCATGGACAGTTAAAACAGCTGTCTGTGTGTCTCTTTTTTTATATTGCAGGAACATTACAGCAGTTCAGATAACATAAAAAAAAGTCTTCCGGGAAGGGTTCTATGTTACTGAAAAAATTATTTTATACAGGAAAAGGAGCAAAAAACACATGAATATTTTTTGAACTTTTTATACTGGCGATAAGCCTGTCTATGGATGCATTTGCAGTATCTGCCTGTGGGGCCTTTCCCTGGCAGAATCAATGCAAAGCATATGTGTATCGCAGGCGCATGGTTCGGGGGATTTCAGGCATTAATGCCCCTTTGTGGGATATTTTGGCGGACGATTCTTTGCAGATAAGGTTACCCGATACAGTCACTGGGTAGCTTTTTGTCCTTCTGGTGTTCATTGGTGCCGGCATGATCAAAGAATCGAAAGAGGAAGAACATGTAAATGCGGATATGGATATAAAATCCATGTTCATCCTTGCAGTGGCTACCAGTATTGATGCACTGGCAGTGGGAGTGACATTTGCTTTTCTGAAAGTAGAGATTGTATCAGCAGTATCCTTTATCGGTGTGATCACCTTTGTCTGTTCAGCAGCAGGGGGGTAAAGATAGGCAGTCTTTTTCGGAATGAAATACAAATCCAAAAGCGGAATTATGCGGAGGTATTATCCTTATCCTCATAGGTACAAAAAATCCTGCTGGAAGGACTGGGAATGATATAAATAATAATTACAAATCTCAACTCAAACGTGTTATAATACTACTATTAATGAACAGGCATGAAATGATTATCCGCCTGAATAATTTAAATAACATATCAGGGAGGTTTCTATTATGAAAAAAGTAAAAACAGCAGCAGCACTTTTTTATGCAGTGCATGTCTGGTACTTTCAGGAACTGCTGTACCGACAATGGCAGATTCAGTGAAGGTTGTGACGCTGGGAGCTGATCTTACTCAGGACCAGAAGAATACAATGATGAAATATTTTTAATGTAGACAGTAACCAGGTACAGATTCTCACTATCACTAATCAGGATGAGAGAGATCATCTGAGTGCTTATGTACCGTTAGAGCAGATCGGAACCAGAACAGTGAGCTGTGCATATGTAAAAACCGACTCAGTCAGGCGGTATCAAAGTAAGAACAGCCAACCTTAACTGGGTAACATGTAACATGATCGCAACGTCACTTTCCACATCAGGTGTCAAGAATTGTGAAGTTGTAGCCGCCTGCCCGTTTGAGGTATCCGGCACCGGAGCGCTTACAGGTATTCAGATGGCGTACGAGACAGCTACAGGGGAGCAGCTTTGACAGCACGAAGAAAGAAACTTCTGCTACAGAGGAAATGGTAGTGACAGGAAATCTGGGCTGATGAGGTTGGAAAGAATGATGCAACTACTGTTATGAATAACTCGAAGATACAGGTTATCAAAGATAATGTCCAGAATGTGGATGATATCTATAATATCGTAGTAAATGTTGCTCAGCAGAATAATGTAAATCTGGATTCTGACCAGATTAATAAGATTGTAGAGCTTGAAACAGATTGCGCAGCAGGAGTACAATTATGATGATGTAAAAGCAACACTGGAGCAGGTAGAACAGAATACATCCGGTGATAATGATGAGCTTGGTGATATTGATGATGAAGAGGATGACACTGTAAATGCAGGTGATCCAGCAGATGGTGATGATATCCTGAATAATGTGGATAACAGTGTTTAGGCGGAGATATCGTAGAGAGTTCCACAGAGAATCCATCGCTGGAGGAGGATTCAGGTTTGATTGAGGACGACGGGGGACGATCAGAGTGACGGAGACCTCAGCGAAACAGAGTGGAACCGCAGGAGCCGGATGGTGATGAAACTACGGATGACAGTACGCTTGGAAATACAGATGAAGGTGATACAGACTCCGATGAAGGAACAGATGATACAGAAAATGATACCACATCAGATGAATTGATACTTCTGCACTGACAGAAGATCAGAAAAACCATGTTTGATAAAGCTGAGAAATTTCTGCAAGGGAGAATATGAAGGCGATACCACTGCTCTTACAAACAGCTATGGAAGATGAAACAGCAACAGCTTCCGTAACTCTTTGATGCTGAAAATGGTGCAACTCTTGCTAAGAATGTGGAGAAGGCATATCTGAAAATTTTACAGAAGGCACAGCTTCTTATCAGGCAGATGGAACAGAGATTTACATGAGTACAGAGCTCAATATGGTAGATAAGTCCATGAAGGAAATCTTCGATTAAGTGCAGATGCACAGGCAAGTCCGGAGCTTGGAGAACTTTCAGATGATGACAGACAGACCTTTATATAATGAAACAATGAAATTTTTTGAGAAACTCTACGGAGAAAGCACAGAGACTTATGATACAACGGATGCAGATTCCACAGAGACTGTAGGCGGCGAGGAAAATGCAGAATAATCAAAGCATCATGCAGATTTCAGAGAATAAGGATGGTTCTGCAAAGGTATTGTTTAGGATACGAAAAGCAGAGATGACAGATGTGGATGAGATCATGGCTGTTATGCATGAAGCGAAGAATGATAAAGAGCATCCGACTGGTTTGTATCTGATGATGAGGAATATGTCAGGACACATATAGAAGAACAGGGTTTTGTGATCGTGGCACAGACAGCAGATGGTTCTGTTGCGGGTTTCTTCATTATTAAATATCCTGAAAACAGGGAAGATAATCTGGGAACTTATCTTGATTTTGATGAGGAACAGCTTTCCCCATGTTGCAGTCATGGATTCGGCAGTTGTGTGTTGTGCATACAGGGGAAACGGGTTGCAGGGGCATATGCTGGAAGAAGCGGAGAGATTGCTGGATACAGACCAATATTATTATCTGATGTGCACCATACATCCGGATAATCAGTTCAGCAGACATAATATGGAAACTATGGATATGAAGTTAAGAGAACGGCACCTGTTACGGAGGTCTGCCAAGATGTATCCTTCTTATGGATTTAACCGAATCAGGGAAGTCCCCGCACAGGTTGTGAAAAGCAGCAAACAATAATAGTAATGGAAAGCAGTTGGTGAAATTTTTGGTGATTTTGCCGGCTGCTTTTGTTTTCGCTATGTATGGAAAAATGAGATGAATGTGATAAAATGATGTGATTATAGCAATCCTCGTAAATAATGCATCTTAATCCGGCCCATCAGAGTGTGAAATCTGAAACTGTCTTAAATGCATTATTTATGTTACTGTTCACTGGTAATATCCCGCGAGGTGTTTTTTTGTGAGCGAAGGTCACAGAAAACCCGAGACATACTGCGCGAATTTATGCGATTAGCATAAATTAAGTTTGCGAAGAAACGATACCCTTGGGCATTGCACAAGGAGGTTCATATTTCCTGCATCGCGTAGCGCGTTACTGGGCACGGAGTGAACAGTAACTTATTTATGAGGGCTGCTATAGAAAACAGAGTCATATAATTGACAAAAAGATAAACATAAAAAAAAAAAATACAAGGAGAAATACGAATGGGAATGGCAGTAGTAACTTTGAAAAAGGGAGAGGGAAGACTTCTGGAAATCCGGCGGAATGTGGATTTTTGATAATGAGATAGATACAGTCATGGGAAATTTCGAGAACGGTGATATTGTACTTGTCCATGATTTTGACGGATATCCTATGGGGAAGAGGGTTCATTAATACTAATTCTAAGATTACGGTACGTCTTATGACCAGAGATGAAAATGTTGATATTAATGAAGAACTTTTGGAGAAGCGTGTACGTGATGCATGGGAATATCGTAAGAAAAGTAGATACAGGATGCTGTCGTCTGATTTTTTGCAGAGGCAGATTTCCTTCCGGGAATTGTGGTGGATAAATTTTCGGATGTACTGGTAGTTCAGTCACTGGCTCTGGGGATCGATCGTTTTTAAAGAAACAATCGTAGAACTCCCTCAGGAAAGTCCTGGCAGAAGATGGGATCACTATTCGCGGTGTTTACGAAAGAAGTGATGTGAAGGTGCGCAAACAGGAAGGAATGGAAATGGTTAAGGGTTTTTATAGGACCCAGAGTTTCCAACACTTGTGCAGATTGAAGAAAATGGTGTAAAAAAATATGAAGTTGACGTAAAAGACGGCAAAGACAGGATTTTTCCTAGATCAATAACAGACTGGCAATCCAGAAGCTTTGGGTAAAGGTGCGAAAGTTCTGGACTGCTTTTACACATACAGGTTCCTTTGCACTCAATGCCGGAATTGCAGGCGCTGAAAGTGTAACCGGTGTGGATGCATCTCAGTTGGCGGTAGATCAGGCAACAGCCAATGCGGCATTGAATGGTTTATCTGACAGTGTGAAATTTATCTGTGAAGATGTTTTTGAACTGCCCCCTGAGCTGGAAGAGAAAGGTGAGAAATTTGATGTTGTAAAAATTCTTGATCCTCCTGCATTTACCAAGTCCCGCAATTCCATCAAAAATGCCGTAAAAGGATACAGAGAGATTAATCTGCGTGCCATGAAACTGGTAAAAGACGGCGGATTTCTGGCAACCTGTTCCTGTTCTCATTTTATGGACTATGAATTATTTACCAAAACCATCGGACAGGCAGCAAAGAATGTACATAAAAAGACTTCGCCAGGTAGAATTCAAGACACAGGGCCCGGATCATCCGATCCTGTGGGCGGCAGATGAGTCTTACTATCTGAAGTTTTACATATTCCAGGTATGCAATGACAGATGATTATTTGGCATATCAGGTAGGGGGCAAAATATCTTTTGCCCCTAGAGCGTGTCTGAAAAATCATTTCCACAATCTGCACGCCCCACTTTGCGGTATATTTTGCCCGAATTCGGTTGCCGTAGCCCGCCGACCCCTCATCCGGGCAAAATCTCCCACAAATTGTGACATATATCTTGCGGAAAGCATTTTTCAGACACACGCTCTAACATCATAAGAGTACACAATAAAGAAAAAGAGAGGAAATAATATTATGAGTTTCAGAGAAGCAAAAGCAGAAGAACTGACAATGAATCCATTTACCAAGATTGGAAAGGAATGGCTGCTGATCACAGCCGGAAATGAAGAAAAATGCAATACCATGACAGCAAGCTGGGGTGCAATGGGTGTTATGTGGGGGAAAGAACGCAGTGACAGTGTATATCCGTCCTCAGAGATACACCAAGGAATTTGTGGACAGGGAAGATACATTTACAATTTCTGTTCTGGGAGAAGAGTATCGCAAGGCATTAAATTATTGCGGAAAGGTTTCCGGAAAAAATGCGGATAACAAGATTAAAGAAGCAGGACTGACTCCTTACTTTACAGACGGAACAGCCGGAATTGAAGAAGCTGACATGATCATGGTCTGCAAAAAATGTATCATGATGAGATTAAACCGGAATGCTTTGATGCCGGGGAAAACGACGGTAAGTGGTATCCGCAGAAAGACTACCATACCATGTATATTGCAGAGATCCTGAAAGTTCTTGTCAGAGAGTAAAAAATGCATTACAAACAGTAAAAAAAGAGGTAGTTTAATGAAAGACAAATTAAACAGATTCATGCAGGGGGCGTTATGGAGTGGATAATTTTGCAAGATTCACCTCGGTGTGGCACTTTTCGTCATTGTTGTAGGTTCTTTTTTATGAGACAAAAACGCAGCTGGAGGCGTTCTGGATACAGTTGATTTATTCTTATCATTTATACATATTTCAGAATCCTTTCCAGAAATATCTCTGCACGATATGCGGAAAACCAGAAATATCTGGGATATACTCAGAAAATCCGCAGCCGGTTTACCAGAGAGAAAAATATGATGGAGCAGAGAAAAACACATCATGTTTATACCCCTGCCCGGGTTGTGGACAGAAAATTCGTATTCCCAGAGGAAAAGGACAGAAGGTAGAGATTGAATGTCCGAAATGTCATGAGAAGTTTATCAAAAGACGTTGATTTGCTGCAAACACGCTCTGGCAGATCATCATAAGTTATGGGCTGGAGGAATTATGTTTGGTTATATAGTAATGAATAAGCCTGAAATCAAGTTTAAGATTTTGATCTGTACAGATCCTTTTACTGTGGATTGTGCAGAGAACTCAAAAGTAAATGGAATATCAGGACAGATTTCTCTGACTTATGATATGACATTTGTGGTGATTCTTCTCAGTGCGCTTCATGAGCCGCACACACAAAAGGGAAGCACAAGATGTATCATTCATCCGGTCTGTAAACAGCCGGTCAGAAGAAATACAGTGACAGAATATGCGGCAGATATGAATGTACTTCTTACTTATTATAAATGCCGGGACGACTGGGAGGATGAAAAAAAAAGTAACTGCTCTTGGTTATTCAAAAAGTTCTTCAGGGAAAAGTGAAAAAACTGGATCAGAAATATCCGGATAAATCCCGAAGAATACAGAAGTTTCTCAGTGAATTGTCTGAGATGGAGAAATCGGAGAAAAAGACATTGACAAAATGGCGGGCTGTTTCGGAAAAATTATGGAAGAGATTTTTGCATGGAAACAGGATGTATGGGAAGATACTCTGCGCAGAATGGGATTTTTCTTGGCAAATTTATTTATCTTCTGGATGCATACGATGATGTGGAAGAGGATATAAAAATAAAAATTACAATCCTTTTTCAGAACAATATATAATAGAAGGGTTCGATGAGCAGGTACGCCGGATTCTGATCATGATGATGGCGCAGACCTGCAGGGAGTTTGAAAACTTCCTATTATAAAATACACTGATATTTTGAGAAATATTCTTTACTCAGGGGGTATGGTGTCGGTTTTGAGGTGATACATAAGAAGAGAAAAAAGCAGGAGAGAAAAAGATAATGATTGATCCGTACAGTATACTGGGGATTTCCAGAGATGCATCCGATGAGGAAGTGAAGAAGGCATATCGTAAGATGAGCAGAAAGTATCATCCGGATGCCAATATTGACAATCCGAATAAAGAACAGGCTGAGGAGAAATTCAAAGCAGGTTCAGCAGGCTTATGAGCAGATTATGAAGGAAAGAGAGCAGGGGAATCGATTACGGGGAATTATGGCAGCAATAATTACGGTGGTTTTGGCGGATTTTCCGGACAGGCAGACTCTGGCTATCAGGATGAAGAGAGTCTATGCGCAGGCAGGCGGCAGCCAATTATATCCAGAGCGGTCATTATCGTGAGGCTATGAATGTTCTGCAGTCACTTTCACAGAGGAACGGACAGTGGTATTATCTGTCTTCCATGGCAAACATGGGACTTGGAAATAACGTAAATGCATTGAATGATATTAAGCAGGCTATCCGTCTGGAACCGGATAATGTACAGTATCAGATGGTTTTGCAGCAGATGGAAGGCGGAGGAAACTGGTATCAGGAGATGCAGAATCCCTTTTTTTTTGAGGTATGCCGACAGGCGGTGATGATTATTGTATGAAGCTGTGTCTGGCAAATATGGCATGCAGTCTGTGTTGCCCGGGAAGCGGCATATTTTGCTGCTAAAACGTTATTTGTTCACTCAGTTCTCAGTAACGTAGTCAAAATTCATTCCAGATTGCCTGCGGCAATGGAATTTTGGTAATAATTGATTGACAATTAAAAAGTGAAAATATTACTATAGTAAAGTGATAATGTGCAACTGTAATGATATGCAACAGTTGCAAACATATAATTAAGGTTACAGGAGGAAATCATAATGAGTATTCGTATTGGTATTTTAGGCTACGGCAATCTTGGCCGCGGTGTAGAGTGCGCAATCAAACATAATCCGGATCTGGAGCTTGTTGCTGTATTTACACGTCGTGCTCCGAAACTGTTAAAATCTTACAGAGACAGCAGCGGTATATTCTGTCAATGATGCCGAAAAAAAAATGAAAGATAAGATCGATGTACTTATCATCTGTGGCGGAAGTGCAACAGATCTCCCAAAAACAGACACCGGAATATGCGAAGATGTTTAATGTAATTGACAGTTTTGACACACACGCAAAAATTCCGAGCATTTTGATTCAGTTGATGCAGCTGCAAAAAGAAAGCGGTCATATCGGAATTATTTCCGTAGGCTGGGATCCGGGTATGTTCTCCCTGAAACCGTCTCTATGCAAATGCAATCTTTTTCCAACGGAAAGGATTATACATTCTGGGGCAAGGGGTGTAAGCCAGGGACACTTCAGATGCAGTACGCCGTATCAAAGGCGTAAAAGATGCAAACAGTATACAATTCCTGTTGAAGCAGCACTGGAAGCAGTGAGAAACGGAGAGAAGCCGGAACTTACAACAAGACAGAAAGATACAAGAGAATGCTTTGTAGTTGCAGAGGAAGGTGCGGATCTGGCAAGATTGAGAATGATATCAAGACTATGCCTAACTATTTCTCTGACTATGACACAACTGTACATTTTATTTCTGAAGAAGAACTGAAGCGAGATCACAGTGGAATCCCACATGGCGGTTTCGTGATCCGATCCGGAAAAACGGGCTGGAATGATGAGAACAATCATGTGATCGAATATAGTCTGAAACTGGATTCCAATCCGGTTTACATCTTCTGTACTTGTTGCATATGCAAGAGCTGCATATCGTATGAATAAAGAAGGACAGAGTGGTGCGAAGACCGTATTTGATGTGGCACCTGCTTATTTATGTGCTGCTGATGGTGCTGAATTAAGAAAGCATCTGTTGTGATCAGGGATATAAGATAATATTCTGTCTGTTGAAAAAATAAAAAAGAAAACAGGTATACAGGGTTATATTTCACAGTGTTATCTTGTGAAAAGAGACAAAGTATTTGTGGACTTTGTCTCTTTTTTTTATGGAATAGACTGTGAAAAATTAGTGAATGTTTAACAGAATTTTACTTGTCCTGTTGACGGGATATTTAAAGTGTAATATAATAGAGTCATAGAAACGTAATAACATTGTAAAAACTTTGTTAAACCTTAGAGCGTATCTGAGAAGTATGTGAGATATCAGAGCGATACCCACGATTCATACTTTTCGGACACGCTCTGATAATGAAAAAAAGAAAAAGGAAGGTATGTATGCAAAACGTAAACAGGAAGTTTAAAATCTGGGGGGCACTTCTGTTTCTGCTGTTTTTTGCTGTGGGAGTTTCCATGTATTTTACTGCGGCAAATGTACAGGCTGCAACGAAAACAGGTTTTGTAACTATTAACGGAGATTCATACTACATAAATGAAGATGGCTCTAAACAGAAGGGTTGGCTGGAACTTGAAGGAAAAGAAATATTACTTTAACACAAAGACCGGTGTTCAGGTAAAGGGGCTGGTTACTGACAGTAAAGGACGAAAGAGATATTTCAGTAAACAGGCTGGTATCATGATGACAGGCTGGGTCACTGATTCAAAGGATCAGAAAAAGATATTTTAATCCATCTACCGGATTCATGCAGACGAAATGGCTGACATTGAAGGGAAAAGAGATATTATTTCTACAGTAACAGGGAGTGTGGTTGCCTGCAAGACGTTTTACAGACAGTAAGAAAAATACCAGGTATTTTACAAGTGCATGTTATATGCTTACCGGCTGGACAAAGAATTCCAGCAATGAATACAGATACTTTGAAACTGAAGACGGAATTATGGCAAAAAGGTTTCCAGACACTGAATGGAAAGAAATACTACTTTAATACAGGCAGCGGCAAGATGGCTGTAGGCTGGACGACAATTGACGGAAATAAGTATTATTTTTGATAAGGAAACCGGTGTGATGGCTACCGGAGATGTAACAATTGATGGACAGAAATACCATTTTAATTCAATGGTATATTGAGCAATACTACAAGTCCGACCGGTTCCAGAACAATCAAGAATTATCTGGCAGGTGCATTACAGCCTGTTAGCTGGTCAGGCTCTGTACGTATGGGGTGGCGGATGGAATGATTCCACCAGAAAAGGAACAAGTCAGACAATGACTGATTTCTATAACAGTCAGAGCAGCAGTTATGATTACAATAACTACAGAGATCTCAGCACAGCCAACAGAGCAAAAGGTTTTGACTGTTCCGGTTTCGTAGGATGGTCAGCTTATCAGGTAATGCAGAGTAAGTCCGGTGTAGGAAGCGGATATACGGTAGTTTCCGGTGAGATTGGTTCTTATTATAAGTCCATGGGCTGGGGAAGTATTCTCACTCAGGCGAATCTGGCAAGTGATGACTGGACAGTATATCCCGGAGATGGGATATGACAGTGGACATACCTGGATCATTCTCGGACAGTGTCCGGATAAGAGTGCAGTGATCGTGCATTCTACCCCGAATGCAGGTGTTCAGATTGCAGGTACACCTACTCCGTCCGGTGGTTATTCCAGTCAGGCGATTGCACTGGCACAGAAGTATATGTCAAGATATCCGGGATATACCAAGTATGATTATCATACTTCATCTGGTAACTATATCAGAAGAGGTAATTATCTGAGATGGAACAGAAGTACGCTTTCTGATCCGGATGGATATATGAATATGACCGCAGACCAGATCCTTGCAGATCTGTTTAGCTGAGAAGTGAATAGTTAAGAAAATGGAAGCAGCTTTCGAATGAGGAGGCTGCTTCTTTTTGCGTTCTGTAGTAATTCCATAAATAATGCAAACAATCCAGTCCACTATAGCGTGAAGTCCTGCTACGTTACTGTCCACCTGTTCACAGTAACGTAGCCAAAATTATTCAGATTGCCTGCGGCAATGGAATTTTGGTTTGTATATCTCAGGATTTTGGCATATTCATGCCAAAACACCTCGCGGGATAGTGGTGTGTGAACAGTAACCCCTGCATCAGATATCTTTGTCCTGTGTCAAATTATTACAAACATGAAAATGGAATATGTTTGAATTGTAGAAAGAAATGCGAAGAATAACAAAAAGATTAATAAATGTTACAGAAATATAAAATTTATGGTAATTAATCCTTGCGTTTTTTGAGTGTGGTGTGTTAATATGTATAAGAATTAACTTAGATATTGCAAAAAAATATTAAGATATAGAAAGAAAATGTTACGAGGGTGAGAATTCATGAAGAAAAAAGAATTGTATGTCTTACATTAGCACTCCTGATGAGCACAACACAGGTTGTTAGTGTAAGTGCTTCAAGAGAGGATGAATTGAGAGAAAGAGCAGGCGATCACAAGTCAGCAGCTGGATGCTACATATTCCAGAATGGATGAGCTTGCATATGCGAAATCACAGCTTGAGAATGAGATTTCCGAACTGGATTCCAATCTTGTAAGTGTTATGGTTTCTATTGATACTCTTAAAAGGAGATATCGATAATAAAAAGAAGTAGATATTATTAAGACAAAACAGGATCTGGCTAAGGCTCAGAAGGCGAGAGATAAGCAGTATGAGAGCATGAAGCTTCGTATTCAGGCACTGTATGAACAGGGTGGGGATGCAGCGTGGTTTCAGATGATGCTTAATTCAGAAGATTTAAGTGAACTTCTGACACGTGCTGAGAATACACAGCAGATGTATGAGCAGGACAGAAAGAATCTTGATAAATATGTGAATACTATTAATGAGGTGAATAATTTAAAGACTCAGTATGAATCTGACAAAGCAGAACTGGAAGAGATGAAGGCTTCTTATGAACAGCAGTCTTATGATCTTCAGTGCCAGATCGATCAGAAGAAATCTGAATCAGCCGATTATGAGAATGAAATTGCATATGCACAGCAGCAGGCGACAGAATATGCAAATCTGTTAGCGGAACAGACAGCTGAAATTCAGAGATTGGAAGCTGAAAGAATCGCAGCAGAAGAAGAGGCAAGACGACAGGCTGAGGAAGAGGCTGCAAGACAGGCGGCAGAAGAAGAGGCAGCAGCAAAAGCTGCAGAGCAGGAACAGGACTCCGAATCAGAAGAGGAAGAAAATGTAGAGTATGATGAAGACGGAAATGAGATTGAGAATACTGATGATGCGGATGATGAGTCTGAAGCAGATGATGGTGTAGAATATGATGAAAATGGTGATTCTGTTGACAATGCAGGAGCTTCTGATGATGTAGAGTACGATGAGTATGGCAATGTGATTGATTCTGATAATACAGTTTCACCAGATGATTATGAGAGTGAACAGTCATCTGATTCAGATAGTTCTTCATCTTCAGGTTCAGGAGCAGGATCTTCTGTAGTAGACTTTGCAACACAGTTTGTTGGCAATCCATATGTATGGGGCGGGTACAAGCCTTACAGGTGGAGCTGACTGTTCAGGATTTACACAGAGTGTATATGCAAACTTCGGAGTAAGTCTTCCGAGAACTTCTTATGAACAGCAGAATGCCGGTACAGAAGTATCTTATGCTGATGCACAGCCGGGCGATTTGATCTGCTACGGTGGACACGTTGCAATCTATATGGGTAATGGACGTATCGTTCATGCATCGAACTCTGTAGATGGCATTAAGATCAGTGATAACGCAGCGTACAGAACGATTGTTTCTGTAAGAAGACTGGTATAATTAAATAAGTATAAATAATTAAATTTATAGGGGTTGAAAAGGAGTATCGCTAAGGGGGCTGATGCTCCTTTTCTTTATGTATAAGTAGTTATCATTATTCCGCGGGTGTTTTTGGCATGAATATGCCAAAATTCCGAGATATACCGCGCGAATTTATGCGATTAGCATAAATTCTGTGCATCGCGAAGCGTGTTGCTGTGAACGGAGTGAACCGTAACCATGTATAATATTTTACCGACTTTCAGGTGGATTTTACCTTGACATAAAATTGGATGGATAGTACAGTTTATGTAACTGAAGAGATACATATAAAATTTTAAATCTGTTTTTGGAGACATCAGTGGGAAAGAATATTCTCATGAATTATCCGGATTATAGTTGAATAGTGAAAGCGAGGAATGATAAATGGCAAATGACCATGTAGAACACATAAGAATTGTACAGGAAACAGTTGCTGGCAAGGAGATTACTTTTTGCACATGTAATGGGAGGGCCGGCTCCGGTCATATACCAGAAGCTTGGACTGAATCCGCAGGTGGATTATCGTTCATCTGCAATCGGAATTATGAATATGACACCGCCTGAATCTGCAGTGATTGCATCTGATATTGCGGTAAAAAAAGCGGAAATGTTTATCTGGGATTTGCAGATCGATTTACAGGCACACTGATCATTACGGGAGAGATTTCCGATGTAATGTCAGCGATGACTGAGGTTGTGGATTATTTCAGAGACACTCTGGGTTATGTAGTCTGCAAGATTACCAAAAAGATAGGAAGTGTTGGGATGGCAGGGATGACAACCAGAGAATTACTGGAAAAGCTTTATAACCAGGATTATGAGAAACTAAAGGGAAAAAACTGCGTATGACCAGGGTAAGGGTTCCGGGAAAGGAAGTGTGCCTGGCGCATGTGATCAATCCTTCACAGAGCTGTATTTATCAGAATCTTGGTTTGCATATTGGAGTCCATGAGGGAGAAAGACCACACAGGAGAAGCAATCGGAATGATTCGTTTTACCCCATGGGAAGCAGTGGTTGTAGCTGCTGATATTGCAGTGAAAAGTGCAAATGTGGAGATTGGTTTCATGGATCGCTTCAGCGGATCATTGATCACTTACGGGAGGTCTGACGGAAGTTCAGACTGCAGTGGAAGAAGTGGTGAAATTTTTTTAGAGAGGTGCTTGGCTTTAAGACTTGTGCAGTTCACAAAAGTTAAAACATACGAAAAGTCAGTTATTCTGTATCGATGGTGCTTATGTAACTGCCGGAATAGCTGAGAGAAGTGAAAGGGACAGACATTAAATATGAAGAAAATATTTCTGATGGGCAGAAGTGAAGCAGGTAAGACTTCATTAACGCAGGCATTAAAAGGCGAAAAAACTTCATTATGTAAAAAACGCAGTATACGAATACGGATGATGATACCATTGATTCTCCGGGAGAGTATGCAGAGTCCAAGCATTTCAGCGTAGGGCTGGCCTGTTTTTCTTTTTGAAGCAGATGTGGTGGCAATGGTACAGTCAGCAGATGAACCTTTTCAGTTTGTTTGGCTATGGCAGTAATGCATTTATTCTGAGACCACTGATAGGAATCATTACGAAAAATAGATTCTCCTTATGCGAATGTTCCAATGGTGCGTCAGTGGATGCTGAATGCAGGATGTGAAAGAATTTTTCTGGTAAACAATGTGACCGGAGAGGGGATTGATGAGCTGAGAGCGTTTTTGAATGAGGATGTTCCAAAGCTGAGTCTGGAAGAAGCAAAATTCAGACAGAGTCTTGGTCTGAATGAATGGGATCCGCTGCCGGAAGGTGTGGAATATTGAAAAATATATTGATAAATAGTTGACAAGCTTGTTGCAGGGGTGTTATTATAATGACAGTATAATTCCATACAGAACATATTAAGTGCTGATACTGCGAGAAAGAGCAGTACAGAAAGAGGGAATCAGGTGAGAAACCTGAGCGATCCGGTCACTGTAACAGAGGAGCAAATCTCAGAATGTCCATTGTGCCATAGCATGAGAAGGAGAGAGGAGCGATGAGCCTGGAGCCAGGAAACCTGCTTGGTATGGCGAGGTTAAACTTCCGTGTAAAGTGTAACAACCAACTCCGTTGAATCCGCAGCTTCGGAGTGTTGTCTGCTTTTATTTGAAGGCAGACATTTTTTTATGGAATGCGCCTGTTCTTTATGAATTATACATGATTAAATGGCAGGCGATACTACTCCGGATACATTCGTTCCCTCCGCGCACTCATGAACGGATTTTTTTCTACCCCGGGGTAGCATCGCTCCCTCTTATTAATTTTAAATGTATGATCTGTGAAAAATACTGTAATGAATTTTCAATGCTTTGTTATGTGAAGAAATTGATAATTTATTAGAGTATTTTTTTTTTTTATTTCGTCCTCTGATGGGTGGGATTGATGGAGACTGAGAAAACGGAATTATTCTGGAAAGATAAAAACTTGCAACAGGAGAGGAGAGGTAGCAATGGAGAAACCTTATTGGGAAGGGAAAGAATATTCTTATTTCAGCCATAAGAAATGTGAATTTTTCCGTGTCATAAGAATGCAGATCCGGATGATTTTAACTGTCTGTTCTGTTATTGCCCGCTATATGCCCTGGGTGAAAAATGCGGTGGGAATTTCCGGTATACGGAAAAGGGAATTAAAGACTGCACAAACTGTATGCTTCCGCATAAGCGAAAAACTATGGATATGTCACAGGAAAATACCAGGAACTGGCTGATATGATGAAAAAGAGCAAAAGGAAAGTATCAGCAAATAAGAGGAGAATGCGTCGCTGCTTAGAACGGAGTGAACAGTAACAATGTGTCAGATTAGCACAAATAAGAAAGAACGATTTTCATTGTAATACAATGCTTGTTCTGCTAGAATAAGGATAGCAAAAAGAGAAGAGTCTGTAAGATTTTTCAAGTCTGTTCTGAGTTAGTATATAAAGCATTTCACACACATTTTCCACACTTTTCACATGCACAGAAGAAAATGCATCACAGGCATTTGACGTCTTTTTCCTGGCGACATTTTTCTTGTCGGCAGAGCTCTGCATTCTACATAGAGCCGTCGGAAAACAGGGAAAATTCACTGTTTTTCCGACGGTTTTGTCATTGATCATGGTTGAAAAACAAAAATATACTGATATAATGATATTATATTTATGTAAAGGAGTTAACTACTACATGAAAAAAAGAAATACAGCGATACGCGCATTGTCAGTTTTTCTGGCTTATGCAATGGTTTGTACATCGGTACCCGCTGCGGGTCAGGAAATGTTTGGATCCGAGTCGACAGGGAGACAGAAGAAAATACATCAGATCTGAAAGAATTTCAAAGTTCACAGGCAGATGAATTTGGAACAGATACGGGGATCGGATGCAGAATTGTTCGGAAGCGATGATGCAAAACAGGAGTTTCAGGATGGAGAAAACTCAGAAGAGGGTACAGACGGAATCAGGTATATTAAGGGCCGTCCGTTGACGGAAGAGGAAAGAAAGGAAGAACTGGAACCCTTTTAAAAATTTAAAACCTTTGGATCCGGGAATTGAAGTGGAGAGTGATCTGACATCAGTTTATGCTGCATATGGAAACAGGGAGGCTGCATTTCCATCTTCCTATGATGCCAGAAAGGAAGGATTAGTTACGCCCGTAAAGAATCAGAATCCATTTGGAACCTGCTGGGCTTTTGGTATGGCAGCAATCATGGAGACTTCGCTTCTGGTACAGAACAAAGAAACCTACGATCTGTCAGAAGAACATTTATCATATTTTTCTCCAACAGACAGAATGATCCTCTTGGAAATACCCCCGATGATAAGAATTATGTACTGGGAAATTATCATGTAATAGGAGGTAATGATCACCTGGCGGCTATTTATCTCAGTACATGGTCGGGAATGACTACAGAGGCCGATGTACCATTTCCTACGGATTCTTCGCATCAGCAGGATCTGACTGTACAGATTCCGGGAAGTAAGGCTTATAATTCAGCGGCATATCTGAAAAATGCATCTGTTTCAAATACAGCGAGGAACGTATGAAGGAAATGTTGCTGAATGACCATGCAGTATCCATTATGCTTTATATATGAAGGAAAATTATGTAAACCCGGACACAGCTGCATATTGTTATCCTGTTGGAAAATCAAATTCGACTGTAATTAATCATATTGTGACAGTGGTCGGATGGGATGATACGTATTCAAAGGATAATTTCCTTCCTGTTTCCAATGTAACATCTGATGGTGCGTGGATCATCAAAAACAGTTGGGGGAGAAGAAAAGGAGACGGAGGATATTACTATCTTTCTTATCAGGATCCCAATATCAGTAAACTTGTAAGTGCAGAGGCAGTGGCTGCTTCGGGATCAAAAACAGGAATAATTATTTTTATGATGGTTCTTCAGCACTTTCAGTGATTCCGATACAGGCGGGACAGTCAGTAGCAGCAGTTTATGAGACAACTGCAAGGAAAGGGAAAAGCAGAAGTCCTGGGGGAGGTTAATCTTGTTACAAACAGTGACAATGCCTGTTACAAAAATTCAGATATACACCGATCTGACAGATCCATATGACCCGGAAAGGGGACCGCTGCATATGCTGCTCCATATGAGTTTGAACAGCCAATCGCAGGTGTACAGACTATTAGTGTACCAGAGGTGGTTTTGAAACAGGGAAGCAGATATTCTGTTGTGATCACAAACAGTGGGACTGACAAAAAATCAGCTTTGAGTGGAAGCAAAAGTCCAGTTATGGGAACTGGTTTACCTGTAATGGCGGGGATAGAAACAGGGCAGACATTCTATAAGAGTGCATCGGAAACAGCCAGGTGGACAGATGGAAAGACGAAAAACTGGACGGCAAGGATCAAGGCACATACAAGGACCCTGAATCAGTCATGGGTGCCGGATACACCAGTATTTCAGGTGAAGGCATATAATTCCGGATATAACCTTATTTCATGGGAAAAAAGTTTCCGGAGCTACAGGATATTATGTGTACAGAAAAAACGCAACAGGTGGAAAGTGGTCCCAAAATTGCAGATGTCGGGACATCGGAATTAAAAATATAAAGATAGTAAGTTACGGCTAATGCATCATACCGTTATACAGTAAAAGCATATTATGAAGCATCCGAAAAAAGATATTCAGGTAAATATAAAACCGGCGATGTGATTAAAGCAGCACCTGGTAGTGCAGAAGGTTACTTCTGTGAAATCTGAAAAATGGAATCCGTATCCGGTGGAAGCCTCAGAAAAAAAAATGTGACGGCTATTATATTTACAGAAAGAAAAGGTGGTTCCTATCAATTGATAAAAGAAAATTTCCAATGGAAATAGTTCTTCTTATCTGGACAAAAAAGCACAAAAAGGTGTATCATACTATTATGCGGTAAAAGCATATGTTAAAGAGCCATATGGAAATACATACAGCAAATATAAAAGTTCATCTGCTGTAAAAAGAAAATAAGAAATGAAGGAAAGAGATTATGAGGAGAAGGTTTGGAACAGTAATAGCAATGGTACTGTGCTTTATTCTGACAGTGGTTTCTGTTTATGCGGATGACGGAAAGGGTCAGAATCCGGATTATGTAACAGATTATTATATGATCGTACAGAGTACACAGGGCGGGGTAGATATTTATGATGAAGCAGACACTCAGAGTGTTAAACTGAATGACAGCAACCGTTAAATGGAACAACATGCGTAATAACGTATTGCTTACCTGCTGCGCATTTATCATTCATAAAAAAACTGCTTAATACCGCCCTTGTTATCCAGTCGGATTGCTTTCGCATCCTGACCGCCGATATCAATGATGGTACGTGCAGTGGGTACCAAATGGTAAATACCTTTTGCATGGCAGCTGATTTCGGACATCTGCTTATCCGCATCCTCCAAGGAAAATCTGCCATAGCCTGTCGCAATGATGAAGTCGATTTCCTCCTCCTTCACACCGCTTTTTTCAAAAGTACCATTTTCCATAGCCTTCTTGGGACCTGTAGAGCCTGTACCTACCTGTACAACCTCTGCAGCAAGAACATCCTTCCGTCCTTCAAAATAACTGCCTTTGAAGATGCGGAGCCGATGTCAACACCCATTGTGTACATCTTGTTTTACCTCCTCTGTTTCTATATTTTAACCATGCGATAAAACAATCATGAAACGTTTGGTGCCGCCCGTCGTCCCCGTATTCCCTAAAAAGACAGGCTGCACATCGGATGACATTAGAAAAAAAACCTATATCCTTTCTATTCTTGAATATCGTGAATATAAGTTTTTAATCATTCCAAATACCCTAGGCTATATCCGCCCCTCTTGTATTTGTTTAGATTATAACATCATTGTTTCCGTATTTCAATAGAA
>VOFJ01001659.1_pt1 | contig 25167 bp, 37 predicted proteins | sample 5384081 | NCBI WGS metagenome assembly VOFJ01 (sample SAMN12384729, study PRJNA508395) | human gut metagenome | isolation source: healthy gut I | host: Homo sapiens | reverse complement strand
TGTTGCCGCCCCGTTCAGTTACGTATTGCTGAGGAGAAGTTCAGACTCCCAACATTGATTTTCTGGCAACTAACGGAGTACGTTTCAGCCAGTTCAAGAACACCGGACGCAGTTGTCCCAGCCGTGCCGCCCTCATGACCGGGCGTTACCAGCATGAAGCAGGGAATGGGATGGATGACGGCTGTCGACGAACACCGACCCGGATACCGGGGACAGATATCCGCCGATTTCCCAACTATTGCCGAAATATTAAAGGCCAACGGATATGCAACTTATATGAGTGGCAAATGGCATCTGACAGTGGAAGGCGCCTTCGAAAAACCAAACGGCAGTTATCCTACCCAACGGGGGTTCGATAAATATTATGGTTGCCTGAGTGGAGGCGGAAGCTAGCTTATACACCGACTCCTGTCTATTCGAACATGAAACGCATCACCCAATTCCCCGACGACTTTTTATTACACAACGGCCATTACGGATTCAGCCGTCAGTTTTATCCGCAGCCATCCGGCCGATCTCCCAATGTTCATGTACCTGGCGCATTATGCCCCGCACAGACCGTTGCAAGCCCCCAAAGAACGGGTGGAATCATGCCGGCAACGGTATAAAGTGGGATATGACATCTTGCGGCAACAACGTTTCGACCGCCAAAAAAGAGATGGGATTGATAAATGCCGGAGATACGCTTCCCATCCATCAGAAAGAATTCGAAGGGAAGCGCCCGGCGTGGACCAGCCTCACTCCCGAACAACAGGAAGCATGGATAACCGATATGGCTACCTATGCCGCCATGATTGAAATAATGGACGACGGCATCGGGGAAGTTATTGCCGCTACCAAAGAAAAAAGGAATCTACGATAATACTATTTTCCTGTTTATGAGCGATAACGGCGCCACCCGGGAAGGCGGATTTATAGCTCAGTTGCAGGCGGATTTGAGCAATACGCCTTACAGGGGATTATAAAGCATTGTGTTTCCAGGGGAGGAACAAGTTGCTCCCTTCATCGTTACCTATGGCGATCCGCAAAAGAATGTTCTCAAAGGCAAATTCAGCCGGAGTTCAGCCATATTATTGATGTTATGCCTACTTGCCTGGAAATGGCTTCAGTCAAATATCCCAAACAATTCCAACAACAAAAAAAGTTACACGCCACTGAAGGGGGAAAGCCTGTTGCCCGCCATCCAAAATAGAAAGCTGGCTTCACGGGATTTATTTTTTCGAACACAACACTTCCTGTGCCATCATTTCAGACGGCTGGAAACTGGTACGTGATAATGCCAAACATCCCTGGGAGTTGATTGACCTGACGACTGATCCGTTTGAAGAAAACGACCAGGCAGCCTTGTTCCCGGAGGAGAAAGTAAAAAGCTTTAGAAAATAAATGGAACCGATGGGCCGAAGAAAAGCATGTCTTTCCATTTGAATACCGTCCCTGGGGAGAACGCGTCAAGTATTATAAATCGCTCTATCCGGATCAAAGCGGGAAAGAGTAAACGTTACAAAGTCTCACTATGGCACACTGAAAATCTGTGCTCATCTGTCCGATCTGCGTCATCTGTGTGCTATAGTGAGACTTTTTACTATTCATCAAATCCCTTCTTCAATTCTTTTATGGCTGGCAAAGCAAACGAGATCACACCGATCACTCCCACCAGTCCCCCACCGATTATAAATGTATTCCCAATACCGATCGTATCCGCCAGAAATCCAGTACTCAATAATCCGATCATCGAAGGCAACAGACTAACACTCATATAAAAACGAGAACACACGCCCCCATCACCACCGGATTAATACGTGTCTGTACCACCGTCGTAAAGGAGGCCATATAAAGAGAACCGGATATACCGCCAACCGCCGTCAATACGACAAACAACGGGTAACCTGAAACCGGCAGGATACCGGACAGTCGAACGTAACTCCCAACAGGATATACATATCCAGTTTATCAATGAAATCTCATTCAGCTTAAACTTCTTCATCCCCAGAAAAGCACCGCCCAGCAAGGCTCCTATTCCCCAGGCTGCTTCAACCAGACTGATCTTTGAAAAGCATTCCCTGAATAATGATCCAACGTCATCAACGGAAACAAAACACTGACCGGCATAATAAAGAATGTAGCAATGATAGAAAGGATAAACAACCACGACAATCCGTTTTGTGCACGGACCTCTGTCAAGGCTTCCTTCGCTTCTTTCAAGAGATGTACTTTCTGCGTTTTTCCGTATTATCCGGATCAGGAATTTTCACAAACAAGAGTGAAGTACATGCCAGAGCCGCACCAATCACATCCAGCAGCAGGATATTCGTCATCTTCATAAAAAGATGAAAAGCGCAGCCAGTGCCGGCCCGGCAATATTACAGGCAGACTGGATAATCTGGTTGATGCCGGCAATACGAATCAGTTCTGACTTCGGAGCCAATAAAGGGACCGACGCCTGCATGGCCGGCATGTGAAAAGCCGAACCTACCGAACGCAAAGCCAATAAAATATAAATATGTTCGATCTTCGCTATATCCAGATAGAACAGGACAGCCAAATGGGATCAATGTACAGAAAGCGATAAAAGCTATCTGCCAGGATCATCACCCGCTTCCTTTTCCAACGGTCTACAAAGATACCGGTAAACAGTCCCAATACCGATTGCGGAAGCATGGCTGCTATGGCAGCAAAAGCCAGTACTTCTGCCGATTTCGTTTCAAAACTAAGCCATAGGATGATTGCAAAATTAACGATTGAACTGGTCAGGATAGAGAAGAACTGACCGGTCCATATAATGGCGAAAAAAACTTTTTTCCAGTTATTCATAACTTCTTTTTTATAATATAACAATAATAGATACGGGATTCCCCACGGTTCCGCGGAAATCGACAATATAAACTCAGAAGACAAAAAGGATCTTATCCGTTTATCACACCAAATAAATGATGCCTGATTTAGAAGTTATTGAACACATAAAGATTATTTTATTTTCTGCAAGTATACGAATAAAATATGAATTACCAAACGATGATTAATAACAATGCTGTTTTTTTTAAGCTATACCTCCCAGCATTTCCACCAGCGGTTGGCGCAGATATATACAATATACTGGCGTACCTGATAATTAGGAAATTTCCGGCGGGTATCATCGGCATACGAAAGTTTTCGGTACTAACAAAACGAAGGCTGCGGGATTCATCCGACAGCCTTCTACACTAACCCTTAACTTTAACCAATGAAAAACAATAATCTACTTATTTAGTTTTTTAGCGAAGCGATTGCGGCTTCGTAATTCGGTTCGTTGGTAATTTCAGGAACCAGTTCCTCATATACCACCTTGCCTGCTTCGTCGACTACTATCACGCCACGGGCCAGTAACCCTTTCAGCGGACCGTCAACCATCAGCATCCCGTACTTATCTTCAAAGCACGAACAGCGGAATGCAGAAAGTGTAATCACTTTATCAATACCTTCCGTAGTACAGAAACGTCCGTGCGCAAAAGGCAAATCTTTCGATACTGCCAGCACCACAGTATTTGGCAAAGAAGCAGCTTCTTTGTTGAAACGTCTCACCGAAGCAGCACATACGGCTGTATCCAAACTCGGAAAAACATTGATTACAACGTTCTTTCCTTTCAGTTCTTTCAGTGATAATTCAGATAAGTCACTTTTTACTCCTTTGAAATCGGGAGCCTCTGCTCCGACTGCCGGTAATGTTCCGTTCGTATTTACTTCCAGATTACCTTTTTAAATGTTATCTTTGCCATCTTTGTAGTATTTTATGTTTTGTTACTAAAAAGCGACGTACAAATATAGGCCGCTTTGTATGACTAAAACAAACGTTAATGAAGAATGTTTTTCCTTTTACCTCTTTTTAATCACTTGCCCTAAGAACTGTTTTTCTATCTTTGCCGCAAAATAGAACGACATGAACTGGTTAATTATTTGCGGACTTCTTATTATCATTGTTTTACAAATCTTATTCCGCCCGAAAGAGGATAAATCCGATACACAAAACGAACTGAAACGCTTGCTCGATGAAATGCAACGTTCCTTCGAACGCATTGAAAAAGAACTTCCGGGGAAGACTTCCGGCTGAACCGCGAAGAGGGCCGTATCGTTGCCCGCGACAACTCGGGAAGAACTGACCCGCTCCATGAACGAATTCAGGGAGGCTTTCGACCGGGGCATCGCTTCTTTCAACAACCTCCAACGGGAAAAGTTCGCCAACCTCGACAAACAGCAACGCCTGCTGGTTGCCAACACCGAAAAGCGCCTGGATGAAATCCGCGTCACGGTAGACGAGAAATTACAGAAGACACTGAACGACCGCATCGGCCAGTCTTTCCGCCTCGTTACCGAACAACTGGAAAGCGTACAGAAAGGTTTAGGGGAAATGCAGACACTGGCGCAGGACGTTGGCGGCCTGAAACGGGTACTGAGCAATGTGAAGACACGAGGAAACATCGGAGAAATACAACTGAGCATGTTGCTGGAACAAATACTGGCACCGGAACAATACGAAGCGAACGTACACACCCGCAAAGGTTCGGACGCGGTCGTGGAATTTGCCGTCAAGCTCCCGGGGCGCGACGATATCCGCGAATACGTTTACCTCCCCATCGATGCCAAATTTCCCAAAGATATTTACGAACAATTGCTGGACGCTTACGACAATGCCGACCCACAGGCTATCGAAACGGCAGGCAAGCTGCTCGAAACAACCATCAAAAAGATGGCTAAAGACATTTCCGACAAATACCTGGCTCCCCCGCGACGACCGATTTCGGCATTATGTTCCTGCCCTTCGAAGGCATTTATGCAGAAGTAGTGCGCCGCTCCGCCCTGCTGGATGAATTGCAACGGACCTATAAAGGTTGGTCGTAACCGGGCCTACCACCCTGCCGCTATCCTGAACAGCCTGCAAATGGGTTTCCGCACACTGGCCATCCAGAAACATTCCGGCGAAGTATGGACCATACCGGTGCGGTAAAGAAAGAGTTCGAAAAAGTAGGCGGCATGCTGGAAAAAGCGCAGAAGAACCTGCAAACGGCCAGCGGCCAGATAGAAGAAGTACTCGGAACCCGTACCCGCGCCATCCAACGCAAGCTGAAAGACGTAGACACCCTGAGCGGCCGCGAAGCCCGTGCAATCATACCGGAATTGGGACCATTGACGGAAGAAGAGGAAGAATCATAAAAAATACCTATCTTTGCCACCTCAACAGAATGGATATATGAAAAATGATGGCTTTACTTTCCGCAAGCGGCTACGGAGTTTCCGGTATGCGTTCAACGGGATACGTTTGTTGATCACGAAAGAACATAATGCCTGGATACATTGTTTTGCAGCTGTATGCGTGGTGATTGCAGGTATTCTTCTTAGGTTGTCGCGCATGGAATGGGTAGCTGTCGTAATCGTGATCGGCGCCGTGCTGGCAGCCGAAGCCGTCAACTCAGCGCTGGAAGCTATTGCCGACTTTGTATCGCCCGAATATAGCGAAGCAATCAAACGGACCAAAGACCTGGCAGCCGGAGCCGTATTGTTAATGGCGATTGCCGCCGCAATAGTAGGCGGAATCATCTTTTTCCCAAGCTGATTGCTTTATGTTGAATCCGTACGTTTTAAACAAATCCGAACATTTTAAACAAAACAGAACAAACAACAGTTATTTCAAAAATATTCACTATTAATTTTAATTACACATAACAATGAAACTTCCCGAAGACCCGACGATGCTTTTCAGCGTAGTTAACATGAAACTGCGCGACAAATATGCATCCCTTGATGAATTATGCCGTAAGATGGACGTAGACAAAGACATGCTTGTCCATAAACTTGCCGTTGCCGGCTTTGAATACAGTGCTGAAAACAATAAGTTCTGGTAACTTCCGTTTCTACTTTGCATCAACAAAGAAAATATGAAACGAACAACCTATCTTTTTTACCTTTCTTCTGGCATTCATGGTCTGTTTCAACAGCCATGCACAAGAGGTCAAACTAAGTGGTAGCCGTAATGCCGTCCGTAAATCGGGCGACGTGCTGGCCTGCCTTACTCCTGCGGCGAGCCTGGCAACCGTGCTGATCCTTCAGGACTGGCAGGGATTGAAACAGGGAGCACTGGCCGGGGTCAGTACGGTCGGCATGACCCTATGCGCTGAAGTACCTGGTAAAGAAAGAACGTCCCGACGGCAGCGACAATCATTCGTTTCCTTCCATGCATACCTCCGTATCGTTTACGGGCGCTGCTTTTATCCAGCGCCGTTACGGTTGGAAATGGGGTATCCGGCGTATGCCGTAGCGACCATGTAGGATGGAGCCGTACGTATGCCAAGAAGCACGACTGGTGGGATGGCCGCCGGAGCCGCCATGGGTATCGGCAGTGCCTATATCTTCACCCGTCCGTTTGCCCAAAAGCACAACCTGACCCTCAGTCCGCTGGCCGGTGACAAACATTTCGGTATTTATGCTTCCATGACCTTCTAAGCATAACAGACATAACGGAAAAGAAAAAGCAGCCCAGACGTGTACTCGCTACAGATCCGGGCTTAATTACAAGTCTATATGTGACTAACTCAATATTCCATGAGGTTTAATCATTCGTAATGTAAAAGCATCTGCCGGTTGCAGCTGGTGCCGCCTCGTTCGCCGGATACCAGATACCGGCAATAATCATCCCTGCGACCAGCAGGAAAGTAACCAGCATCCCTCCCGTAAAACGCAGGAAGCTGTTATCCATCAGGTTCGAATCAATCAGATTGGCAAAAAGCAATATTCAGACACAGATGACAACGGCCGGAATAAACGCAAGCGTCAGCAACACAAGCCCCTCGCCCAACACCGTCATCCTCAACTGCCCCCGGGTAGCCCCTAATGCCATCCGAAGTCCCATTTCCCCCTGCCGCTGACGGGTACGGAACCAGAAAGTACCGACAATCCCCAAAAAGATATTCACAGCAGGAAAAGCAGGATAGACAAACGCGTTTTCATCTCCCCTTTTCCATCCCGCAAGGCATCTTCCCTTATATTGGAAAGCGGGATAATATTCTGAAGGTAGAGGTTACCGATCTCTACCTGGTCACTCTTCTCCCTGCATAAATACATCGGCAAAGTTCCTGTCAGCTTCCGGTTTAACCCGCACGGAGACTTCCATCCAGGGGTAACATCTCTGCCGAGACGGGTCTTTACCTCCGCCTCACTCTGATTAATATAGATTCTTGCTCCCACCTTGCTAAATTCCGACCGGCGGACCTCCTGGCTAATTCCGCCAATGGTCATCGTTCCTGAATTATTATTTGTATAAACAGTCTGTTTTACTGCGTCCTTTACACTTTTCTCCGGAAAAAGCCTCTCCGCCGCATCCCGGATTATAATAACCTTCATACCGCCTATCCCATCTTTCAGTTCTTCAGGATTTCCGGAAATAGCGGAACCGATACGATACACATCAAAAATACTCCGGGTAACAAACTGGATACGGCAGGGAAACAGCATCCGAAAGCGTATCCCGACGAAGAGGCTGGTAATTATCCATGCTATTATAAGGAACGCCAAACCTGGATAAAGCCACTTCTTCAACGCCCGGCATCCTGCGTATGCGCTCCATCGCCTCCCACAAATCTTCACCGGCTTTGGCGGGATGTTCTCCAGGTGTCAGATACCCTTCGGCCCCCTCTTCCCGGGCGTTAAACTCAAACTTATAGGTATGATCGAGGTCGAAACCGACCGGCGCACTGAACGTACATAATACAAACCAGCAAATAATCCACAATATACCACAGGCAAACCGTCACAAGCAACAATTCCCCCTAACAACCAGCTATTACTTTTCCGCTGGTTCCATATTAATTTAATGATATGTTTGATCATCTTCGTACTATTTTAACGGTTTAGTTTTCATTCAAAGCCTCTATCACCTCTTTGCGCGACATCCGGTAGGCAGGTATTCCGGCAGACAGCAGGTTCAGTATCAGGCAAAACAGAAAAGCATAGAGGAATATCACCGGATTAAGCAACTCAGAAACAGACAACATCGGTGTACCGCCGAATACGGAAGAGATGGAACCGAAGCTATTACTCAGCAAACCAACCAGGTTCTCAACAGGAAGATGCCAATGTAAGAGAAGAGCAGTCCGACCACCCCTCCCAGCAGGGTCAGAAAACAGATTCTCCGACAGTATCTGCACCAGCAACCTGCCTTTGGTCGCTCCGAACGCCTTGCGTATACCTATCTCCGGCAGGCGGCTGCGCATCCGCGACAAGGTCATGCCGGAAAGATTGATTGCCGGCACCAACAACAGAATTACGATAATCAGCAAATACTGCACGATCGTCCTTGTCTTGTCAGGTCCGATAGCCCTCACTCCTTTAATCTCCAATTCTAGTTGCGTATCCGGCTGATCGTATAATACGAGCTTATAATCCTTCAACGAACTGTTATATTGTGCTTGCAGGTTGCTTATTTCTTTCCTGATTGTATCGAAATCGGATGCCGAACGGGCCAGGATAATCACCTGGAACCATCCCGTTATATTCTCCGCCCAGGAATCATCGCTCAAATCGGCAGCCGAAGCCGTATAAGGAATCCACGCCTCCGCATATGCCGCTTTGGCAATCGTCGAAATATCCTTTACCACCCCGCCGACCGTGTAGGAGGCTTATAAGCGATCATAATCGTTTGCCGGCAGCATCGGCCGTGCCATATAACCGTCGGGCGGTCGACTCGCTGATGACTACCTTCTTTATACCCGAAGCCACTTCCTCTTTCGTATAAGGACTGCCGGATATGAATTCGAAGTTGAAGACTTTCCAGAATACATCGTCGGTAAACATCATCAGGCAATCTTTCTTCTCCTTCCCGCCCGGCAAAGATGCCAGCAGGCTACGGCAGGGAGAGATAAACGACACTGCCTCGGGTGTCTTCAACGGCAGGAAACACTTTGATCGTACGCAGGGAAAGATAACCGTTCCCGTACTGCTCCCCTTTATAGGTCCGTCCGCCCCACCGCACATACATCGTCCGGTCGCGGTTGTCCTCGGGAGAATAGTTTTTGACACGTACCTGATACGTGATCACCATCACCATGATCAGGCAGATAGCCAATGCCGTACCCAGGATAGAGATCAAGGCCAGGAGTTTGTTCTCCTTCAGCATGGCAAGTGCTTGTTTTAAATAAGATTTTATACATAATGTCAGTATTTGTTTATTCATAATGCAAGGCTTCCGCCGGTTCAAGACGGCCGCCTTACGGGACGGATACCAGATAGCCAGTGTGATGATTACGGCCAGTAACAGCCACGTCAGCAGGCTGACAAGCAACAGGCGGCCGACAGTCACCTCCATCACCTCCGTACTCAGCAGGCCGGCAAAGGCCACGTTCACACAAATCAGCAAGGCGGGTACGGCGGTTATGGTTAGTATCATCAATCCTTCGCCGATAAGCAACTGTTGCAAGCGGCGGCGACTGGAACCGACGGCCATGCGAAGCCCCAACTCGTTACGGCGGCGGTTCACACGGAACCAGAACGTTCCGATCACAGCCAGGAAGACATTGATCAGCAGAAATATATTGATCGCAATGTCCAGCTTTCCCCGTTCGTATTCATCGAAGTTCCAGATAATGGGTGCGTACATCGGGGTAATATTGTACGTTGGCCAACCAGAAATTGCCTGCCGCCAGCCGGTGTTTCATCTCTTTCTTAAAACGAACGGCATATTCGGAAGCACTCTCCGACGCCGCATTCGACGGAGACGGAAACAGATTTGCATCTTCCCCAACTCCTGTTCACTCATCCGCAGGATACTCCGCTCTTTCATCTCTTTAAAGACAATCGAAGGCGGCTGGCTAAACTCTTCCCGTTTAATGGCTTCCGTCACCCCTTCACACGGTAAACGCAGGGTGTCATCCTGAATAATAAGCAACTCCCGGCCGTCCACCTGGGTCGAACTGAAACATTTCATTGCCATCGGCTCACTGAGCAGGATACCTTCCTGAATAGCGGAAGCCAGTTCGTCCGGCGAACCGCCACCGGCCGTATGTATATCGAATACACGGAAATAACCGGGCGTAACGTAGAAGTCGAGAGCAGTACGGAAAAAGAGTCTTTCTCCTGAAAATAAGTATCCGAGTTGGACATATAGGTATAAGGCATCGAAGCCTCGTTCGCCAAGCCTAACCATCTGCACATCGGGATGCGTCTCCAACTGGCGGATGATACGCATGAAATCTTCTCCCGCCCCCCTGGCTTCCCTGTTCGTAGGCAATATAGGAAGCACTGGTGGAAGGGCGCACGGCCAGCGTCACCTTATATACATTCTCAAACGAGTATCCCATCGGTTGCGTCTGTGTGATCCGGCTCATCGTCATCCGGTCGACGGCGTACCAGAGCAGTACGAAGACAACAAAAAGTAGTTCTATAAACACCCAGGCATTGCTGCGGCGTTGCGTCTTGATCAGTTTCAGTATATGTAACAGCATATCTATCTCTTTAATTGTGGTTTAATGACTCAGTTATATTCACACGGATCGCACGCCAGGCAGGGATCATCGACGACATCAGGTTCAGCAGGAAGCAGACCAGAAACGCATAGCCGAACACCGCCGGACTCAGCAGCATCCCGAAGGTCAGTTCCGTCTGCACACTGCCTTGTACCATCGCAATGATACCCGGTGCAGTAGCAGCAACTGCTGGAAGAGCGCCACCATCCCATACGAGACCAGCAACCCGACCAATCCGCCCGGCAACATCAGCAACAGGTTTTCTATCAGTATCTGTGTCAACAGCCGGTTCTTACGCGCCCCGAAAGCCTTCCGCACCCCCCAGCTCGGAGATGCGGTCCTGCATCCGCGAAGCGTTCAGGCCGGACAGGTTCAGTGCCGGAATCAGCAGGAAAAAGAAGGATCAGAAACAGAAGCATCAGGTAAACCGCCGTCACGGAACCGCCCATCACGAACTGACGGATCACATGTGTCAGATGCGTCTCCACGCCGTTCATCATACTGATCTTGCCGTCGGCCAGGGTCGTATTATAGCGGTCGATCAACTCTTCCAGTTCCCGGCTCACCTTGTCGATCCCCATTCCGTCGGCAGGCAGAATACAGACCGTCAGCAGACCCACCGACACATCGCGTTCGTCGGTAGCCTCCATAACCAGCGGCATGGAAGTATAAGGCACCCGCCACATATCGGCATAAACGGACGGTGTCACGGCAGAGACATCTTTCACCACGCCGCTGACGGAATATTCCGTATCATCCAGCAGGATGCTTTTCCCCGTCACGCCGGTCGTTGTCGAAAAGATACGGCGTGCCAGCGATTCGGAAACGACCACGCGGGGGAAACCCGACTGGAACTCCTCCTCGCTGAACGGTTTCCCTTCGACAAAGGAAAAAGAGAAGAGGCGCCAGAAGCTATTGTTCGTCCCCATCATCTGCACTTTCTGCGGGTCGTCTCCCCGAATCTGCACATAGGTATCGCCATAAAGCAGGCTGGTAATGGCAGTATTGGTCATAATCGCCACCTCCTTCGCCGACTTCAGCGGCATCAGGCATTCTTTGGCGGAACGGATGCCCCAAAAGAAATTGCTGTTCCCTTTCCCCGTTCATATTTCACCTGGTCGATATAAAGGTATTTGCTGCGGTGCACTTCAGGCATGATGTCGGCGGTACGGATATGATACACGATCGCTATCACCATCACCATCGAAATGGCAAGTCCGTCCCGATGATATACACCCGCTGTAGAAGCGGTTTTTGCCTCATCAGGTTCCAGGCTTGTTTGAAGTATTGTTTGTACATAATACGGTTTTATTTGTTATGCCGGACTAAAAAGCAAATGCCGTGCCACAAATATAACCCGTTGATAATAAGCAAAAGTATAAAAACAGATAGTGTTCGATACTGAACAGTCATCACAGTATCGAACACTACCCGCCTACATCTCGCAAACAACCAGTTCCCACCCTTTAAAGACCAGGGTAATGAGACCCAGGCGAGTATCCCCTTTGGTCTGAGCCACCAGCGGATCAGCGGCATAACGTTGCAGTTGCCCGGTTGCTTCCCGGCGCAAAGTCTCGATATCGGCATCCGTCGCATCACGACGGGCATATTTTTACTTCAACGATATAGCTGTAAGCAATGTCAGGCTGATGGAGCAAATCGGGCATCATATAGAAATCGGCGGCATAACCTTTACCTGCCTCGTACTCCGGCTGAATGATATAACCACCCACCATTCCGAGATAAGCCAACAGAAAACCTTTCACATGCGCCTCGCCTTCGATAAACTCACGTACCCGGCTCTGCCGTTCGAGTTCGGAGGCGAAATAGCGGAAGACAGGTTCCCACTCACCTTGGTAAGCCATCTTCCAGACCAGATCTTCCAGTTCATGATAATCGAGGTTAAAGATATGAGCTTCGCGGTAGGCTTCAATCAGATAAGTATAAAGTTGCTCACGAACAGTCAGGTTAGGGATTCCCAAGATAGTGCGCCCCATGGATACTTCCTGAATGGAGAGTAGACCGAAATAGTAGAGCAGACTCTTGAAAATTCTCCGGTAGCACAATTGCCTCGGCAGGAAAAAGACGAATTTATCTCAGCCCTAATACTTCCGTTGGCTACCACATCTTGAATAATTGATGCATTCACTCCAAAAGTCTTATCAATACGGATCAGGTGGCGCAACTTATTATAGTCGGTACGGATATTGTTGTCAATCATCTGGTCGGGAGCTTCTTGATGAGGCAGATAATTATTCAGGAAGTAAAGCACCATATCCGAATTGTACATCGGCTCATTGAGCGACCGCTTAGAGAAACAATAGTTATCATACCACGGCTTCATCACCTTGATAATATCCTCCACACCATCGGAAAGCATCCCCTGAGCATCGTAATAGTTCAGCATCGTCTTCAGATCCTCTTCACTGAATCCCACCAGACCATTGAAACGCGAGTCAGCACTCATATTAGCACCAATATTGAAACCGCTCGTCACATCATCCATCGTCACAGGCGAAACGCCGGTAATAAACATACGTTTGATCGCCCTGTCACCCGTCGCTGCCGCCTTGATCTTGTTGAAGAAGTAACGGAAGAAGCCTTCGCTGTGAGTCAGCGCATGATAACGGTCGTGCCCTTTCGCGGGCCAGGATGGCGTTGGCAAAGTTGTCGTACTCATCAATGAAAAAGATAGATCGGGAGATCGAGCTGGGTAGCCCTCGATACCAGATAAGAAAACTTGGCATCGGCCGAAGGTTGCCGCATCAATTCTTCACGGAAACCTGGTTCAAAAGAAACGCCCGTAGCTGTCGGCAAACTCCATAAACCGGAAACCACCGTGCTGCTCGAACGACTCGAATACCTTATCCGGCATCGGGTTTATCCGAGAAGTTGAAACTCAGGATCAGGTATTTTCCCTGTTCGGCCGTCGGGTTATCCACAATGCGACATCCGGCAAACACCTCCTCAAAGCGGTCTTTCCGGTTGATATCGTAATACCAAAGGTAAGTACATCTATTAGTAACGACTTCCCAAAGCGGCGGGGACGGATCAGGAAAAATAAGGTGCCGCCCGCTCTATCAGAGGAATATACTGTGTTTTTATCCACATAGTAATAATTATCCTTCTGAATGCGGGCGAAGTCTGTCAACCCGTACGGTATATTCTTTTGCTTCCATATCTGACTGTATTTATTGATCGACAGGAACAAATGTACGGATTTATTGTAATAGAAGACAGAAAAAAAGTTTAAGTAATACCAAACATTCCCTATCCCCTATTCATAATGCAGCGCCTCAGCCGGCTCGATCTTTGCCGAGCGGCGTGCCGGATACCAGGTACCCAGGCAGACGACAACAGCCAGCAGGGTAAACGTTATCACCGTATTCAGCAAGATGCGCAAAGGCGTTACATCCATATATTCTTCCGGCAGTAAATCCACCTGTACCAGATTCAGGCAAACAAGCAAAAGACGGGATAAAAGCGATGACCAGCAACACCAACCCCTCGCCTATCATCTGCCACAACACCATACGCCGGGAAGAACCGACCGCCATGCGCAATCCGATCTCCGACCGCCGCTTGTTGATGCGCAGCCAGAAAGTCCCGATTATTCCCAGGAAGATATTGGTCAGGAAGAAGATCGAAAAGCCGATCCGGAAACGCAGCGGACTATATACCCACTCCTCAACTGCTCCTCGCGAAAATCGCTGAGAGGCGTGATCTCCGACAAATAGAAGTTACCCACCTGCAACTGCGGACGCATCTCGCGGGCAAAACGTTCGGCAAAGTCGGCCGTAGCCGCCGTCTCTTTCACCCGGAAACAGATATCGGTAGAACTCCATAAAGCGTTCGCCCCCCAAAAGTACCCTGTCCGATTCGTCCAAAGGCATCAAGAAAAACATGCCGGACGTATAAACTCCATCCGCTTCATCAGCGTGGTAACTACCGCCACCCGCATATTCAGGCTGACGTCGCGATCGAAGATAAAACCTCCGATAGCGGAAGAGCCGGGAAAGAGCCGTTCTTCGACGGCCGGAGTAATTATAAAATCACTCCCCATCGCCTGTGCCAGTGTCTCCGGGCTGCCACCGTCGGCAGAAGACACGCGGAAGACACGGAAGTAATCCGGCGTAACGGTCAGTATCTCGGTATTCACCCTCAATGTATCCCTCCAGTAGCTATTGTTTCGAATTGCTACGGCAATAAGGATAATGCCATTCGCCCACGCTCACCCCTTCGATATCGGGATGCCGGCGCAGGCGTTCTTCGATGCGTTTCAGGTTCTGGTAAGGCTCCGGGCTACCTTCCTCGTAGGTGACATACCCGTTTTCGTTCGCCTGCTTCAGCGCAAGGTTCAGTTTATAGGTATTCTCGATATTGAAGCCTGTCGGGGTACTGGCGGTGATGGCCAGGACGCTCAGGTAATCGACAATGTACCACATCAGTGTGGATACGACAAACAACTCCAGCACGATCCAGACGTTGAAACGGCGCTGTGTCCATATTAGTTTAAACAGATGTCTTATCATAATGTATCCTTATTTATCGTTGATTGAATCTACTATCGGACGGCGTGTCGCCTTCCATACCGGCAGCAGCGACGACGAGCAGGTTGAGCACGACACACAACCCGAAAGCCGAAAGGAATAACGGCAGGTTAAACAGCATGTCGAACGTCAGCTGTACATTCCCCTCATTCATAAACCCAAAACTGCTCAACAGGTAATTGCGCAATACGACTACCAGCAGCCACGACACCAGCAAACCGACCACTCCCCCGATACAGGTCAACAGCAGGTTCTCGGTCAGCACCTGCGTCACCAAGGAATGCGAACGGGCCCCGAAGGCTTTCCGCAACCCCATCTCTTCGGTACGTTCCTGCATCCTCGACGAGATAAGCCCCGTCAGATTGATAGCCGGGACGAGCAGGAAAAACCAACGCGATCAGCAGGTAGCGACGGATAATATCGGCATAAGACATTCTATAGTCGAGACTGCCTATCTGTGTCTGCTGCGGCGTGGAAAGACTGAAGGCATCCACATACCGTTCCTGCAAAGTCGTATTATATTGAAGCCGGCGGCGATTCACCTCATCCCTGATCGCCTCAAAGCCGGCCGTGCTCTTTGCCAGCATATAAGCACAGACAGGTCCTGCCGATCGTTCGGCTCCCCCGCCTCCACCAAAGCAGGCACAGAGGAAACAGGCACCCAGGCATCGGCACAGGTCATCGTCATGACGGACGAAACATCTTCCACCACCCCGGCCACCGGTACTCCACCTGATTAATCATAACCCCTTTGCCAATCACATCAGCCGAACCGAACAGTTTGCGGGCATACGATTCGCTCAACACGATCCGTTTCATGCCGCTCTCATATTCTTCATCGGTATAAGGTTTGCCATGCAGCAGCCGGAAACTGAAGATACGCCAGAAGGCAGCGTCGGTAGCCATCAACCGGGTTTTATAGCGGTCGGCGCTTCCCGGCAGCTGCGAATAGACAGTCCCCATAAGTTGGCTTGTGCTACCCGGGTCGATCCGTAAACAGACCCTCCTCCACTTCGGACAGCCCGTCCAGAATCTGCCGTGCCGCATGGTACGAAAGCATCCAGTTGTAGGTCCCCCCTTTTTTTCCTCATCCTTCGACTTCACGGAGGCATAGTTCAACTGCAACAGCCTGCTCCGGCAGTCTTCGGGAGCGATATCCGCGGTACGGATATAATACACGATCGCCATGACCATGACCATGACCATCGAGATGGCAAGCCCCGTCCCCAGAATATAGACGAAGCTGAAGAAGCGGTTCTGCTTCATCAGTTGCCAGGCTTGTTTGAGATACTGTTTGTACATATATATTACCTTTCTTAATTTATGTGATTCTGTTTCATCAGATTCAAAGCCTGTATGAGATATTGTCTGAACATATTACTTATCTTTGTCGTTTAACATTAATCTATGTGTGTTATGGATAAAGAGCTACCTAAATCAAAAATGACCGTTAAACCCGGCAAACTATTCGTTAAACTGAGTAAAAAAGCCAACTTCCCGGCCAGGAACCGTTCTTTAGAGGGACACTTCCCAACCATCCGAGCCTGACACTCGACGATATCGCCGAACGGGCCGTCAGAAACCGCAGTTCGTATTCGCACGGAACGCTCATCGCCTCTTTCAACACCATGCTGGAAGAAGAGATATACGGGGCGATTGAAGACGGCTTCAACGTCGACTTCGGCCTGGGGCGGACAGAACTGACCGTCGGCGGCCGCTTCAAGACCGAATTTGAAAAGTTCGACCGCGAACGGCATGCCATCCGTATCAACCTACGCCCTTCACCACGCCTCAACCAGCTGGCCGACTGGTTCCCCGCAGAGGTTATCCAGTTCTTCCCGAACGCCCCCCTTCCCAACGAAGTCAGCATCCACAACGACCGTTACCTCAACCAGGAAGGCCGGGAGTTTTGCGTCATCCCTGCTGGCTATACCCTTCCGCTCTTTATCCACGGCAAGCGGCTGAAAGTGATGGGCGACCATCCCGATGTCGGGATCGTCATCCGCCAGGAAGAAGGCGAAAAAAAGTATTTCATCGAACCTCGCATGGTCTTCATCAACGAATCTCCCAGCCTTGCCTTTCTGCCGCCCGAGCCGCTGACACCGGGCAGGTGGGTGGTGGAGGTGTGGAGCCAGTACAATGCCAGTTATCGCCTCTATAAGGTGCCTCGGATGGGGATGGTTACCCTTACCGTCTCCGCCACTACCGCATCGGGATGCGGTGACTAACTGCACCGGGGTGCGGCTATCATCCGCATCAGGGTGCAGCACTCAACAGCATCGGGGTGCGGTAGCATCCTACCTTAGGCTATCCGTTACCCTCGCTAACGGGAAGAGGGAAGGTATTTGCCCGGGCTATAACACACCCCCCCTGCCCCCTCTCGAGAGGGAAAAGTTACCATCAGCATCAGAAAGAACACTTGAGAGAGCCTGCTTAACTACCGGTATCGGCCATCCTAAGAGAACGCTTTGCGTTCTTGGAAAGGCCTCAGCGGGTAAGCGTAAAGCGAAGGTGGAAGACGGAGCGCCCGGAGGCTGTGCTGTTTGAGCGAAGCGAGTTCACAGACGACAGCGTAGTCTTTCACCGGAGTAGCGAAGCCGGTGCAGCCTTGATCTTTTGTTACTTTTCTATCAAGAGAAAAGTAACAATCCTATTGAACTTGTCTGCCGTCGAAGAAGCGCACCGTGCGACTCGTCTGCTGTGCCTGCGCTTCGTTGTGGGTTACCATCACGATGGTGCGGCCGTCTTCCTTATTCAGGCGGTGGAGGATGTCCATGACCTCGATACCCATCTTTGAATCCAGGTTACCGGTCGGCTCATCCGCCAGGATAATCTCGGGGGTCCCAACGATGGCACGGGCGATGGCTACACGCTGGCACTGACCGCCGGACAACTGTGTCGGGAAGTGGCGCATGCGGTGGCTCAGGCCTACCTTTTTTCGAGAACGGCTTCAGCAGCCTTGCGGCGTTCGGAAGAAGAGACGTTACGGTAGAGCAGCGGGAGTTCTACGTTATCCAGTACGTTCAGCGAATTGATCAGGTGGAAGGATTGGAAGACGAAACCGAGTGTCTTGTTACGGAAGGCGGCCAGTTGTTTGTCGTTCATACTGACCGTATTGGTTCCGGCGATCTCGACCGTACCACCGGCTGTCGGGGCGTCCAACAGTCCGATGATGTTCAGCAAGGTGGACTTTCCGCAACCGGAGGGGCCCATGATGCTCAGAAATTCGCCTTTCTGGATATCCAGGTTCACATTCTCCAAAGCTACTGTTTCGATCTCCTTCGTACGGTAGATCTTTTCGAGGTTTGTTAATTTGATCATGATGTTTGATATTTAATTGTTACTATTAATTCATTTATTATATAATTGTTATTGATGTATCGTATTTTATCAGAAATGAGTGTTTGTTTATAGCAACTGGTTGTAACTGGCTCCCCTCTTGAAAGGGGGAAGGGGGTGTGTCATATTCCCGCCCATACAATCACCATAGTCAGAGTCACTTGACTATTGCAGGTTCATTTGCCGTCTGCTTCAGCTGACGGTTTACAAGTTGTTTCTCTCTTTTGGCTTCAGCCACATGTCTCTTAGATAGAAAACTGTAAGAAATGGGACTAAAGTCCAATGAGATAGATCCTTTACTTAATCCGTCAGCTGAAGCAGACGGCAAATAAACCTGTTACAAGGCTTGTTTTATTGACTGGCTTTAACACACCCCCTGCCCCCTCTCAAGAGGGGAGCCAGTTACAACCAGTCACAAAACAGATAGCTCAATTATTTCTATACTCACCATACTGTACTTATTTATTCATAATGCAACGCCTCCGCCGGTTTCATCTGTACCGCCTTGTGCATCGGGAACCAGATAACGAGGCTGATCATACCCGCCATCAGCAAATAGGCTCCTCCGAAGGTGACCGCGAAACGCCACCAGGTATAGGGGGAGACGACAGGTGTCGGGCATATCGAAGTAAAGCATATTTAGTATGAATACCAACACAAAGGGAATCGTGAGAGCCAGCAGGACAAGCCCTTCGAGGTTCATCAGGCGGCTGAGCTGACGGCGGTTCGATCCCAGGGCGATGCGCAATCCCATCTCCCCCTGCCGTGCCTGCGTACGTAACCAGAAGGTTCCGATGATGCCGAAAAAGACGTTGATCAGCATGAAGCCCACCAGGGCGGTCTTCTTCTTCATATTGTCTTCGCGGTCTTTCAGTCTGTCGGCACGCATATCGGATAGCGGCTCCAGACTGGAAACGTAGACATTGTTCACCAGCAACCGGTCACCCATCCCTTGCAGGAACGCCTCCATCTTTTCGGGCGGGAAGCCGGGACTCATGCGGATAAGGACATCTATGGTCACTTGCCACATTTCCGCTACGTCGATCATCGCAGAAGGCGATACGATCTCATAGAAGTACAGGGGCACTCTTTTTTCATACTCTGTAGAACGACGGGGATTACTTATTCCGACCAGAGGAAGACGCTCGCCATCTTCTCCGTCAAACCGGAAAGAATCTCCCATGCCACCGCCTTCAAGGAATTGCTCCTCCAGGTCGGCACTGATTACGATGCCTGTACGTGTCCCGACGACGGAACGGGCGGAGCACCGGCCTTATCGGTTATACGCAACACATCCGAAATACTCCGGGGTGACAGTGCAATACGTATAGTTGCGAGCCTGAACCGTCGTGTCGGCACCGACGGGTACCAACAACGTCGACATTCTACTCAGGGGAATAAGGGCTACCGGCACCAGCCAGACAAACTTCGTCCACTTCGGGAGCCTGGCGCAGGTTGTCTACCAGGCGGAACATGTCCTCTCCGAGGCGGGTTGTTTGCTCCTGTTCGTCCACGTAACCCGGCATACCCGGCTGAAGTACTCCCCCAGTTGTATCTTGTAGGTGTTCCTTATATCGAAACCGAGTGGAGAATGGTAGGTGTACTGGTCTACCAGCATCGAATCCATCATCACCCAGAGGATTGCTACCACGACCAACAGTTCGGCAAATATCCAGCCGTTACTGCGACGCTGGTTCCATATTATCTTTAGTATATGTTTAATCATTATACGTTATATTACATGTTTATTATTCATCCCCTTTCAATGCCTTGGTTATGGGTTGCCGCGAAATGCGCAGGGCCGGTATGCCGACAGACAGCAGGTTGAGCAACAGGCAAAACAGCAGGGCGACAAGGAAGATTCCCGGCTGAAACAACATATCCGTATGGAGCACTGTCTCTGCATCCTTCAAAAAGGAAGTCTTTGCAAACCGGCAACAAGAGAAGCGATAAGACCAGTCCTATTACTCCTCCCAAAGGGTGATAAGTCCGTTCTCACAGAGCAACTGGCTGAACAAAATGCCCCGGTGTGGCACCGAATACTTTACGGAGCCCCATCTCGCTACGGCGTTTCTGCACGGCCGATTGTGTCACACCGGTCAGGTTCAATGCGGGAACAAGAAGAAGCAAAAGAAGCAGGCCACCCGTCTCAAGCAGGTAATCTTTCAGGGCTATCTTCCTCCAACCTGACGAACCCATTGCCTTGTCGAAGCGGGTGATCGGATTCTCCAGGAAGCTGATCTTACAATCTTGCTTTGCCGCGTTGTAGCGGTCGCGTTGCTGTTCTATTTCCCAGCGGATGGCGTCGAAGTCTCCCTTTATCATGAGCCAGCAGGGTTATTTTAAAAGCGCCGCCCATACCTTCCATCTGGGTCAGGCCAAGTATCATCTGATTGAGCGTATAGGGTGCCCATACATCGCCAAAAGAGGTGTCGGCGGCACGACTAACGTCTTTTACTACACCGCAGATCGTGCAGGGCATCTGCTCGAGAATGATTGGCTTACCTACCACATCAGTGCTTCCGTACAGGGTGCGGGCCACGCTTTCACTAACAACTACCCGGGGAATGCCCGAGGTGAAATCGGCATCGGTAAATGGTTTACCTTCCAGGAAACGAAAGTCGTATATCTTCCAGAATGCAGGGTCGGAATACATGATATCATAGGAATTATACATGCGCTTACCAGGAAGCGACAGTGGAGCCGGGAAACTGAACCAAGGCGGAAACTGCTTCGGGTTTCTTCAACGTGTAAAAAGCATTCACGGACAGCTTCCTGAGACATAAAGCCGTTGTAGCGTCTGTTAGCGGAACACTCCACCTGAGTCCCGTCCTCGATGTAGAGCATACGATTACGGTTTGTTTCGGGTGAGAAACTGGCGGATTGTATCTGGAAGACCAGACAAACAACCATGATCATGGCTATCGAAAGAGCCGTGCCGAGTATGGAGATCAGGCTGATGAGGCGGTTCTCACGCAGCATGTTCAGGGCTTGTTTGAGGTATTGTTTGAACATATTGTTGTTGTTTATGTTAGGGCGGTTCGCGAACCGCCCGTACGGGACGTTATTTTTTATTTTAAGTTTGTTCTTGTCCTTATAGCTTGCCATGTCGGAGACTACGACCTGGTCGCCGGGTTGCAGGCCGCTGATCACTTCCACGTATTCGTAGTTGCTGTCGCCCAGCTGCACCTTGCGCTTCAAGAGTTGGTCGCCGTTGACCACAAAGACGTCGTATTCACCTTTGCCAACATAATAAGAGGCGTTGGCGATGCGCATGACGTCATCCTTTTGACGGGCATTCATGACATACACGTCGGTCTTAAGGCCGGAGCGGAGGCGGCGGTGGTTGTCTTCTTCCAGTTGGACAGTGAAGGAGATGACGCCGTTCTTCGACAGCGGGGTGACGTCGCTGACGGTGCCCTCCAGTTTGTCGCTGCCGATCTTGACAACGGCTTTGCTGCCGGCGGCGATGCGGTCGCCATAAGTGTCGGCTATCTCACCTTCGATCTTGAAATGTGAGAGGTCGGAGACGATGGCGATCTTGGTGCCTTCGCTTACCTGGGCACCGATCTCGTTGTTCACGTAGGTCAGGATCGCCTTGCGGGGGGAGCGGACCTGGGCATCGTCGAGCGTACGCTTGGTTTCGGCGAGGCTTTTTGCGGAAGATGTTGAGTTCGAGTTCCTTTTACTTTCAGGTCGGCTTCGGCAAGGGCCTGTTCATTGATGTATTTTTTGTTCGTCTTCCTTGAGTTTAAGCTGGCTGACGTTGTAGTCGAGTTCTACCTGCAGCGTACTTTGTCGGTGGTGCCGGCACCGAGGCTGTCGAGGTAGCGTTCGTTACGCAGTTCGACGGCTTTGCGGTCGAGTTCCATGCGGGGAGACTTTCAGATTCATCTCCATTTCCGGAGAGTTTGCTATGGCCGGTGACACGGAGTTTTCCAGTTCGAGTTGTTTCATCTGTTGCTCGTCCAGTTTCTTCTTATATTCCGTTTCGGCACTTTGCAGGTCGAGTTTGAGGATCGGTGTTCCTACATCGACAGAGTCGCCTCCTTTTTTGTATATCTCGACGATACGGGTGTTGATAGGGGAATTGATGATCTCTTCGAAAGCGGGTATAACCTTGCCGGAGGCACTGACCGATACTTCGATGACGCCCTGGTCGACGGTGGATATAGTCAGGTCTTTACGGTTCAGGCTGGTTTGCAGGAAAGAAATGATCACGGCAATGACGAGCACGGCCGCTCCCCACGCCTCCCCCCGATCTTTATGATTTGTTTGCGTTGTTCTTTTCTTCGAACTTTTTTGATATCTCTCTGTCCATATTTAGTATTGTTTTTATTTTCCACCACAGTAGAGGCAAACTCCGTGCCAAAAAGCTAAACCACTGATATTGTGAGCCTACTATAAAACAAACAGTGTTCAATATCGGACAGTGTGTTCGGTTTTACAGAAAACATTCCGGCTCTCCGCGTTGTTCTTTATCGACAAAGAAGGTAAAACACTTATTAATCGCTAAAACAAGAAAGATATGAGTACCAGATCTATTATTTTATCGCTTTTCGTCGCCCTGGGGTTCGTCCTCACCGGTTGCGACAATAATGATGACAATCACAAAAATGCCATCGAACCGACTGAGCCGGTAATGCAGGCTTTCAATAAGAAATATCCCGACGCCTCCAACCCGCTCTTTACAATTGAAGGGAATTATTATGTAGCCGAGTTCACGAACAATGGTATTTCGACCGAGGCATGGCTCACCGAACAGGGCAAGTGGATGATGGATAAGGCGGATACACCTTTCAACCAACTTCCGGAGGCGGTGACCGGCGCATTCAACAACGGCCTTTATGCGGGCTGGAAAGTGGATGATTCTTATACGATCAACCGGGATAGCATGGCTGTCGTCTATAAGATTAATGCCGAAAAAAGGGAAACAACGACATGGACCTGTATTATTCGCAATACGGCAACCTGATCAAAGGCGGTGAACGACGAAGGGGAACGAAGATGCCCCGATCGTGATCCGGCAGAAGTGTATACGTTGATGAACCTTACTTTCGCAACCTGCGACCTGCTGGATATACAGAGCAACAGCGAAGGATACATCCTGAATATGCTAGACGGAAAAAAGTTTATAAGATCGCCCAACTGAATAAAGATTACCGGTGGCAGAGTACCACATACCAGATAGCCGAACAGGAGGTACCGGAGGTTATCATGGCTGCCTTCCAGTCCACAGGCTATGCCGAAGATACAATCGAAGCAATAACAGTAAAGATCGAGATTGCGGGAACATTCTACACCTTCACCGTCGATCATAACGCAATGTCATCAATTTAAGGTTCATAGTGCTCTTTTTGTAATTAGTTAGAGTATAGTTTTTACAATTGGGCCTTCCTTTCCTTGCTCGTGGAAACTTTCTTCCCGGTCTGATGGGCACCAAATGCTTTTCAAATAGATGTTGCAACTCCATGAGTACAGAGTTTGTATTTCGAAAAAGAAATAGTTTCACAACTCCGTACTTCATGGATGCCCAGCTTATATTTTTTTTGTTAACCTTATATTTGTATATTCTTGTTTTGCAAACTTGTTCAATATAAGGTTCACATTGTTTCTCAATCAGACTCTGCAAATTGAATAAAAACAGATTGGCCGCAAAGTCCTGTCTTATACAGATATCCCGTATGCCACTGAACTGACCTAGCTGGAGTTCTTCCTTGACATATCCATAGAACGTTTCGATTCCCCAGCGCATAAAATAAACTTTTTTAAGGTCTGCTATTGTATATAAAGAAGAATCATACAGGTTAGTGGCCAGAACTTCAACTTCTCCTGTGTCAAGCATTACTTTTTACATAACGGATTTTTAACGGAGTTGTTTGGGATATCCAGATACCCATTTGCTTCAATTTAGCCAATGATTTATAGGAGGGATAAATGTCTACAGTTATATCCGATAAATCCGATTCAATAAATGCCTTAACTGTTCTATTGGCATTACTTGGAACCCTCATGACAAAATGAGTCTGCCTGTTTATCAGACAATACATGAGCCAATAACTAGGATAGCCCCTGTCGAAAAGCAAAAAAGAGATGGGCTTAACTCCAATCCTTCCAACACATCCAAAACGACTTTCTCTTCCGATTCGGCATAAGGCTGAAACAGACCTTTTATAGCTAGATGATTCATAACATCGTATAACACACATATGCGGGCAGCGGGATTACTTTGCCCCAGGCGGCTACCCGGACATCCGAACTTTTCTCTTAGTTCTTTCGAATTGGGTGGGGGGTTGTACTTCCATCAATAGACCATAATAGCATCCCTTTCCATTTCTTGGATACATCAGCATTATAGCCATAGAAACTTTTCACTAGAAGGGCGTTCCAATCTTCTAAAAATGAAGGTTTCAACTTGCCGCGCTGCGCGCTAAATGCCTGCTTGGTACAACTCTCCCTGCCCATATGACCGAAAAAATCCTGTAATTCAACACTCAGACTACGTTTGAGTGAATGAAGAATCAATAAGGATAATGTCTTAAAATCCAGTTTTCGGTTACGAGTGAAATCCTTTGGATTCAAACTATATATATTTCTTTTTTGACTGCATTTGTGATGTTTCTTCCAAAAAATTCTTTAACTCACTTATTATTTTTTTTTATATTTGAATCTGCCATTGGTTGTATCATAGATCATGGATTACTTGTTGTGTGGTAACTTTAAAGTAATTCTTTCTTTGATATTTCCAATGGCTTTTTTCGTTTTAAGGGTATTTTTTTCTTAAATTGATGACA
>VOFJ01003518.1_pt1 | contig 25187 bp, 37 predicted proteins | sample 5384081 | NCBI WGS metagenome assembly VOFJ01 (sample SAMN12384729, study PRJNA508395) | human gut metagenome | isolation source: healthy gut I | host: Homo sapiens | reverse complement strand
CGGCAGGAGAAGGCGGGGATCGTAGGCACCGACCGTGATGGCGGAGCGGGCGGTGGAAGGGATGGTGAGTGTGGTGTCGGCAGTGGGGGAGAAGAAGCGGGTCTGTGAACCGACGGCGTTTCCGCCGGGAAGCCAGAGGTCAAAGGAACCGGAGATCAGGCGGCCGGGGGTGAGACGCAAGGTCCAGATGCCGTTTTCGACGGACAGATGGTTTCCTCGCGCCCTGAAAGGTCAGGTAAATTTCCTGCGCCTGGCTGTAGGGGATGGCATGCCATAAAACAGGAGAAGTTCTGTCGGACCAAGCGTCAGACGCGCCGTGCCGAGGACAGGAGAGAGCGTGCCGGAGCGGATGCCGCCGGGGAAATCAGTTCGATCGAGATTTCATCCCCATAAACCTTCCAGATCTGGAGACTGAACGAGGATTCATAAGCACCGACCTGAAATTCAACGGAGACAGCGCGGTCAGCCGTTGCCGAGACCGCAGACGTCGCAGCCGGATCAGATGTCGCACGGACTGTTTGCGTCTGACCGGACGACTTGCGATCCGACTTTAGGTTCCCGGCATAATGGCGTCCGGTATCCCCTTCATTTCCTGCCCCGATACAGATCACGTTCTGCCCTAAATTTGACACTGCATTCAAATACGTTTCAAGTAAGGAATCCCCGCTGTGCGAACCGTAATTATTCCCGAAGCTCAAATTAGTCACAAGCGGCCGCTCCACCAGAAGTGCATATCTTACGCAGAAATCCACCGCCTGCAGCAATTGCGATGTCCGCGGCAGATCCGCCGGATCAGGATTCCCAAGCTTTACGACCACGAGTGTTGCTTCCGGTGCCACGCCCCGCATGGCCGCATCTGCCGAGGATCTCCCATTTCCCGCTGCGATTCCGAGCACCGCTGTCCCATGCCCCGTCACATCGCGGGACGGCACGAGGGCAAACCGTTCTTCCGGCGTAGAAGATGCAAGTGCCTCATTGATCTGCTGCCGTGTATATACCGACCCAAGAGCATACCCCATCGGAGGATTCCCCGGAATCGTCTGATCCCATAAAATTGCAATTCGGCTTGTCCCGTCCGGTGCGCAGAAATCAGGATGCGCATAGTCCACGCCTGAATCAATGCATGCAAGCAGCACCCCATTCCCAGACAGACCCATAACCCCCTCCTGCACAGGCGTAATACAGGATATGCTCCGCACAAATGCATCTGCGAAATAAAGTAATTTCGGTTTCTCCAGATAGGTAATCTGCGGCAGTCCTGTCACGTAATCCATCAGGGACTCCGGAACCAGAAGAATGGCATACGAAAACAGCAGCAGCGTCACACGAACTCCCTGCTCCTCCAGAAAAGCCAGGTCTCCCTGATACTGTACAATTACTTCCCATGTTTTGCTGTAAGAGTTATAACCTGCCGAAAGCTCCGGCACACGCCGCCGTTCGACTTCCGTTGCGGCCAGCGCAAGGTTCAACAGGTTTTCCCTTTTTGATCAATCATTACAAAAACTCCGTCCAAAATGTTGTTAAAAATCTATTCCGCTTTTCCGGGAAATATGATATAATCGCCATCGTACAATAGGGGTACAGATCTGCTTTTTGGAGTGCATCGAAAAATGGTTTTACGATGCCGCCTGGCGGGTCTTTACTATTTTACGCGAAATGCTTTTGCATTGAAGGGAGAGAACATGAAACAAATTATCATTGTGGGCTGCGGAAAAGTCGGAACCGCACTGACCGCCCAGTTGAGCCGTGAGGACAACCTTGTGACGGTCATTGACACAGACAGTATTGTCGTCCGCAACGTCTCCAACACCTACGACGTTATGGGAATTGTAGGAAACGGAGCAAGCTATCAGGTGCTTCAGGAGGCGGATATTGAGCATGCGGATCTGATGATTGCCGTAACCAAAAGTGATGAAATGAACCTGCTTTGCTGTGTCATCGCCAAACAGGCGGCAGACTGTCACACCATCGCCAGAGTCCGAAACCCGATGTATCGGGAGGAGAGAATTTATCCGTAAAAAGCTGGGTCTGTCCATGATCATCAACCCGGAGCACGCTGCCGCCATGGAAATGGCAAGACTGCTGCGGTTCCCATCTGCGATTGAGATCGACAGCTTTTCCCGCGGAAGAATCGAAATGCTGCGCTTTAAAGTGCCGGAAACATCGAAAAATTGTCCATATGTCGCTTTGCGTGAGCTGGCCGGAGCGCTTCAGTACAGTCTGCTGGTCTGTGCTGTTGAGCGAAACGGCGAGGTTTACATACCGGATGGAAATTTTGTGGTTCAGGCAAAAGACAGCCTTTCCATCATCACCACACCGCAGAATGCAGAGAGCCTGTTTAAGAAAATCGGTGTTCATACAAACAAGGTACACAATACGATGATCATCGGCGGCGGTGAAATTACGTATTATCTCGCAAAATCACTGGCAAATATGAACGTCGATGTCAAGATTATCGAGAAAAATAAGGATCGCTGTGAGGTTTTAAGCGAAGCACTGCCGGATGCAACCGTTATTTACGGTGACGGAAGTGACCAGGAGCTCTTAAAAGAGGAGCGCATCCAGGATATGGATTCCTTTGTGGCCTGCACCGATATGGATGAGGAAAACATCATTCTGTCGCTGTATGCGAAAGAGAAGGTATCCTCAAAGGTTGTAACGAAAATCAACCATCTGGAATTTAATGATGTTATCCACAGCCTGAACCTGGACAGCCTGATCTACCCGAAACACATCACCGCAGAGTACATTCTGCAGTATGTCCGGGCAATGAAAAACTCCATCGGAAGCAACGTTGAGACGCTGTATAAGCTGATGGAAGACCGTGTGGAGGCTCTTGAGTTTATCGTGAACCAGAATTGCCGTATGATCGGCATCCGTCTGCAGGATATGAAAACACGGCCGAACCTTCTGGTAGCAGCGATTAACAGACAGGGAAAGGTCATCATTCCGGGTGGACAGGATTCCTTTGAGGCAGGAGATTCCGTCATTATCGTAACAACGGAAACCGGTCTTCAGGATATCCATGAGATTCTGGCAGAGTAACGGGGGAAGCGGATTATGAACTATAAAATGATTCGTTTTGTCATCAGCTGGGTGCTGAAAGTGGAAGGTATGCTGATGCTGCTTCCGGCGCTGGTCGGAGCCATGTATCAGGAAAAGGCAGGTTTTGCGTATCTTATCTGGGGGACTGCTCTGCGTTGCGGCCGGTCTGATCCTCTGCTTCAGAAAACCGTCCAATATGGAAATCTATTCCCGCGACGGATTTGTCTGCGTTTCGTTAAGCTGGGTTGTCCTTGGTGTTTTCGGAGCGGTGCCGTTTGTAATTACGGGGAAATTCCGTTTTATATCAATGCGCTGTTTGAGATCGTTTCCGGTTTCACAACGACAGGAGCCAGCATTTTGAGCGATGTGGAAGCACTTTCACACGCCAGCCTGTTCTGGAGAAGCTTTTCCCACTGGATTGGCGGTATGGGCGTTCTTGTGTTCATTCTTGCATTGCTTCCGATGAAGGGCGGTTCCGTCATGAACCTGATGAAGGCAGAGAGCCCGGGACCGACCGTTTCCAAATTTGTTCCGAGAGTGCGCGGAACTGCTAAAATTCTGTATCAGATTTATCTTGGCATGACACTTTTTTACCATTGCTGCCCTGCTGCTTTCCGGCATGAAGACATTTGATTCTGTCACACTCGCCATGGGTGCTGCCGGAACCGGAGGCTTTGCTGTATTAAACAGCGGTTGTGCAGTGTACACACCACTGCAGCAGTGGATTCTGACAATCGCCATGATCGCGTTCGGTGTGAATTTTAACTTTTATTATCTGATGCTTTGCAAAAAGGGAAAGGCCGCCATTTCATCCCAGGAGGTAAGAGCGTATTTTCTGATTATCCTTCTGGCAGGAGGCGTGATTTCCTGGAATATCTATCCGATGTACCATTCCATCGGTGAGACAGTACGGACCGCCTTTTTCCAGGTCGGATCGATTATCACGACAACGGGTTATTCCACAACGGACTTTGACCTCTGGCCGGAGCTGTCAAAATGTATTCTGGTGATGCTGATGTTCATCGGAGCCTGCGCCGGTTCAACGGGAGGCGGAATCAAGGTTTCGCGAATCCTGATCCTCTTAAAAACCGTGAAAAAAAGAGCTTGGTTCGATCGTACATCCGCGCAGTATCAAACGCATCCCGTTTCGACGATCACCCGGTAGAGCATGAGGTTCTGCGGGCGATCAACGTATTTTTGATTGTTTATCTGGTGATCTACAGCTTTTCCATGCTGATCATCAGTGTGGATGGATTTTCCTTCGAGACAAACTTCACGGCAGTTGCCGCAACGCTGAACAACATCGGACCTGGTCTTGACCAGGTAGGACCGACCAGCAATTTCTTTGGATACGGTCCGGTTTCCAAGCTGATTCTGATTTTTGATATGCTGGCAGGCCGTCTGGAGCTGTTTCCGATGCTGATCCTTTTCTATCCGTCTACCTGGAAGAAGAGAGGATAAAGCGGTTCACCGGGAAAAAAGGGACTTTGCGTCGGCGGGAAACTGCCGGAGCAGAAGGAAAAGAAAAAAAAATGGTTACGATTCACAGGGTTTTCCAAAAAACAGAAAGACGGAATAAAGTCAGGGTGCATTTCCTGACCACAGGCAGAAAGGAAGGAACTTATGAGTAACTGGGAAAAGAATGTAAGAAAAGTGGTGCCGTATGTGCCGGGGGAGCAGCCGCAGGAGGCGGATATGATCAAGTTCAACACCAACGAGAATCCGTATCCGCCGTCACCAAAAAGCCGCAGAGGCGATCAGACGGGTAGCAGAAGAGGATACACTCCGTCTCTATCCGGATCCGACCGCGGCAGAACTGGTGCAGGCGATTGCGGATGTCTACCACGTAAGCACAAAGCAGGTTTTTGTCGGCGTTGGTTCGGATGATGTTCTGGCGATGGCGTTTATGACGTATTTTAACTCTGACAAACCGATTCTTTTCCCGGACATTACGTATTCCTTCTACGATGTCTGGGCGGAGGAATTCCGCATTCCGTACGAGCAGATCCCGCTCGATGAAAATTTCTGCATTGTGCCGGAGCAGTATTTTGCAGAAAACCATCCAAATGGCGGAATCGTGTTCCCGAACCCGAATGCACCGACGGGTGTGGAGCTTTCACTTTCTGCGATCGAATCGATATTATTACAGCACAACCCGGATGTGGTTGTAATTGTGGATGAGGCATATGTGGATTTCGAGCAGCCACTGCGCAGCCGCTGCTGGAAAAATATGAAAACCTGCTGGTTGTGCAGACAACATCAAAAATCCCGTTCGCTTGCCGGCATGCGCAGCGGCTATGCAATCGGAAATGAGAAGATGATTTCGTATCTGAATGATGTGAAATATTCTTTCAATTCGTATACCATGAATCAGACCACGATCGCAGCCGGAGCCGCAGCGATCCGCGATGTGGAATATTTCCGCAAGACGGTGAAAAAAGTGATGGAAACGAGAGAGTGGTCGAAGGAGGAGCTGAAAAAGCTGGGATTTTCTTTCGAAGATTCGAAATCGAACTTTATTTTCGCAACGCACAAAAAAAGCGTACCGGCCGGGAAGATTTTTCAGGCACTCCGGGAACGCCATATTTATGTGCGGTATTTTGAGAAACCCCGCATTGACAATTATTTGCGTATTACGATTGGCACGCGGGAAGAAATGCAGACGCTGTTTGATTTTTTTTGAAAGATTACTTAACCGAATCAAGCAAGTAGCGAAGCGGATTGCAAATATCCGCTTGCCAAGAGGGATGAAGCAGCTGAAAATATAAAACAGAAGAAGAGTATCTGCAGAGGAGCAGAAGAAAATTTTAAAAGGGGACTGCCGTCGGAATCAGCCATGAGATCCGGCGGCAGTTTTAGAAGGTATTTGGGTATGAACAAAGAGAAGAAAGAAGTAGTAAAGGTAAATCAGATTACGGAAGGTGTTATCTGGCAGCAGATTCTGATCTTTTTCCTGCCGATTCTGTTCGGAACGTTTTTTCAGCAGCTGTATAACACGGCCGATGCGATGATTGTCGGACACTTTCTCGGAAAACAGGCACTTGCGGCGGTCGGCGGAACGACAGGTACGCTGATCAATCTGCTGGTCGGATTTTTCGTCGGCCTTTCGAGTGGTGCGACGGTTGTTATTTCACAGCATTACGGAGCCAATAAAGAGGACAAGGTGCAGTGGGCAGTGCACACTTCCATTGCCTTTTCCATTCTCGGAGGTATTGTGCTGACAGTAGTCGGCATTGGCTGTTCGAGATGGATGCTCGATCTGATGAACACGCCGGATGATGTTGTAAATCATGCGCTGATTTATATGCGTGTTTATTTTCTTGGAACCATCGGAAACCTGATTTACAACATGGGTTCCGGTATTCTGCGTGCGGTCGGCGATTCGAAACGTCCGCTGCTGTATCTGATCATCTGCTGTATGACCAATATCGCGCTTGACTTTTTATTTGTTGTCGGTTTGCAGATGGGTGTTATGGGCGCGGCGCTTGCGACCATTCTGTCTCAGATCATCAGTGCGGTTCTTGTTATGGGCTCTCTGATGCGGACCAGAGACATTTACCGGCTTCATCTGCGGAAAATCAGCATTGACTGGATTATGCTCAAACGGATTATCCGCATTGGTTTTCCGGCAGGCGTACAGTCAATTCTGTACTCGGTATCGAACGTGATTATTCAGTCTGCTGTCAACTCGCTGGGAACCAACAATGTGGCTGCGTGGGCGGCTTACGGAAAGGTGGACGGTCTTTTCTGGATGATGATCAATGCGCTCGGTATTGCGGCGACAACCTTTGTCGGTCAGAACTACGGTGCGAAAAAAGATGGATCGTGTACACCGCGGTGTGCGCACCAGCATGATCATGGCATTCCTGATGACGGGTCTGATGGTTGTGTTTATGTGGTTTATCGGTGATACACTGATTTCTCTGTTTACCACAGATACGGCGGTGCGTGAAATCTGTCACGGACTGATCCATTTCCTGGTGCCGACCTTCTTCACCTATATTTCCATCGAAATCCTTTCCGGTGCACTCCGTGGTGTCGGAGATGCATGGATTCCGATGTTTATCACCGGAATAGGAATCTGCGGAGTACGTATCGTGTGGATGACGGCGGTTTTGCCGCATTTCCACTCCTTAAAAGGAGCGGCCTTCTGCTATCCGCTGTCGTGGGTGATCACAACGATTGCGTACTTTATTTATTACCTGTTCTTCAGTCAGCTGAGTAAGAGGAAAGAATTGAGGAGTATCTAACAGAATGTTCAAACTGTATTAACAAAACTGTGCTATCATGAAAATATCAGTGTCAAAAAGGTCAAAAAACCGATGCAGGAGGATTTTTGAACTCGGGACACGGCAAAAAATGAGTAAGTAGCCATTTTTCAAAGAAAAATGAGCGGATTACAAAAGGAAAGACAGGTGGAACGTAAGATGGTAAGTGAAAAAGTAACGATTGTCAATCCGTCAGGTCTGCATCTTTTAAACGCGGTAAATTTGTCAAACAGTGTAAGCCGGTACAAATCTTCCATGTCGTTTACCTATGAAAACAACGGGATGCAGGGAACGGTTAATTTAAAGAGTATTTTTTGAGTATCGTAGCTGCAGGAATCAAGCAGGGAGAAACCATTGAGATCTGCAGCAGCGGGGGAGGATGAAGAGGAGGCACTTCCGGGCGGCTGTTGCCGCAATTAAAAAGCGGGCTCGGAGAGACGCCGGAGTGAGGAGATAGGAACATAGAATAGAAATAAAGAAAAAGGACCTCGCTTTTTTGAAAAAACGGAATGGGAAACCGGACCGTATTTCAAAAAGCGAGGTTTTTTTTGTGGCGGCAGATAAAAAGATTCCTGCCTTCGGGGGGGGATTTCGAAAGCAGGGATGAAAAAAAGATAAGCTGCGAAGTAACTCTTCGGCTATGAGCAAGCAGCGAAGCGGATTGCTCATAGCCGTTTGACAACAGGAGGTATAAGGCCGGAAAAAAAAGTGTCTACACTCTGGATAAAGCAAAAATGCAGAGAAAAGGAGTGTAGAAAAAAATGGCAAGGCAGAAGAAAATTGATCTGGAACATATGACGGAGAAGGAGAAAATGAAATACGAAATCGCAGGTGAGCTGGGGCTTTTAGAACGCGTGCTGAATGACGGCTGGCGATCACTCACGGCAAAAAAAACGGGACGGATCGGTGGCCTTGTGACACGGAGGAAGCGGCAGATGGCGGCGGAAGGAAAGAACGAAAACGAAGAAAAAATAAGCGGTACCGCAATTTTTGCAATATCCTCAACAGTTTTGACCATAGATTTTTCCTGTGAAAGCGTTATAATAAAAAACAAGGAATGGGTGGTGCCGCGCCAAAGTCCGTGTCTGCACGAGACCCGGCGACTGCCGCGATACCCTGAGAACTCGCAGAGCGTGTTTCGGATCGTTTGGAGAAGTGAGGGAAAAGTTTATGGAAGCAAAAAAAGAGAAAAAGTATATGTCGGATATCCATCTCGAGGATTATACCGAACAGTACGAAACGGGATTTGCCACAGTGGACACGATGATATTTGAAGGGGGGAAGAAGAGAGGAGCTGCTGAACGGCGGCTGGCATTATGCAGTCGATCAGTACGATACCTGTCTGCGCCAGAAATGGTACAAAAGAGATACCCGCGACGAAAAAGGCTTCACTGTGCCAATCGACTATTCCTTTGACGAGTGGCCGGTGATGCAGCTTCCGTGCAGCTGGAATACCATCGATCCGATGTATCTCCTGTATGAGGGAAGCATGGTCTTTTACGAGAAAATTTTCCTATATCGCAGAAAGAGAGGAAACAGTCTTTCTGAAGGTGGGCGCAGCCAATTATCTGTGCCGCGTTTTCTTAAACGGAAAATACGTCGGTATGCATCGCGGCGGATCGACACCGGCGTTCTGGAATATCACAGAATACCTGAAAGCGGAGAACCGCATCGTGCTTGCTGTTGACGGAACGAGACGGCCGGAGCAGGTGCCGACCGAGAATACCGACTGGTTCAACTACTGCGGCGTATACTGCGATATCGCACTGATCCGTGTTCCGAAATGCCATATCAAAACTTTTAAAATTGCGCTTGTGCCGGACGGAACATTTGGACATGTTATGGCGAAAGTGACACTGTCGGAAAAAAAATCACAGCCAAGGCAGAGCTTGTCATCGAGGAGCTTGGCGTGAGCCGGAAAATCCAGCTGGAAAACGGAGCCGGAGAAGTTGTTTTTGATGCAAAACCGGAGCTTTGGACACCGGAAAAACCGAAGCTGTATGATGTAAAAAGTAACCTGTGGAACCGATACCGTCAGCGATCGGGTCGGCTTTCGTGAAATTCGCGTGAACGGCAGAGACATTCTGCTGAACGGAGAGCCCGTTTTCCTGCGTGGTATCAGTTGCCACGAAACAGCGTGGAAAAACGGAAAAGGCCTGACAAGAGAGGAACGGATCGAAAATATCCGCATTGCGAAAGAACTGGGATGCAACTTCATGCGCCTTGCACATTACCCGCATAACGAAGAAATGGCAAAACTCGCCGACGAGCTTGGGCTTCTTTTTGTGGGAGGAAATTCCGGTTTACTGGGCAATTCGTTTTGAACGTGAAAAAACATATGAGGATGCCCAGAATCAGCTCCGCGAACTCATCAACCGTGACTGGAACCGCGCGAGCGTGATCATCTGGTCTGTCGGAAATGAGAATGCCGATACGGATGAACGGCTGAAATTCATGAGCGCACTGGCAGAATGCGCGCATCGGGAGGATGAGACGCGAATGGTGTCTGCGGCCTGCCTGGTTAATGCTGCGAAAAAATAAGATTGAGGACCGTCTGATGGAATACCTTGACATCATCGGCATCAACGAGTACTGCGGCTGGTACACCCCGGATTTTGCGATGCTGCCGGCACTGATGGAAAACAGCCAGCCGGACAAGCCGGTTATCGTAACGGAGTTCGGCGCAGACGCGCTGCCGCATCACCATGGAACCATCTCGGACAAAGGAACCGAGGAGTGCCAGGCGGATGTGTACGAAAAACAGATTGCAACGCTGCGGAACATTGACTACATCAAGGGCATGACCCCCTGCGATTCTCTACGATTTCCGCTGCCCGCGCAGAACAAGCCTGATCCAGAAATATTATAACAGGAAGGGGCTGCTCTCTGAGGACAAAAAGTACCGCAAACCGGCATTTTATGTGCTGCAGAAATTTTATGAAGAGCTGAAAAGAAAAAGAACAGTAGGGGCAAGAGCTTTTCAAAAAGATCAGCCGACTTGCACGGTTGATGATATCAAACGGAACAGAGAAAAAAAGACAAGAACAGACAAAAACAGATGGTATGAAATCAGCTTTGAAGTCCGATTTCATACCATCTGTTTTTTCACTGCAACAATCCGCCGTAGGCGGAGAATCCGGCAAGTGCTGTGTTATGCTTTTTCTGTGCAGCCATCCACTCCAGAATCGGAGTCTCTTTTCCGTCCGTCATAACCGGTTTGCCGTCATAATCGAGGACACACTCATCGTTCAGCATCGGGATCCAGGACCAGTGGCCGATGTATTCGAATGGGGTGCCATCCGCGTTTTTCTGTGTTCCAGTGTGATCGAGTACCTTGTCCCAGTAGGTGAAGTGTGCATTCGGATTGAACCTTTGCCAGACGTTCATAGGTCGGAACGACAAAATCATCCGGAACGACAACCGGGTCGGTTTTTGCGTGTGTAAACCAGATCGGCAGATCTTTGAGCTTCAGGATATCTTCATCGGAAATCATCGACACCTGGAACATGACCATCACCCCGGCAGGCCGCCACAGCGGAGAATTCACGATCGACATGCCGTCAAGACCGTATATGGCTGTGCGACTGGTGAAAGTGAAATAAAAAAATGTGGGAGAGGAATCTTGAAATTCGATTCGGCATATGATATACTTGCCGTAGGCAAAGCGAAGCTAAAAGGTTTCAACAACGAAAACCCCGGAGATGGCAGTCTCCGGGGTTTTCTATTCCGTAAAAGCGGCTTTAAACTTTTAGGCTGGTTGTCCTTTTAATCGTTTTCGTCCAACCATTTGCAGATGAGGTGGCAAATCACACCTGCCATAACGGAAACAATAAGCGAAGTAATAGGTTCCAACAACGTCACCTCCGCCTTTCCAAGTTGCCTTGGTGTAGGTGAGACAACAAAACAAGTATAACATGATATGTGTAGAAACGGTTTGAAAAAACAGAACGTATATTTTGATGAAGTTGCACAAATATGAAAAAAGTCTATTTTGATCTTGACAACCCGCCTCACATATGATATCATACCACCTGTATCACGCCGAAGACAGCAGGTGCCGCAAGGCGTAAGTTTCAAACGCCTGCCGAGGAGAAGTTACACAAGGTTCATGTTATGGAATTTTTGAGATCTCTTCGCCAATCTTCGCGAAGAGCTTTTTTTATATACTTCCAAAGCGTAGGTACGAAATACTACAAGGAGGGTGCAATCATGGCAATCAATGCAAAAAATCGATCTGAAGAAGCCGGTCCTGGAAGAGATCAGCGCACAGGTAGAAGGCGCACAGTGCGTGCTGCTGGTAAACTACAGCGGATTAACCGTTGCTCAGGATACTCAGCTGCGTAAAGAGTTAAGAGAAGCAGGCGTTCATTTACAAAGTATACAAAAAAAATACAATGATGAAACGTGCATTCGCTGGTACTGCTTTTTCGAGTCTCTTACCAAAGACCTGGATGGCACAAACGCTATCGCAATCAGCAAGGACGATGCAACAGCTCCGGCAAGAATCATCGCTAAATTTGCAAAAAACCGCTCCGAAGCTGGAGATGGTTTCTGGTGTTGTAGAAGGAAACTACTACGACAAAGCTGGAATGGAAGCACTGGCAAACGTTCCGTCAAGAGAAGAACTTCTTGGCAAACTGCTTGGAAGCATCCAGTCCCCGATCGCAAACCTGGCTCGCGTCCTCAACCAGATCGCAGAGTCCAAAGGCGGCGCAGCAGAGGCCTAAGCCTTCAAGCGGGCAGCGTGAAATACGCAGCCTGAGAACATTATTCAGAAAATATCCAAGGAGGGAAATTAAAATGGCAAAGTTAACCACTGCAGAGTTTATCGAAGCTATCAAGGAATTATCCGTATTAGAACTGAATCGATTTAGTAAAAAGCATGTGAGGAAGAGTTTGGCGTATCTGCAGCAGCTGGCGTGGTAGTTGCAGCAGCAGGTGGCGCCGGCGCAGCAGCTGAGGAGAAGACCGAGTTCGACGTAGAGCTGACCGAGGTTGGTCCGAACAAAGTAAAAGTTATCAAAGTTGTTCGTGAAGTTACCCTGGTCTTGGACTGAAAGAAGCTAAAGCAGTAGTTGACGGTGCTCCGAAAGCTCTTAAAGAAGGCGCATCCAAAGCAGAAGCTGAAGATATCAAAAACAAAACTTGAAGCTGAAGGCGCTAAGGTTAATCTTAAATAATTTAAGCGTAAATCAGAATCTATGGACGCACGGCGGGATTTCCTGCCGTGCGTTTTTTTGAACTGAGTCCATACTTTGTGGCAATAAAGTTAAAAATTGCCGGAAGGTATGGTGATGCCATGTGGTATCAAAATGTAATTGCGACCGTGGAGATAAAATTGAGAATGTGATCTATTCATACAAGACATTTTACGGAGGAGTATAAGGGCTAAATATCCTCATGACAGAAAGACTCCGAGAGTACAGAAAGAGAAAACGGGAGGAACGAAAAATGCAGGTACATTCCGTTCTGGAATCTTTACAGCAGGGAATCCTGATCTGCGATCAGCACAGCAGGATTGTGTTCTTCAATCAAGTCTACAGCGATTTCATCGGCGTTCCGCTTGAAACCGCGAAAGGTCATAAAATCACGGATTACCGCAAATCTGCCATTGCTCCGGAAGTCATTTGGAGCGGCATCCCGGTCGAGGGAATGGTGCGGAGAGAGGGAACGCAGGAATACTTTGCAAGTGTTTATCCGATCTGGGAAGAGCATCAGATCCGCGGAAGCATCTCAATTGTGACGAGCCTCGTACAGTTTGAAAAACGGGAATCAGAGGCTCACATGACGCTGGAAGAGCGGGTGCGCCGCTTTGAACGGCAGGAGATCCAAAATACGTTGTTGCTGTACGGACGGGATATGGAAGGGAAGCAAAAAGCGGCAAAGGAACTCGGAATTTCGCTGGCAACGTTATATAATAAAATCAAAGAATAAGACAGAAGGAGAATGAAATGCCGGAATTTCTGCAGCTTTGGGGGCTTTGTGGTATTTTCTGTCTTTGCTGTAACAGAACTCACATAAAAGAGGGATCATGATTTCTAAAATTTTAGAAATTACGATCCCTTTGTAGTATCTGCCCGGATATCGCATTACAATGATCTCAGATCAAAGAAAGTGAGGCCATAGAACATGAAAAAAAAATCAGAATCGGAAGCGGCGCAGGCTATGCGGGAGACCGCATTGAGCCGGCAGTGGAGCTGATGGAAAAAGGAAAATCTGGACTACATTATTTTCGAGTGTCTGGCGGAACGCACCGTTGCGATCGGGCAGCAGGACAAAGAGAAAGATCCGTCGAAGGGATACAACCAGCTGCTCGACTACCGAATGGAAAAAAATTCTCCCGCTGATGGCGAAAAACAAAGTAAAAAAGTTATTACCAATATGGGAGCTGCCAACCCGGTATCTGCTGCAGAACGGACGTGTGAAATTGCCAGAAAACTGGGTGTCAGTGGATTGAAGATTGCCTGTGTGACCGGCGATGATATTACAGACGAACTGGATAAGTATGAAAATGAAAAAAAGTGCTGGAGGATGGCACGCTGTTAAAAGAGAAAAAAGATGTTCTGATTTCTGCGAATGTCTATATGGGTGCGGAGGGCATCACAAAAGCGTTGGAAGAGGGTGCCAATCTTGTCATTACCGGTCGCGTTTCCGATCCTGCACTGACGATCGGACCGCTGGTATATGAATTTGGATGGAACATTGACGACAACCCGGATCAGATGGGACAGGCGGTTCTGGCAGGCCATCTGCTGGAGTGTGCCGGACAGGTGACAGGCGGCTATTTTGCGGATCCGGGCTACAAGGATGTGCCGGATCTGTGGAAACTTGGATTTCCGCTCATTGAGATTGACGAGACAGGCGCATTTACCGTGACAAAGGTCGAGGGAAGTGGCGGACTGGTGAGTGTGGATACCTGTAAAGAGCAGATGATCTACGAAATCCACAACCCAAAGGCTTACCTGACCCCGGATGCAACAGCGGACTTTTCAAAGGTGACGTTCCGGCAGATCGGGGAAAACCAGGTTCGCGCCGAGCATGCGACAACGCATGGAAGACCGGAAACTTTGAAAGTGAGTGTCGGCTACAAGGACTGCTTTATCGGTGAGGGTGAAATTTCCTACGGCGGAAGCAACTGTATGGCACGGGCGGAGCTGGCGGCAGAGATTCTGGAGAAGCGGATTGAACTGACAGGCATCGAACTGGAAGAGTACCGTACTGATTTTATCGGATGCAATTCCCCTGTATCGTGATGCAATTTCCAAGAAGATCGGAAGTGGAACTCCGTGTGAAGTGCGTCTCCGCGCCGCAGGCAGAACGAAAGACCGGAAAAATGCCGTTCTGCTGGCAAACGAGGTGGAGGCTCTCTATACCAACGGTCCCGCAGGAGGCGGCGGAGCAGTGAAACGGGTGTCCGAGATTGTCTCGGTCTGCTCAATTTTTGTGCCGCGCGATGCAGTAGAAGCAAAAAAGTTACATTCCGGGAGGTATAAGGCGATGAAATTAAAAAGAGATTGCACATGCAAGAACAGGCGATAAAGGCGAGATCTCCAATATTTCGGTGATCCCATATGATGAGAACAATTATGAAATGCTGAAAGAAAAAGTAACAGAAGCACGCGTAGCAGAATACTTCCGCGAAATCTGCCACGGAAAAGTAACCCGCTACGAACTGGATGGAATCCATGCGCTGAACTTTGTCCTCGACAAGACACTCGGCGGCGGTGTCACAAGATCGCTGGCGCTGGACAAACATGGAAAGACACTCGGCATGGCACTGCTGGAAATGGAGGTATAGGCAATGGCAGAAGATTTTTTGAAGGCTGCGGTAAAACGCGTGGAAGAACAGTTTGCGAAAAGCGGCGTTTCCGAAAGCTGTGCAGCCTTTGAAAGAAAAAAGAAAACCAGATCGAGATGCGTGACGGCGTGAAGCTTCACACGATCTATTATTTCCCGAAGGAAGATGGAACTGCGGAAGAAAAAAACATATCCCGTCATTCTGACCCGCACCTGCTATCCGGGCAATGACCGCATTCATCGTGCCTACGGCGAGGGTCTGGCACGCAGAGGTTACGTATATGTGTACCAGTACTGCCGTGGCCGGGAGAATTCAGAAGGAAAATGGGAGCCAAACATCAATGAGCGAAACGATGGCATTGACACCATGGATTACCTTGTGGAGCAGCCATGGTGCGAAATCTTAGGCTACTGGGGCCATTCCTACACAAGCATGACCGGCTGGGCGTTCGCTGATGCCGCGGAGGGGAAAGTTGCCGCAATGTTTCTGGAGGACTATGGAACGGATCGTTTTGTATCAGCCTACGAGAAGGGCTGCTTTCGCCACGATATCCTGACCGCATGGTCGATGGAAAATGCGGAAAAACCAGTGAATGCTGACTATCGCGAAAGCTGCCGTTATCTGCCGCAGATTGAAGTGGACGAGGCGCTGTGGGGACAGCGTGTTCCGTCCTACCGCGAATACATCACAAGCCCGAGCCCGGATGCGGCACTCTGGCAGACGGGCTGGTGGAAACAGTTACGGGAAATTCCATCAAAAACGAAGGTTCCGATTTATCTTTTAAGCGGCTGGTACGATCATCACCACGGCAGCAGTATGAAAACGTGGGAGCGGCTGAACGAGGAAACAAAACAGCACAGCTGGCTCGAAATCGGCGCCTGGAACCACTTTTTCCAGATCTGCCTCGAGGGCAAAGAGGTGCTGCACCCGCAGAATGAAGAAATTCCAAAGATGCTGGAATGGTTTGAGCTGACGCTGAAACAAAAAGAAATCCCGACGCAGCGGATCCGTGCCTATGAAATCGGAGCGGACCGGTGGATTGACATCGTATCCGACCGACTGGGAGAGAAGAAGGAACTGCGGGAAGCATGACGCTGTATCTGGATGAGAAAACACTGTGGGAAGACGCGCCGGAACAGGAAAAAACGAGAAACTACACGTTTGACCCGGCCACTCCGGTCGAGAGCATCGGCGGAGAAGCCCTTCTGCATACGATGCCGCAGATCGGCAGCCATCTCCAGCCGGAACCGGACTATCGTGAGGATGTCCTGAGTTTTGTATCAGAACCGCTGGAAGAAACTTTCACGCTGAACGGAAAAAGCTTCCGTCCGTCTGTTCGTGGAAAGTGATTGCGAGGATACGGCATTTACCGCTAAAATCATGGAGGTAACGCCGGAAGGAAAAGCGTACAACATTCGTTCCTCGATTGCAACATTGGAGCAGGGAAAAACGGAGGCCGGAGCCTATGAACCGGGCAGCGTGGCAGAGGTACAGATTACTATGTGGAATATTGTATACACGATTCCAAAGGGTTCCCGCATCCGTGTAGATATTTCCTCTTCCGACTTCCCGCAGTACCATGTCCACAGCAATCAGAAAGGGCTGTGGTCGGAAAAGACGGAGAATAAAATTGCACATCAGACCATTCATATGGGCGGAAAAGCTGCTTCCTGCGTGATTTTGCCGCTGATGAAAAAACAGTGAACCGTAACGGTAAGGCGAACATGGGAAAAATCAAAAAAGAAAAAAGTAGCACAATCCATTCTTTTGTGATATAGTGAAAACACTATAGGTTTTGCGGTAAACCTAAAGAGCAGTCCGCATCACGAAAACAAAAGAACAGGAGAAGAGTAATGGAGAAAAAGTGGTGGCACAAAACGGTCGGATACCAGATTTATCCGAAGAGTTTTCAGGATACCAACGGAGATGGAATCGGAGATCTGAAAGGCGTGATCCGTCATCTTGACAAAATAGAAAAGCTGGGAGCCAATGTCATCTGGCTCTGCCCGGTGTTTGCATCCCCGATGGTGGATAACGGATACGATATTTCCGATTACATGGATATCGACCCGTCGTTTGGAACGATGGAGGACATGAAGGAGCTGATCGCGGAGGCAAAAAAACGCGGCATCCGCATCCTGATGGATCTTGTCGTGAATCATTCCTCTGACCGGCATGCGTGGTTTCAGGCGGCACTCCAAGATCCGTTTGGAAAGTACGGAAAGTATTATGTGTTCCGGGAAGGAAAAGACGGCAAAGAGCCGAACAACTGGCGGTCGATTTTTGGTGGCAGCGCATGGGAGAAAGTACCGGGATATGATAACCTGTATTACCTCCACATCTTCACAAAAAGAGCAGCCGGATCTCAATTGGGAGAATCCCAAATTGCGGGAAGAAATTTATGAGATGATTTTAAAATGGATGGATCTGGGACTTGGCGGATTCCGTCTTGATGCGATCAGCCATCTGAAAAAGAATTATCAGTACACCAACCTTCCGCCGGATGGACCGGACGAGTACAATATGGCGTTCGAGTATTTCAACAATGTAGACGGTCTTGCCGATATCTTGTGTGAAATGAAGGAGCGCACCTTTTGCGCCGACCGATGCGCTGACGATCGGAGAGTACGATCACATGGGACCGGAGGATGTGGAGGATGTGATTGGGGAAAACGGCAGTTTCTCGTCCGTTTTCGATTTTTGTCACACCCTCGACAATGTGCGTAATCCGAAATGGGGCAATACCGTGGCGCTGTTTGACGATTATCGCGATCAGCTTTTTGCGGCACAGAAAATCGTGGATGGCCGCGGCATGCTCTGTAATTTCCTTGAAAATCATGACAAACCGCGCAGCATCGACCGGTTCCTGATGCCGGAGGATCAGAACCTCTACAGCGAAAAAAAAAATGCTTCCGGTCACTAATTTCTTCCTGCCGGGTATTGTGTTCCTGTATCAGGGACAGGAAATCGGCATGCGCGACGACCCGAAACAGTCCATTCAGGGATTCGTCGATAAACCGACCTTTGCTATTTACGACCGCCTGATTGCCGAAGGAAAAACGGATGCGGGAAGCGCTCGAGCAGATCAACTGCGAGAGCCGCGAGCACAGCAGAACTCCGATGCAGTGGGATGCATCTGCCGAGGCGGGATTCACAACAGGTACGCCGTGGTTCCCGGTGAATAAAAACTATACGGAACTGAACTATGAGGCCGAGGAAAAAGATCCTGATTCCCTGCTGTGGTTCTACCGCAAAATGGTGGCAGTAAGACGACGTGAAGATCTGGAAGAAACCTTCCTCTACGGAACGCTGATTCCGGAATACGAGACGGTAAGCGGCGTTCTGGCGTACCGCAGGAAGGATGAGAAGAATAATGTTCTGATCCTTACTACTTCTCTTGCGGATGGCATTACATTGCCATTTACAGATACAATCGAAGAAGTACTTCTGAATAACTATGACACCTGCGAGGCAGGCGAGGAAACGATCCGTCTGCAGCCGTATCAGTGTCTGGTGCTGAAGGTGAAGGAATAATTGCAAAAACTAAAACAAAAACCGAAAAATCGGTCCCACAAAAGGAGAAGATCTTTTTGCGGGACCTTTTTGTGGTACAATACAACAAAAAAAAAAAAATCTATCATGAGGTGTGAAATGGAAAGAGACGAAGACATAATGATGAGAGAACAAAACAGGAAATGCCGGGATTCCGTTTTCGGCTACTCCGGCCGGAGAAGAAACGGGAACTGTGGAATCCGGATTTTGAACTTTTATTTCTGCTTCGTGGGAGTGGAAGAGTCAGCTACGAGGACGGGGGAAGTTCACAATCTCCCGATGGGATCTATATTTGCGATCAACCGGTTTCAGATCTGTGACCTGGATCTGGACAAAGACGGACTTGCCCTGTCGCTCTGCGTTTCAGCGGAGACGATTGCTTCATTTCACATTAAGCTGCTGAAATGTGAAGTCAAATGTCAGTCGTTTTTCTATATGGAAGATCAGCAGGAAAAAATTTGATTTGATCCGGCGGGATATGGCACGGATCTTTCTTGAGATGTACAAGAATAATGAGGAACAACCGATCTATATGAAAAGCCGTGTGACGGCGCTTCTGGAGGATCTGCTTTCTTACTTTACATCCGGGGAAAAGGTGGAACAGGGCCGGGGCGGAAGGGAACGCATTCAGCGGGCATCAGACTATATTCTGCAGCATTGGCGGGAAGAGATTACGCTGGAGGATCTGGCGGATCATCTTTATCTGAGCCGTGCCTATATTTCACGGAGCTTTCCGCAGTATTTCGGTGTATCATTCCGGGAGTACGTGACGCAGGTGCGCCTGGCGCATGCCGTACAGGAAATGCACAGCGGCGCAACGCTGACGGAGATTGCCTATCACAATGGATTTGTCAATGAGACGGCGATGATCCGCGCATTCCGCAAATACCGCGGTATGACACCGAGCGAATACCGGAAGCAGATGGAATATACAGTAAAACAGCGTGAAAAAGAAAGGAAAAGAGCGGGAAGAGGCGGCGGGAGACCATGATATTTTCCAGAGTCTCCTGCAGTATGCACAGCGGTCACGGAGCAGGAGATTGAGACGACAAATGAGAGTGCCGTTTCCGTGATAGTGGCAGTAAACGGACGGAAACCAAGAGTGGCAGGCCACTGGAAGCGCGTGATCAATGCTGGCTATGCGGCAAGCGTGCTGAACCGCGAGGTGCAGGATGAGCTGGAACAGCTGGTGCAGGAGCTCGGCTATGAGCTGATCCGCGTAAAAAGGAATTCTTGATGATGATATGTGCGTATTTCGGCGGAATATGTGGGGCGAGATTCAGTTCTGCTGGAACTATATTGATGAGGTGATCGATTTCATCCTTTCCACGGGAGCGAAGCCGTTGCTGGAATTCGGCCATATGCCGTTGCTGCTGGCAAAAAACAGACCCGGGAAGAACGATGCGTCCGGCGCTAAGCAGCTCTCCGCGAGATCTGGCTGAGTGGCGCATGCTGATTAAAAACCTGATGGAACATCTAAGGGAACGGTATGGAATCAACCAGATGCGGCGCTGGATTTTCAACCCGTGGATCAGCGGAGACGTGCTCACGATTGATGGAGGAGATGAGTTCTTTGGGACGTGGAAAGCATCGTACGAGGAGATGAAACGTGTGAGCCCGGATCTTGTAACATGTCTTTCCTTTGGTCTTGGACCGGAGGAACATCTCAAAGCCTTTATCGAAACTATGAAGGAAAAGGAATGTGTGCCGGAAATTTTTGCATTCCGCTCGTTTGGCACGGTGATCTATGGAGAGGAAGAGGAGAAAAATGAATCTGATCCAGAACAACGAGAGCATCAATATGATTGTGAGCCGCGACCCGGATTTTCTGCGGAACCGCGGGGAGAAGGTAAAAGGTCTGCTGCAGAAGGCTGGGCTTGGTGCACTGCCGGTTCTGGTGGATGAGTGCAGCAGCAACATCTGGCAGAGGATCTCAGCAACGATACCTGTTATAAAGCGGCATGGCTGTTTAAAAAATCTTCTGGAAAATGAAGAGGCGCTGCAGGAATTGCGTATTTCTCGGTCAATGACCGTTTGGATGAAGTATTTCCGGCGCGGGAAACGTATCATGGAGGTTTTGGGCTGTTCACGATGAACGGCATTCCAAAGGCGGTCTGCACTGCGCTGCGGCTGCTCGGCAGAATGGGATCTCGTCTGGTGAAGCGTGGGGACGGCTATTTTATCAGCACGGAGCCGGAGAAAACCAAAGCCAGATTTACCTGTACAACTATGTTCACTACGATATGCTGTACCGCTACCGCCATGCCGTGAATATTTCCCGCACGGACCGTTACCGCGTATTCAATATGGGGGAAATCCGGACCTTTTCAGTGAAGCTGACCGGACTGGAACCGGGAAAATATTGCCTGCGGCTGTATAAAGTGACGAAAGAGCACGGCAGCAGCTACGATGCGTGGGTGCGGATGGGAGCTCCGGAGCGGATGAACCGGATGGAGCGCGCGATGCTATGCCACAGTGCGGACCCGGAATACCGTGTCTGGGAGCAGGAAACCGACCCGGAAGGCAGCCTCACGGTGCAGGAACGCCTGGAGCCGCACGAGACGGCGCTGATTGAGGTGGAGCAGATTCTGTAGAAGCTTCAAAAAATTGCACTCGCGGTGGGAGAATACAGAGAAAGAGTGGAAAAAAAAAGCAACAATATAAGAAGATCTTGCGGTAATTCGAGTAGAAAAGGACGAAAAATATTGTTTATACTGAAAACAACATAAATGCTAAATTCTACAGAAAAGAGGTATTTCAAAATGGGGAAAATATTTGATTACGATGGCGTGCCGGTGCTGCATACCACATCCGGCGATTTAAAAGGTTATTTTTATGACGGTGTTTACATTTACAAAGGAATTCCGTATGCATACGCAGACCGTTTCAGATGCCGGTTCCGTCCAAATGGAATGGCGTAAAAGACGCAACAAACTATGGTTTTGTATGCCCGCTCCAGAATCAGGATACACCGAACGGCGAGCTTATGGTTCCGCACCGCTACTGGCCGCAGGATGAGCACTGCCAGTCCTTAAATATCTGGACAAACAAACTCGATCCGGAAGCCAAAAACCGGTTCTCGTATGGTTCCACGGCGGTGGATACGCAGCGGGATCTTCCATTGAGCAGGTTGCGTATGACGGCGTCAGCATCGCAAAGAAAGGTGATTCGATTCTTGTTTCTGTCAACCACAGACTGAATATTTTAGGATATCTGGATCTGTCTCCGTTTGGGGAAAAATACAAAAACTCCGCAAACGCAGGCCACGCCGATATGGTGGCAGCCCTGCAGTGGGTACATGACAATATCGCCCTGTTCGGCGGCGATCCGGAGAATGTAACCATTTTCGGCCAGTCCGGCGGCGGAATGAAGGTGATTGACCTGATGCAGATTCCATCAGCAGACGGCCTGTTCCAGAAAGGCCTTGTCATGAGCGGTGTGATGGAAGGGGATCCGCTCGGCGCAGGAGAAAAAGACGGAACAGAGATTGTCACGGCAATGATGAAAGAGCTTGGCTTTGATGATGTGGCGCAGCTGGAAACCGTACCGTATCCGCAGCTTGCCGCAGCATATGCAAAGGTATCCCCGGCTATCGCACAGAATGGCGGCTACATCGGCGGCGGCCCGAAAAAGGGCGATTACTTCTGCGGAAATCCATTCGACGCAGGCTTCCGTGAGCATGCACATCAGATTCCGATGATGATCGGAACCGTATACGGCGAGTTCGCAACGTTTGCACCGGCAGCTTATGATAAGAACAAACTGACAGCGGAAGAGATTCTGGAAATCCTCAAAAAGGTTTATGGAGACAATGCCGAAAAGGTTCTGGACGCCTTCAAAGAAGCATATCCGGAGAAGAACGGCGTAGATGTTCTTGCGATCGACCGCGCAATGCGTGAGCCGACCGTAAAACTTGCCAAACTGTTCGCAAAAGGCGGCGGCAAAGCATATCTCTACAACTTCGCCCTGGAATTCCCGTTCCAGAACGGCAAACCGGCATGGCACTGCTCCGACATCCCGCGTATTTCTTCGGCAATAGCGATCTCGTAGAAATCTGCGGAATCCCGGATGTCAGTGATAAACTGGAAAGCGAAATCTTTGGCGCCCTGCTCGCCTTTGCAAAGAACGGAACCCCGGATCACGAGGGACTCCCGCACTGGCCGGAAACAGAAGCAGAGGATGCGGATACCATGGTATTTGATAAAAAAAGACCGAAGTAAAACACAACTACGACGATAAAGTCTTTGCAGAGATCAACAAAGTTCTGAAGCCGTGGAGCTTTATGGAACTGATGTCTGATAACATTCAGCATTAAAAAGAAACGGTTCAATGCGGCATAAGCGGAATCTGGATCGGATTGCGAATATCCGCTTTGACAAATAAAATAAAAAGCCGCCTGTTTGATTTGACAAATAAAATCAAACAGGCGGCTTTTTTTTTGAAAAAATCAGTGCTTTCAATCACATCTAAAGTACTATTCTAACAGGGTCCTGGCGGAAAAACCAGTAAAAAACAGATTGTACTGAAAAAATACAATCTGTTTTATTGACACACTTGAAAAAACATGATAATCTAGAAAATGCACTATTATGGCAAGATATGCCTAAAACCTTTTGTTCAGGCATGAGCGGTAATAAATATATTATAACACAAGGGGTGACAACGTCAATGGAGAAAAACAGAATACGTCCGATACCTACCGGAAAAAGTATGCGAATGAGTTACCAGAGACAAAAAAGAAGTATTGGAAATGCCCAACTTGATTGAAGTCCAGAAGGATTCCTATGAGTGGTTCCTGAGAAGCGGACTCAAGGAAGTCTTTGATGACATTTCACCAATCTCCGACTACGGCGGACGGCTGAGCCTTTGAATTCGTAGACTTTACACTGTGTGAAGATGACGTAAAATACTCAATCGAAGAGTGTAAACAGCGTGACGCTACTTATGCGGCACCGTTAAAGGTAAAAGTAAGATTATATAATAAGGAAAAAAGACGAGATCACAGAGCACGAAATTTTCATGTGGGTGATCTGCCGTTGATGACAGCAACAGGAACATTCGTTATCAATGGTGCAGAGCGAGTTATCGTCAGCCAGCTGGTTCGTTCCCCAGGCATCTACTATGCCATCGCTCATGATAAACTGGGTAAGAGACTGTTTTCAAGCACCGTAATCCCGAACCGTGGTGCATGGCTGGAATATGAGACGGACTCCAACGACGTCTTCTATGTCCGCGTAGACCGTACCAGAAAAGTTCCGATCACAGTCCTCATCCGTGCACTTGGAGTAAGTTCCAATGCAGAGATCGTAGAGCTGTTCGGTGAAGAGCCGAAGATTCTTGCAAGTTTCACCAAAGATACTTCCACCAACTATCAGGAAGGTCTTTCTCGAGCTGTACAAGAAAATTCGTCCGGGCGAGCCTCTCGCAGTAGAAAATGCAGAGAGCCTCATCATGAGCATGTTCTTTGACCCGCGTCGCTATGACCTGGCAACCGATTGTTTGGCGGAAAAGCTCACAGCCTGGCTGCCCTGATTCAATGGCAGCAGGCATTACACTTTCTGCAACATTTCATCGACCGACTGCGCATTCAGCACCAGCGGCAATGAAAACAATGATAAAAAGAAGATAGTTAAGGCTCTCATAATCCTACTTTTTTGTTATTTAGTTCGTGACACACAAAGATACAATAAAAAAAGATGTACCTTTGCGGACGAAAAGAACAATCAATTTGATAAAAGTGTTTTTATACAATGACAGATAAAAACAGGTCACTGAAAAACAGACGACGAATATTACAGATTGCCATCCCATCAATCATATCGAATATCACCGTTCCATTATTACGGGACTCATCGATATCATGTCACCATTGTGGCAATATCTCGTTGTTCTCCTGTACTTCATATCAAAATTATATATATTAGCCGCCGTAGGAGGAATTGTTCATCTCAGTCTACTGATTTTTCGATTCCTTCGGCCGGGGACCAGTGGAATGACTTCACAAAGCTTACGGGCGGTGCACGATCCTCTTTAACGAAATCACCCGACTATTGCTACGTTCCATCGGGTAGGGATTATCGCTTCTGTCTGCTGCTGCTGCTCTGGTATCCCATTCTGCACTTCGGCATTTACATTTATAAAGACCAATAATCAACTGGCAATCCCTCAAGGCTTCGACCCCTTCGAAAAACGAGCTTTTCGCCGACGGCGAGGCCATCCGCTGGATGGTGCGCGACACCCGGGGCGAAGTCGTGGGGCGCATCGCGGCGTTCTACAACCGCGAGAAGGCCGCACTCGAAGAGCAGCCCACGGGCGGCTGCGGATTTTTCGAGTCGATCGACGATCAGCAGGTCGCCGACCTGATGTTCGACGCTTCGCGCATGTGGCTGGCCAGCCGCGGCATGGAGGCGATGGACGGCCCGATCAATTTCGGGCAGCGCGACGCGTGGTGGGGCCTGCTGGTCGAGGGCTACGAGTTCCAGCCGCTCTATAAGCAATATGCACTGAACGAAGTGTGTTACCGA
>VOFJ01003276.1_pt1 | contig 25215 bp, 30 predicted proteins | sample 5384081 | NCBI WGS metagenome assembly VOFJ01 (sample SAMN12384729, study PRJNA508395) | human gut metagenome | isolation source: healthy gut I | host: Homo sapiens | reverse complement strand
AATAATAGCCTTATCAATTTCATAAACTGTTAAGTTTCTTTTTTTATGTGAGGCAAAGGTACGTATTTTAAGGAGTTTCGGAACGGGGAAAGTTGAGGCTTTGCATGATATAAAAAAAAGTTGTATCAATTTGATACAACTTTTTAGCACGGGAGGAGAGGCTCGAACTCCCGACACCCGGTTTTGGAGACCGGTGCTCTACCAACTGAGCTACTCCCGTGTTTTCGGCTGCAAAGGTAGTGTAATATTTGGAATATACAAACCTATTTATGAAAAATATTTTTTTTTCTATTCGTTCAGTAATCCTAATTCGTTGAACATGACCCGATAAGCTGCAGCTTTTTTTTTTCCAGGGCCAAAGGATAGGCACGGCTGGAAGAAGGCATTCTGTATAATTTCATAGCCTTGTCTCCAAATTCGAAAGGTTCGCTTGTACCTACGGTTGGCTCTTTTACCTCTATTTGTTCGCGGATAATGTCTGTTGCTTTCTGTCCGGTGGTAACAATGGCTTTGCACATCGGAATTTGTTTTAGTAACAGGTTGATATCTGTTTGTTCTATTACTTCCAGAAACTTGTCGGAGGCATTGTCTTGTAAACGGCGGATAGCTGAAGCTGTATCATAAAGTGCGATTCCTTTGTCGTTTAGGAATTCAATGATACGGTCTTTATCAAATACTTTCTTCTCAGGGTTCAGGAAATGCTCTTTGTCCTGAAAGAAAATAAGTCCGACGATACGCCACATATCATTTTGCAGATTGGGTAAAAGAATCCATGCTCCACCGTTTCTTTTGTGGAGGAAAACTGCCAAGCATCAGCAGGACAGCATTAGCCGGCAGAAAGGGTTCTAATGGATGTTCTTCGATATTTAATAGAGAATCCATGAAATCTTTGGAAATTAAGTTTATGAAGCTATATCGAAATATGTATCTTTACCATAGGGGCAAATACTCGGATTCGTCCCTACAGCAAAGCTATAATGGCAAGAGTAGTAAACCGCAATGCGAGTTTATTCTTTTGGCTTCGGCTCTTTTTTAGCCAATAAAACGATATTGTAAACGTATTCGGTCATCCAATTTTCAGAGTATCCCAATGCGTGTTGATACTTACGGATAGCAATACAAGTTTTGTGTACGCTGTCATCTTTCCAGTCGGTCTTGGTCATGATATCATGGATTGTTTTTTCGGTCATATTACGTAACATTTTTTTCATTACGCTGGGCATACGGAATTTCCATTGCATCAAATTACCTATCAGCATCATCAAGTCATTGCTGAATCCTTGGAACATAAAAAGATATGTCTTGACATCATTTACATTCTTACAATTCTTTTTAATGGAATTGTCTATTTCTTTGAAGAAATCATCACTTAAACCATAAAGTTCTACTAACATCTTTTTGCAGCGTGATTTCTCGGCAATTCCTAACTTATTGTTTTGGGTCGGGATTTTGAGTGTACGTTTGAAAACTGCCATATCAGGCAGAAAATTAATATTGGTAATACCTATATTGCAGGCCATTACAGACTGATAATATACACGGATTAGCGTCATGAAGTCTTCCATACCACCTACTGCGGCTTGTCTTCTCCTTCTGCTCTGTTTTTTACTGAATAATTTTGAAAATATGCTCATGGCTTTTTTATTTTATGTTCTTGCCGCAAAGATTTACTTTTATTTTTTTTGGTTAATACTTTTTGTGTTACCAGCATTCCAAATCATTTTCAATGTCTTTCATTCTGTCTTTGGTGAAAACTGGATTTTAATTCCGCTACGTTTCTGTATCCGATAATCTTCTAATTAGGCGGAAAGCATATTTGCCCTAATAAACGATGGCTATCAAGTTACAGATAGTCATAAATCCCATTGCTATATCTGCCAGGCCCCATGCCAAGTCCAAGCTGGCAAGTGCACCGAACATTACCATGCCGCATACAGAGATGCGGTAAACCGGAATAGCCCAGCGTTGGCGGGTGATATATCGTACATTGGCTTCGCCGTAATAATAGTTTCCCAATATACTACTGTAAGCAAAAAATAGAATTGCTACTGCTACATAAATTGTTCCGATATCACCTATTTCATTATTTAACGCCATCTGTGTCAGTTTAATTCCGTTGGCTTCTCCTGTAGACGCCAGCCCGCTGAAAAGAATGATAAATGCTGTACATGTGCAAATGACCAAGGTATCTGTAAAAACACCTAATGTTTGAATCAATCCTTGTTTTACGGGATGGGTGACATCGGCGGTTGCTGCCACATTGGGTGCAGAACCCATACCGGCTTCGTTGCTGAACAATCCGCGTTTGATGCCTTGCATCAATGCCATGCCTATACCCCCGCCTAATGCCTGTTCCCAACCGAAAGCATTCTCAATAATCAGCTCAATGACTCCCGGCAAATGTTTGACATTCATAATCACGATGAAAAGTGCTAAAAAATATACCCCAAGGCCATGATGGGTACAATGATGCTGCTGACTTTGGCTATACGCTGAATGCCTCCGAAGATGATAATTAATGTAAGTGCAGTCAATATGCATCCCATCAGAGCCGGAGAAATATTGAAAGCTTCCTCGAATGCGGCACAGATAGTGTTGCTCTGCACGGAATTGAAAGCAAACCCGAAGGTGAAAATGAGCAAAAAGGCAAACAGAACTCCCATCCACGGCTGTTTTAATCCTTTTTTCATGTAATAAGCTGGCCCGCCAACGAAAGAATTATGTCCGTGTACTTTATATAGCTGGGCAAGTGTGGATTCGATAAAGGCACTGCTGGCACCAAAAAGAGCAATTACCCACATCCAGAAAGACTGCACCCGGACCACCCAAAGTAATGGCGGTGGCGACTCCTGCCAGATTGCCTGTTCCTACGCGGCTAGCTATGGAAACGGCAAAAGCTTGAAAAGAGGAAATATGGTGTTCGCGACCTTCTGTCTTGCCTGTAGAATCACCAAGCAGACGTATCATTTCTCTTATCATGCGGAATTGTACAAATTTCGTTTTGTAAGTGAACCAGAATGCGCAACCTAGCAGCATTATAATTAAGATGTATGTCAAAATAACATCATTTACGTTGCCGATTAATTGGGTTAAAATATCCATTACTTTATATTGTCTTTAGTTTAGGTTTTAATATTGATGTTTTTATTCTTGGTTTAGTCTGAAGTAAAACTTATGTCCGCTAAATACAGGCTCTACTAAAAAACGAATAAAGTCTGCTAATAGTTCGCTTGCAGTCTTCCTGTTTAAGTTACAAATTCGGCAACACTGATTGAGATGATATTTCTTCTCCACGTTCTTTCAGTGTGTCAAGCAGCCGTTGTTCTCTTTCTGTAAACTCAACCAATACGCCTTCCGTTTTTTTGTATGCTGCCACATTTTCAGATGTACAGGTGTGGCAAGGATATTTTCATCTTTGATACGGATGTATGCCCAAGGATTATTTTTTTCATCCAGTGCATAGACAGGCTTGACTGCCATTTCACCGATAGAAACTTCTAATACGCTTTTTCCTTCGACCAAATAAGTCCGTGTCTCGATTTCTACTTTAGGGCAGCAATACATTGTGGCTGCCGCTTCTATCATATATATTTCTTCTTCTGAACGAATGCCGGCTATTTTGCCGTTGTCTTTGACGCCGACCAACAATCGTCCTCCTTCTGTATTGGCAAAGGCGGACAAGCTTCGGGCTATCTTGCGTGCATCCGATATTTCGAATTTAAAATCTTGATGGCAATGTTCTCCCTCCGAGACCAGTTGCCGGATGTATTGGGTATCTGTTAATGGCTTCATTTCGGTTGCAAAAATAGGAAAAATAATGCTTATGCTCAAAAGGGAGGAGGAAGGATGAAACAAATTATAGGTATTAAATGATAAAAATGAAAGAATTAACTTGGTTATTATCAAGCTTTTTCTTTCATTTGCATAGGAAAAAGAAATTAGCTTTTAAATAATAAAGGATATGAAGAAATTGGGACTTGTCATTGTGCTGTTGTGTCTTTCTATGGCAGTTAGTGCAGGTGGGTTTATGTTCAAGCATCTTGAAGTAAAAGATGGTTTGTCTAGTAATCGGGTAAACGATATATTTAAAGATTCAGAAGGCTTTATGTGGTTTGCTACGGCTTCGGGGCTGAATCGTTATGATGGTTGCCAAATGAAAGTTTATCGCAGCCATAACCTTGACTTGGGACCTTTGCCGGATAATTGTGTTCAAAAGGTACAGGAAGATGGAAAGAAAAGACTGTGGATACGTACTGCTGCCGGTTATACGATTTATGATTCTAAAACAGAAAGTTTTAATCGTGATGTGCATGCTTTGTTGTGGGAAGCCGGTATTGACGGAATCCCTGCTTTGACTTATATTGATAAGAATAAGAACATGTGGTTCTATATTGCTTCTAAAGGCTGCTATCTTTATATTCCTGAATCACAGTTGCTTTATCCGCTTTTGTTTGATGCCGGTCAATTGCCTGAAGGAGAGATAACGGATATTTCAGAGTGTAGTGATGGAGTATTGCTTGTGTATAATACGGGAATGATTGTGTGTCTGAACAGGGATACAAATAAAATAAATTGGGATTTAAAGGAGATATCCAAAGAATTGGGAAATAATAAATATGAGACTTTTTCTTTTTTCGTAGATAAAGAGAATGACATTTGGATTTACAGTCCTTCCGGACTTTGGATTTATAATCCGGCAGAGAAGAAGTGGCAAAAGAAGTTAAGAGACCTTATAAATCGGCAATCGCGGAGTGCGGTGTTGTCCGTTGCTCAGGATTTGCAAGGACGTATTTGGATAGGACGGGAACATGACGGGGTAAATATCCTGAATAAGTCTACCGGGGAAATAAAAACATTGATGCATCAACCTGACGATGAACGCAGTCTGCAAGATAATACTGTTTCTGCATTATATGAAGATCCTAATGGAATGATGTGGTTAGGCACATGGAAGAAAGGAATATCTTATTATCATGAAAGTATCTTCAAATTCAGTCTTGATTATGTGGGTGATGTCACTGCTGTTGAAGAAGATAAGAATGGGGATTTGTGGATAGGAACCAACAATGATGGTTTGATACATTGGAAAATAAATACCGGTGAACCTCAATTGTTTGTCCGTGAGGTATCCGATGCCAATTCTTTATCATCGGATGCTGTCTCTTGTTTATTGAGAACCAGAGACGGAAAGCTTTGGATAGGAACGCTGGGAGGAGGATTGGACTGTTATGATAATGGTCGATTTACTCATTATAAGAATATGGTGAAAAATAGTAAAATCATTGACTGATAATAATATTGTGGCGTTGGCGGAAGATAAATCCGGTATTGTCTGGATAGGTACATCAGGTAGTGGTCTGCAAAGTCTCAATCCACGTACAGGAGAATTTAATACTTATAATACCACAACGTCTGACCTTGCATTTAATACTGTTTCTTCATTGTATATAACTAGGGATAACTCCTTAATGATAGGGACTTCCCGGGGACTGTCTGTCATGGATTTATCAACAAAAAAGATTATTTCTTTGACGGGAACTAAATCAGGGAAAAACTCGTTTCTCAAACCAGAATATAAATCAGGTGTATGAAGATAGTCGTGGGCTGATATGGATAGCAACTCGTGAGGGATTGAATATTTATAACCCGAAGATAGATGAATTGACGATTCTTGCAGAGAAAAATGGTTTGTCAAACCTGTTGACAGTCGGAATTGTGGAGGATGATAACTCGAATATGTGGATAACTTCTGCCAAAGGATTGACTCATATCATACCGGGATGCTTGACTCAAAGACCGGTATGTATGATTTTCGTTGTAATATTTATGATGAAAGAGATGGTTTACAGAGTAGCGGTTTTAATCAACGCTCTGTGAAAAAGTTGTCTTCCGGTGAAATCGTAATAGGAGGAGTATATGGAATTAATCGTTTCTTTTCTGATAAGATTAAATACAACGAGGTATTGCCTAACGTGTTTTTTTACTCATTTCTTGTTGTTCAATAAAGAAGTTGAAGTAGGAGAAGTATATGGTGATAAAGTCATTTTGGATAAGGCTTTGAATTTAGTAGATCAAGTGGAGTTGGATTATAAGCAGAATATGTTTTGTGTGCAGTTCGCTTCAGATAATTATATTATTCCTGAGAAAGTGGAATATGCCTATAAGCTGGAAGGATTCGGTGATGAATGGATTACGACTAAGACAGGAGAGGCGGTTTATACCAATTTATTTCCCGGTACTTATTTATTGAGGGTAAAAGCAATAAACAGTGATGGATTCAGTGGAAATGAAGAAGCTTCGCTGAAAATAGTTGTTACACCTCCGTTTTGGCTGTCTACATGGGCTTGTATACTGTATGTTATTCTGTTTGTTGGCATTATGTTGTTAATGTGCAGTAAAATGTGCGGTGGCAAACGTAAATCCGGACAATCAGAGGAGCAGTCTGAGATAGGAGAGGATGAATCGGATGAGGAATCGGAAGAATTAGAACAGCCCGGCAGTTATAAACCGGAAGAGAAGGTGACGTCTGAAGAAGAATCCGGTGCCGTTTTACTTGCTCACGATGAATCAATATCTTCCGAAGTTGTGGATGAAGTTGTTTCGAAAGCAGTTGAAGAAGAAGAGGTTGTAGAGATAAAAACGATAGAATCTGTTTTGGAGGAAAAAAAGGAAATTGACACCGTTTCAACCATCAAGACCCAGAGGGCCAGAGTTATCCAACTTATAGAAGATGAAAACAGTGACGAGTATACTACTTATATAGTACCGGAAGATGAGTTGCCGGAGGTGATTATTACTGCAGGAAGTAAGAAGGTTGATGGTATTATCCCTCCTGCTATCAGTGAGATGATAGGAACGAAGAAAGCTGTAAGCCATAGTGGTAATGATGAATCGGTAGATGAGAAGCTATTGGGAGCCGCGATGAAATATGTAGAAAGTAATATTTCCCGTAGCGATTTATCGGTAGAAGAATTAAGCCGTGAACTGGGAATGAGCCGTGTAAACTTATATAAGAGATTGGTGGCTATGACAGGGAAGACACCGATAGAGTTTATTCGTGTTATTCGTTTGAAGCATGCTGCTAAGTTGTTGCGTGAGACTCGGATGAATATATCGGAAGTTGCTTATCAGGTGGGATTCAATAATCCTAAGTATTTTACTAAATATTTTAAAGAAGAATTTGGTATGCTTCCGTCAGTGTATCAGGAGAAAGAAAAAACAAGAACAAGGCGAATGATAAGAACAATTCCATTTGGAAGTTGTTTTATTTGTAATAATCATCACATTTAAAATAAGAATAGAATGGAACATACAGTCATACATGATGAGAAGGTAAATCGGTTTGAGGTTTTTGAATCGGGACAGATTGCTTATCTGCAATATGAGGAAAAAGACGGGGTGCTGGATATACTCCATACCATGGTTCCTCCACAATTGGAAGGAATGGGAATAGCAGCAGATTTGACAACGGCTGCTGCCAGATATGCCGAAATAAATCAATTGAAGATAAAACCTACTTGTTCATTTGCAAAAACATATTTCATACGTCATTCGCAATACGGGGATTTATTGGTATAAAGACGAAAAAAGCAGTGTGTTGGAAATCCAATGTAACTATTACACTGGTTTGTTTTTGACACACTGCCTTCTTTGGTATCCGTATTTTAGTCACATTGTTTGTGGGTCATAATATCCAATACTAGTTTATCGGTTTCATTCATGCCTTGTGAACCAATTCTGGTCAGGTTGCGGATACTGCGGTCTACATTATCATCGATAATACCTTCTACGGAACTGACGCATTTATGCTCCATTGCTAAAATAGCGGAAAATACAGCTGTAGATACACCACTGGTCAGTTTGAGGGCACAGCTGGGCTTTGCTCCGTCGCAAATCATTCCCGTGATATTGGCTATCATATTTTGTACGGCAAAAGTAATCTGTTCGTAATTTCCTCCCATTAAATAAGTGATACCACAGCTGGAACCTGTTGCAGCCACTACACAGCCGCACAAAGCAGATAAACGCCCCAAACTTTGTTTTATATAAATAACAGTCAAATGACTGAGAACGAGTGCACGAATTAATTCTTCTTCAGATTTATGGTTGTCTTCTGCATAAACCACCACAGGCAAAGTAGCAGTAATTCCTTGGTTTCCACTGCCGGAGTTACTCATTACGGGAATCATGGCTCCGGCCATACGTGCATCGCACGCTGCAGAAGTATAAGATAGAATATGAGTGAAAGTATTGCTGCCTAATAACTGTTTTTCGCTTTTACTTTCTTTTAATATTTTGCCTAATTGATGTCCGTAATTACCTTGAAAAGAGCGTTCGGCTGCATTTTTGTTCAAACGTTTGGTCTCAAGTATGAAGCGGATTTCTTCGAGAGGGGTAGTCGTGGCAAATTCATAAACTTTCCGTAAATTAAGTTCTGGTTCATGTTGTTCTTCTTCAGAGGAGCTTGTAGCCTGTTTGTTCAGTATAACATCATTGTTATGAGATACATATATAAAATTAGTATGCCCTCCTGATATAATAGCCGTTGCCTTGTCATTATCGGCTTCACAGATTATCTCAATATATAGCTTTTCGTCTATGTCTTTTTTAAGCCCGATGCAGATTGCTTGTGAATCTATCAGCTTTTTTCCTTCCTCTACAGCTTCAGGGGGTGCTGTCTTTTAATACTTCAAGCTGGTATTCGGATTTTTCCGATTAAAGCTCCCAAAGCGATGGCAATGGGAAGGCCGATCATACCGGTTCCCGGGATGCCCACTCCCATGGCATTTTTTCAATATATTGGCACTTAACAGTGCTTTTATTTTTTCAGGTCTTTTCCCCTAATGTTTCAGTTGCTTTGGCTACACAAAGTGCGACAGCTATAGGTTCGGTACATCCGATAGCAGGAACCACTTCGCGGTTAATCAGGGCAATGATTTGCTCTCTTTCTGACTTGGCAATCATAGTTTTAGAATTTTTATGAATAAGAAGGCTGTCCGATTCATTTTATTCAGAATGACAAGATGATAGGACTGCCGGGTCTTTAGAGACAGCCTTCTTATCCGGGGTTTTATTTTTCTTTCTTGTAATTATCTAATCCGGTCTGAAGGAAATCCACGTATTTATCTATATCTTCGTCATATGAATACGATTTATTCAGCGGCTTTCCTTCATTGTCTATTAATACATAGAATGGTTGTGCATTAGCACCAAACTTAGAACGTTGCAGATAACTCCATTTGTCACCTACTGTGCGCAGAGTACGTTCCTTACCGTTTTCCATTACCTTGATATGTTCCGGCAATGGCTCTTTGTTGTCTACATATAATGTAATCAGTACATAGTCCTCAGTCATCAACTTGTTTACTTTCGGATCAGTCCATACAGCAGCTTCCATTTTACGGCAATTTACACATCCGTAACCTGTAAAGTCAAGCATTACCGGTTTTCCATTGCGTTTTGCATATTCCATACCGGCATCGTAATCATCAAATTTGGCATGGACTTCATTGTTATACAAATTGAAATCCTGAGTTGTCATAGGAGGAGCGAACGCGCTGACAGCCTTTAACGGTGCTCCCCACAATCCGGGAACCATATATACGGCGAATGCCAAAGAAATCAATGCCATAAAGAAGCGGGGTACACTTGTGGTATTGTCATCGTCATCATGTGGGAATTTAATCTTGCCTAACAAGTAGAATCCTAACAAACCAAAGATTACAATCCACAAGGCAAGGAATGTTTCGCGGTCCAGAATTCTCCATCCATAAGCTAAGTCGGCTACGGATAAAAACTTTAAGGCAAATGCTAATTCAAGGAAACCCAATGTTACTTTTATGACATTCATCCAGCCTCCGGATTTCGGCATTGATTTTAACCAAGACGGGAACATAGCGAACAGTGTGAATGGCAAAGCCAAAGCGATAGCAAAACCCAGCATGCCGATAGCAGGGGCAATGACACTGCCGGTGGTAGAAACTTCTACCAATAAGAAACCTATAATAGGACCTGTGCAAGAGAAAGAAACCAATGACAAGGTAAATGCCATAAGGAAGATACTCAATAAACCGCTTGTTTGTTCTGCTTTGCTATCCACTGCATTACTCCATTTGGAAGGTAATGTCAATTCAAATGCTCCGAAGAATGACGCAGCAAAAATAATCAGCATTAAACAGAACAAGATATTAAATACAGCATTGGTAGATAGAGCATTTAATGCACTTGCACCGAAAATTAAAGTAATAGCCAAACCTAATGCAACATAAATAACTACGATAGATGCACCGTAAGTCCAAGCATCACGGATACCTTTCTTTTTATCTTTGCTGCGTTTCAGGAAGAAACTTACGGTCATTGGAATAATAGGCCATACACACGGAGTGAATAAGGCAAGCAACCCACCGATGAATCCGGCAAAGAAAATATATATCCAAGAACGATCTTGCTGCGAAGTTGTCTCACCATAGCTGTTCAATTCTTTGATAACCGGTGTCCAATAGTCCTGTACAGAGGTTTCGTTATCGGATAAGGCTACAGTAGCAGTACTGTCAATGGCAGTTGTTTCTGCAACAGAATTTTCAGCAGCAGGCTGGTTTACTGTTTCGGCTTTGGTTTCCGATGTTGCAACTGTAGCGGTAGCGGCATTCCCTTTTCCCGAGAAGGAGAACGGTACTTCTGTCGGTGGTAAGCAGTTTTCGTCATTACATGCACCATATTCCAGATAGCCTTCAATTTGATAGGAAGCATCTGTGATTTTTTAAACTTCTGAACAAAAGTTGCAGTATTCTCGAAGTAACGTAATTTCATTTCGAACACTTTGTCGAAGTTTTCAATTTCTTTTCCTTGTGGAGTGAGCTTTCCCATCAGCTCTGCACCTTGTATTTTTTCCACATTAAAGGTAGCGGAGATAGGACCTCCCGAAGGAAGATCAGTGGAATAAACGTGCCATCCGGCATCAATCTTACCAGTGAATACTATTTGTGCTTCCGTATCGGAAATCGTCTTCAACTCGGTTTTAAACTTGACTGGTTCTTGAATTTGGGCAAATGACGGAAGCCATGCCATGATTATCAAAAGGCAGCTTAATAAAAACTTCTTTTTCATTGTCTGTATTTTACGTTATTAATATTCTGATGATACAAAGAAAGGGATAAAATCTAAAAAAGAGTCTTTATACCTATATAAATATCGGCAATTGCTGTTTTCAGAATAAAAATCAAGGGTATATAGTGACTTATTGCTGTTTTTGTAATTCCAGCACTTTATTGCGGTATTGAGAAGGAGTCATTCCCACCACCGATTGGAAAAGGTTGTAGAAAGTAGAAATGGAGTTGAACCCCAAGTCGGCAGAGATTGCTTTTAGCGGGGTGTCGTTTTGGGGATTGGATAATAGACGGATAGCTTCTTCAATACGGAAACGGTTTACATAATGAGTGAAGGATAGTTTGGACTGCTCATTGATAATACGAGAAAGATAGGTGCGGTTTGTGCCTAATAAATCGGCTATTTTATCCTTTGTAATACTGTTGTCTTTGTAAATTTTTTCTTCACGCATGGCTCGCTCTAAAGCTCTGAAAAGTTCCAGACTTTTCTCATCGGTGAGTGATGATCCGGCATATTTTTCGGGAGCATTACCGGACTTTCCGTTTTGTTCCAGTTCTCTGATACGTTGGTTCAGTTCCGTTTCTCTTTTGATTGCTTCTTGATTTTGCTTGACAATACTTAAATAAAGTTTGTTTTTACGGCGGTAGAGGTAATAAAGCAATCCTAATACAATTACAATAATAATAAGAATAAATGTTTGCTGCTGGATGCGTTGTTCTTTCTGCATCACATCTAGCTTACTCTGTTTTATCATATTCTCTTGTCGCTCGGTGTCATATTTAAATCTCATCTCGCTTAAATCTCTTTCCTTATCTTTATTAAAAAGACTATCATTCTCCAAGCGGAACACCTTATAGTAATTCAGTGCGTTATGGTACTGATGAAGTTGTTCGTAACAGGTAGAAAGAGTTTCATAAAGTGCATTGCGGTGAATTGCATTTGCCCGTGCATACGAAATTGCCAATCCTTGTTTCAGTAACAGGATAGCTTCTTCATAGTTCTTTTCCTTCATTAAAACACGGGCGTATCCCAAATGGGCATATACAATGGAAGAAGTTTGTGCAGCCTGTTTATCTTTCATTGCTTTTTTATAGTATTCGATGGCTTGTACATATTCTCCTGAATCACATAGGATATTTCCGAAAAGATTATAAGTATGTGCCTGATCGTAAAAATCATTTTCCAGCATTAACTTTTCTGCTTCATGAATATATTTTATGGCTTCTTCGTTTTGCTTCATCAAGAAATACAGATAAGCGGTATTGATTGCTCCGGTGTAAATAATATAGGGGTCGTTGAGCCTATGTCCGAGTTCATACGATTCTAACGCATATTTGATGCCGGCTTTATCTTTTTTCAGATAATAGATATTAGCTAAATTAGCTAATAGGATAGCGTATTGCTCTTGATATTTATTTTGTTGTGCCAACGTGATACCCTTATACAGCCATTGAATGGCACGATAATAATCTGTATCGATATTGGCAGCATATAGCCCTAAATTGCCATACACTGAGCATAGAAGGGAATCATTGTGAAGTTTGGTTGCCAACTCCAAAGCCAGATTCAAATTCTTTTTTTTGGCAACCTTCTCCCTGCCACTCATCATTTGTGCTTGTCCTTGAAAGAGATAGGAATATAGATAGAGAGATGGATTTTTACTCTTATCCGCTATATTTTTCATGTATTCAGCATAAGTGATTGTTTTGGAGAACTCTCCTTTATTGAGGTAATATTGACATAGAAATTTTAGTGCATTACTATTTTCAGGTTCCTTTTTTGATAACTTCCAGTTGCTTTTCGATAATAAAAGGCTTCTTTTGCGCTTTTGCGCAAAAGGGTGTCCAAAGGAAAAGTACTAAAAGGAGATACGTTATCTTCATGCGTTTTTTCTATTGTAGATGCAAATGTACATGATAATTTTGGGATTTTCATTCTGCATTGTCTCTTTCTTATAATAATTTATGAGGAGAGTAGGCTTAAAAAAAGTGGGATATAAGTGGTCTTAAGAGAAAAAATATAGTGTTTTTTGTTTTTTTTCCCTAAAAGTATTGCAGTTTTAAAAATAAAAGCGTACCTTTGCACCGCTTTCAGGAAGAAAGTACTTCTCAAAGGAGTTTTGGAGAGGTGGCAGAGTGGGTCGATTGCGGCGGTCTTGAAAACCGTTGTACCGCGAGGTACCCGGGGTTCGAATCCCTGTCTCTCCGCAATAAACATTGAAAATCAATAGTTTACAAGAATTACACCCAGTTTTACACCCTACAATGTAAAATTGGGTGTTTTTAGTTTATTTAAGTTCTCTGTATTGTTTCGGCTTAGTTATAAACCGCAAAACGAAATGAAGTACTGAGCGTGTATCAAGGAAATGCAAAATGCGAATAAAAAATTGCTTTTTATTCGTCGACTAAAAAATATTTGTGTAGTTTTGCTTTAAATGATAAAGGCATATGTATGTATTGGGGGTAACATAATAATTAATCGATTTATGATATGAAAACAAAGGGACTGTTAAGGATAGTAGTATTATTCTTTTGTGTGATAGGATTTTCCGGGTGTAATGACGATGAATCTGAATTTTCATCTACTGAGATTCAACAAGCACTTTTTGATATGAAAGGCACGTACAAGGGTGCCGTGGAAGTTTCATATTATAGAGGTAAGGAAATTGCAACCTTTCCCGATGGAATAGCAGTGTCAAAAGATTCTCTAATATTTAAATTGCCTTTATCGCCTATTGCAGAGATGATTAAAGATGAGAACATATCACGGCACTTAAGGGAAATAGGTGATGTTGAAGTAAAAGCAGGATATGAATTCCATCAGATGGATCAAGGTGTCATGAACTTTGTCCTGCACCCTGAAAATATAGTCATTTTAGGCGGATATGGTGCTCCATTGTCAGTGAGAATAGAATTCTCTCAAAATTTTGGAGGTGATGCAGAAATATATAGCCAGTTTATGATGTTTAATATTTCACCGACAGAATTGTGGATAGACAATGAAAGATCAGAAGATTTTTCGCAGCTTGTTTATCATTTCAGGGGTAGTTATGAATGAGGTTTCACATAGAGTTTTCATGAGTAGAAGGTTTATCTTTTAAAAACACTCAAGGTCTTTTAGTTTTGTGAGTGCCGATAGTCATTCGGTGTACAGCCTGTCACCTTTTTAAAGATGAAACTAAAATATTGTACGTTGGGGTAACCCAACTGTTTAGCTACGGCAATAGGGCTATTGTCGTTTTTCTGTAATAAATGCTTGGCTTTCTCCAGTTGCTTGAATTGAACGTATTCTTCCCATGTCTTGCCTGTCTCGAATTTCAGCAGGTCATTAAAATAGGCTGCCGAGAGATGAAGCTTTCCTGCAATATGGTAGGGTGTGGGGATCTTGCCGCTTTGTAGTCTACCGGAAGCAATGTAATCGTCGAGTATCTTTTCTGCTGTTTTTAAAATAGCTTTGTTTTTGTTTTCCCTTGTAATGAACTGACGTTCGTAGTAGCGTGTGCAATAGTCCAGAAAGAGCTCAATGTGTTTTGAGAGGATGGTGTTGCTGTGTGTGTCGATTGGATGATGTAACTCGTCCTCTATATTTTCGAGGCAACAGGTTATCTTTGATGTTTCGCGTTGGGAGAGATGGAGTGCTTCTTCTTTCCGGTATTGGAAAAAGGTATAGTTTTGGATATGGCTTTTCAATGAAGTCTGAGATAGTAGATTGGGATGAAAGGCTAATAGATACCCTTTGTCGGGAAGTGTGTTCTCTTCACTCATGCGAAATATCTCACCGGGCATGAGGAATACCATTGTCGTATTGGAAAAGTCGTAATACTTACGGCCGCAACAGCAGCTGTTGGGACATTCCTCAATGAGCAGGATGGTATAGAAATCAAACTTCACGGCTTCCTGTTTCAAATTGAGATTTTCCAAATTGATGATGCTTACTTGCGGATGCCATGTCTTGCAACCTAAGTTTCGATTGCACTCGCATACAGTCTTGAAGTCTAAAATCTTTTTCATTGTTCGGTTTCTGTTTCTTGCTCTGCAAAAGTAAATAATCATTCAGGCTTTCCTATTACCCGGATTACTGATTATATGACCTGATTTACAGCTTATAATGAGTAAGGTTGAAACTCATAGGGGTTAAGAAAACTGTAATTGAGGTTGGAATATCAGTAATTGAGGTACAATGAAATATGATGTAAACTGCTACTTTTGCTACAGTAAGAATTAATAATGAAACAGCATGAAAAAGTCATTAAGAAGTTTATGCGCAATAACGACGATAAGTCTTTGTGCCATGGGAAACCTGTTTGCGGTAGATAATAATTATTTTAATAGTGTTTATATGATAGATCAAAAACAAAGTTTAGTCCAGGAGTGGGATAAAGTATTCCCACAAAGTGATAAAGTGCATCACATGAAAGTGACTTTTCGTAATCGTTATGGTATCATCCTTGCTGCTGATATGTATATCCCTCGCAATGCTGAAGGAAAGCTGCCTGCTATTGCTGTAAGCGGTCCTTTCGGTGCGGTGAAGGAACAGGCGTCGGGGTTATATGCACAGGCCTTGGCGGAGCGTGGTTTTCTGACGATTGCCTTCGATCCTTCGTATACCGGAGAAAGTGATGGAGAACCCCGTTATGTGGCTTCGCCCGATATTAACACGGAAGATTTTTGTGCAGCAGTGGATTTTCTGTCCATTCGTGACGATGTGGATGCAGAGCGTATTGGTATTTTGGGTATTTGCGGATGGGGTGGTATGGCACTCAATGCAGCGGCTATCGATACCCGAATCAAGGCAACGGTTACGGTAACCATGTATGATATGAGCCGTGTGAATGCCAATGGCTATTTTGACTCAATGAATGCCGATGCACGTTACGAATTGCGTAAGCAGCTCAATGCTCAGCGCACGGAAGATGCGAGGAACGGTTCGTATGCTTTTGGCCGGGGGGAGTGGTGGACCCGTTGCCTGTGGATGCTCCCCAATTCTTGAAGGATTATCATAGTTATTATAAGACAGAACGCGGTTATCACAAGCGTTCGCTTAACTCTAACAATGGGTGGAACAAGACTTCTTCACTCTCTTTCATTAATATGCCTATACTTTCGTATAGTGATGAGATTCGGAGTGCTGTGCTGATGCTTCATGGAGAAAAAGCTCATTCGCGTTATTTCAGTGAAGATGCTTTCAAGAAGTTGAAAGGCGGGAACAAGGAGTTGCTAATCATTCCCGATGCCAGTCACGTGGATTTGTATGATAATCTAAACGTAATTCCGTTTGACAGAATAGAACGGTTCTTCCGTGAATATCTTAAATGAAAAATATTAGTCGGTTCATAGTGGTGGGTTTGTTGTTTCGTGAATTATAAGAGGATGGCTGTCTAAATAGGATGCTTCAATGGAGTGGACATGAATATAATGTATTTGCGGGATTTTCGTGTTTTTTAATATAAGAAAAATGTGCTGTAAAGGAAATAGTTGGTGATAAAATGTTTGCCATCTTATTATAATTGTTACCTTTGTGGGTCTTATAATATGAAAAACAATGAAAATAACAATTCTACAAAGAAATATAGAATGGGCGAATCCTCAAGCAAATGTAGAGAGAGCTGATGAGGCTATTAATCGTTTGCCGGATGCCGATTTGTTTGTTTTACCCGAAATGTTCTCCACTGGTTTTTGTACCAAGCCGGAGGGTGTGGCCGAGAGTGCAGACAGTGAAACATTGCATTGGATGCAGCGTAAAGCGGTCGAGCGTAACTGTGCTGTTGCCGGAAGTGTGGCAGTGCAGGAAAATGGAAAATATTATAACCGTTTCTATTTTGTACATCCTGACGGCTCGGTGCAGCATTATGATAAAAAGCATTTATTTACTTATGGAGGAGAGGATAAACGGTTTACTGCCGGAACGCAAAGGGTGGTGGTAAACTATCGGGGTGTGCGTATTTTGTTGGAAGTATGTTACGATCTCCGCTTCCCGGTGTGGTCTCGTAATTTGGGCGACTATGATATGATACTTTATGTGGCCAGTTGGCCTACTCCCCCGTGTAGATGCATGGAGTGCTTTGCTCCGTGCCCGTGCCATAGAAAATCAATGCTATGTGGCAGGAGTTAATCGGATGGGGACTGACCCGGCTTGTGAATATTCGGGTGGGAGCGCCATCATAGATCCATACGGAAAGACAATGGCCGAATGTCCGTGGAGTTGTGAAAGTGAAGTCACTGCAGAGATAGATATGGAGAAATTAGCAGCATTCCGTGAGAAATTTCCGGTGCTGAATGATGCCGATTCTTTTAGCTTGCTATAAAAAAAGAACGGATAGAATCGAATAATAACTAATAAAATAAATAGATAATGGCAGAAAAAGATTATTGTTGGGCGATGAAGCGATTGCCTTGGGAGCGATACATGCCGGAATATCGGGTGTGTATGCTTATCCGGGAACACCGTCTACAGAAATTACGGAATTCATTCAAAATAATAAGCTGGCACAGGAAAGAAATTTGCATAGTACGTGGTGTACGAATGAGAAGACGGCAATGGAGGCTGCCTTGGGCATGTCTTATGCAGGCAAGCGTGCTTTGGTCTGCATGAAGCATGTAGGTATGAATGTGGCTGCCGATGCTTTTGTCAATTCGGCTATTACGGGAGTGAACGGCGGACTGGTGGTGTTGGCTGCTGATGATCCTTCCATGCATTCTTCACAAAATGAGCAGGACTCCCGTTTTTATGGAAAGTTTGCGATGCTTCCCATTTTGGAACCGTCAAACCAACAAGAAGCTTATGATATGATGCATGATGCCTATACACTTTCGGAAGAATTGAAGTTGCCGGTATTGATGCGTGTCGTTACTCGTTTGGCACATTCACGTGCCGGTGTGAAAGTGGGGGAAGTAGGGGAAGAAAACCAACTGAATCCTGACAGTGAACGTACCCATTGGGTGCTATTGCCGGCCATTGCGCGCAATCAATATGCTGCTTTGATAAAGAAGCAAGAACAGCTGGAAAAGGTTTCAAGAAAGTCGCCATACAATGGTTTGGAAAATTTCAATCCTGACAGCTCTTATGAGTTTGGTATTATAGCTTGCGGTATCGGATATAATTATGTGAAAAAGAATGTGACACAAGACGATTCACCTGTGCCTGTATTAAAAGTATCACAATATCCTTTACCGGCAGAAGAGATTCAGAAGATGGCTGATTGTTGCAAATATATTCTGGTTGTAGAAGATGGACAGCCTTTTGTCGAAGAACAGGTGAAAGCTCTTCTTTCTAGCGATTATACAGTGAAAGGTCGTTTGACCGGTGATCTTCCCCGTACGGGTGAATTGACTCCTGACAATGTGGGTAATGCTATCGGTTGGGCTACCAAATCTCCTTTTGTCACTCCGCAGGTGGTGATGCCTCGTCCTCCGGCTTTATGTCAGGGATGCGGACACCGTGATGTGTATGATGCTTTGAATAAGGTTGCTGCAGAATATCCCGGTGCACGTATCTTTGGTGATATCGGTTGTTATACTTTGGGGGCATTACCTCCGTTCCGTGCTATCGACAGTTGTGTGGATATGGGGGGCTTCTATTACTATGGCAAAAGGTGCTGCGGATGCAGGCGTTTTTCCTGCTATTTCTGTCTGTTATCGGTGACTCTACTTTTACTCATTCGGGCATGACCGGATTGTTGGATGCCGTCAATGATAAAGCGAATATCACGATTATTATTTCCGACAACCTGACCACAGCCATGACCGGCGGACAGGATTCGGCAGGTACAAATAAGTTTGAAGCTATTTGTCTGGGATTGGGGGTAGAACCCGAACATGTACGAGTGGTGGTTCCGTTGCCTAAGAATTTGGAGGAAATAACTCGTATCATTCGTGAAGAAATAGAATATAAAGGAGTGTCTGTTATCATTCCGCGCCGTGAATGTGTGCAGACTTTAAATCGTAAATTGAGACAGAAAAGAGTAGAAAAGGCATGAGAAAAGATATTATACTTTCAGGGGTAGGAGGACAGGGTATCCTCACTATCGCTACTATTATAGGCGAAGCCGCAACTGTTGCAGGTCTTAACTTGAAGCAGGCCGAAGTGCACGGTATGAGTCAGCGGGGAGGTGATGTGCAGTCTAATCTCCGTCTTTCGGACGAAACAATCCATTCAGATCTCATTTCATTGGGGGAAGCGGATTTGATTATTTCTATGGAGCCTATGGAGGCTTTGCGCTATTTGCCTTATTTGGAAAAAGAAGGATGGGTGGTTACTTCTGCAAATCCGTTTAAGAATATTCCCAATTATCCCGATGAGGAAGAATTGATGAAGACGCTGAATAGTCTTCCGCGTGTAGCCAAACTGGAAATAGAAGATATAGCGAAGGAAAATAATATGCCGAAATGTGCGAATGTCATCTTGTTGGGCATGGCTGCTAAATTTATTGGAATTCTGTCACCTGAACAACTGCGCGAAAGTATCGGTCGGGTGTTCGCTTCTAAAGGTGAGAAGATAGTGGAAATGAATAAGCGGGCTTTTGATATAGGTTTGGAAGCGGCAAAGAATCGGTAGGATGCTATGAAAATATTTAGTGAAGAATTGGTAGAAAGAGCTGTGTCGGAACTGCATATTGCCGACCTCTCACAGGCAACTATCGGCGATGTGTTGTTGGTTGCTCAATATTTGGAGAAAGAAACCGGTATTCCTTTTTATTCGGATGGATCAAGGCTCTCCGGGGCTTCCTGCCAATCAAATAGGTATAGAGGCCGAGAAAGCAGCGCTCGACCGGGGGTCGGTTCACAATATCCGGCCGCTGCGGGTGTGGCTGAATTAAAGAATGAAGCTTCTCGTTTTGTAAAGGCATTTATGAATGTAGAAATTTCTCCGCGTGCCTGTGTGCCGACTACGGGTTCGGTTGCAGGTTCGTTCGGTTCGTTTATTGCTTGTACGCAGCGCATTTCCGGAAAAAAATAAAGTATTGTTTATCGATCCCGGATTTCCGATTCAGAAATCCCAGCTTCGCATTATAGGGGTGCAGTGGGAAGAATTTGATATTTATGCTTATCGGGGGGCTGCTTTGCATGATAAATTGGAAAGCATGTTGAGCACGGGCGAAATTGCTGCTATCGTATACTCCAATCCGAATAATCCGGCATGGATTTGTCTGGAAGAGGAAGAATTGGCTATTATCGGTGAACTGGCAACAAAATATGATGTGATTGTGATGGAGGACTTGGCTTATTTCTGCATGGATTTCCGTCGTGATTTGGGACATCCGTTTGAGCCGCCTTATCCTCCTACAGTAGCGCATTATACGGATAATTATATTCTGATGTTGTCTTCTTCCAAGATTTTCAGTTATGCGGGTCAGCGTATGGCATTGACATGTATTAGTGATAAGTTGTTCGACCGACAGTATCCGGCATTGGCAGAACGCTATAAAGATGCAGGTGTCTTCGGACCTACTTTGATAGCTTCTATTCTTTATATGATAACTTCAGGTTGTACGGCATCTACTCAATATGCTTATGCAGAGATGCTCCGTTTGTCTACCGAAGGTAAGATTAATTTTGTGGAGGATACGCGTGAGTATGCCCGTCGTGCCGAACGCATGAAGAAGATATTTACCGACAACGGTTTCCACATTGTTTATGATTATGATGCGACTCAGGTGGTTGGAGACGGATTTTTCTTCACTATCGGTTATGGCAAGATGAAAGGTGGTGAGTTGCTGCGTGAATTGTTGTATTATGGTGTGAGCAGTATTTCTCTTTCCACTACCGGAAGTGAGCAGGAAGGTGTGCGGGCTTGCACATCAAGAATGAGAGAGGAGCTGTATCCTGTCATGGAAGAACGTATGAAAGCTTTCCATGAAGACCATCCATGATAGATGAAAGACTAACACAAATAAAATCAATCTATTACTATGATTTGGAACAAAAATAAAGAATGTATGAGTCGGGATGAGATGCATGCGCTTCAAAGTAAGCGTTTGCAGAAATTGGTTGCACTGGTCTATCATAATGTCCCGTTCTATCGTAATAAGATGCAGGAGATGGATTTGTCTCCCGATGATATCCGTAGCATTGATGATATCGTGAAACTTCCTTTTACTACCAAACAGGATTTGCGGGATAATTATCCTTATGGGCTTCAGGCTGCTCCTGCTTCTGAAATAGTGCGTGTACATGCCTCTTCGGGCACTACCGGAAATCCTACTATTGTAGGTTATACCCGTCGTGACTTATCTGTGTGGTCGGAAGTAATGTCTCGTTGTCTTGCCGCTTATGGGGTGACTCGGGAAGATACGTTCTCGGTGAGTTATGGCTATGGCTTGTTTACCGGTGGTTTGGGTGCTCATTATGGTGTGGAAAATTTAGGTGCAACGGTTATTCCGGCGTCTACGGGAAATACTGAAAAGCATGTGCGTCTGATTCGTGATTTAGGTATAACCGGTATCGCTTGTACTCCATCATACGCCCTTTATCTGGCAGAAACGGTGGAACGAATGGGGCTTACCAAAGATGATATAAAATTGCGTATCGGTGCTTTTGGTGCAGAACCTTGGACAGACAATATGCGTAAGGAAATAGAAGAGCGGTTGGGATTGAAAGGTTATAATCTGTATGGATTGAGCGAAATCATGGGACCGGGCGTTTCCTTCGAGTGCCAGGAACAAAATGGCTCTCATATCAATGAAGACCATTTCTACCCTGAAATAATCAATCCTGAAACATTGGAACAACTTCCCAGCGGGCAGCAGGGTGAATTGGTATTCACTACGCTCACCAAAGAGGGAATGCCGTTGTTGCGTTACCGCACAAAGGATTTATGTTCGTTGATGGAGGGTACTTGCGCTTGTGGTCGTACCAGTGTTCGTATGAGCCGCATCATGGGACGTAGTGATGATATGTTGATTATTCGTGGCATCAATGTCTTTCCTTCACAAGTGGAAAGTGTTATTTTGGGAATGCCTGAATTTGAACCTCAGTATATGCTGGTTGTCGACAGGCAAAATAATCTTGATATTCTTCAGGTTCAGGTGGAGGTTCGTCGTGACTTCTTCTCAGATGATTTAGGACGTATGCTTGCCATGAAAAAAGACATTGAGTGACAAATTAAAGAGTGTGCTTTCTTCTATCAGTGCGGATATTAAACTGATGGAGCCGAACAGTATCAGTCGTAGTGAAGGAAAGAGCAAGCACGTGATAGATAAACGAGTATTAAAATAAAAACTTTACGCAATATGACAATTAAGCAATTATCTGTTTTTCTGGAAAATAAAACCGGAAGAATTAATGATGTAGCAAAGACGTTGGCGAAGTATGACATTAATATGCACGCGTTCAGCATGGCTGAGTCTACAGATTTTGGAATCCTTCGTCTGATTGTTTCTGATGTCGATAAAGCAGTGGAAGTGCTCCGTGCAGAAAACTTTGCTGTAATGCTGACCGATGTGGTATGTATCAGTTGCCCGAATGTAGCAGGTTCGTTGTCGGCAATCCTGGAATGTCTGGCTGTCGAACAAATCTTTATTGAATACATGTATGCTTTTGCTCAGGGTGATACGGCAAATGTGGTTATACGTCCTAATGATTTGAAGAAATGCGTGCAAGTATTGGAGAAATGCCAATGTGATATTTTGAATAAAAATAATCTGTAAGATTTCCGCATATTCGTTTGGGAAAAGAAAAAGAGGCAGTCTCGCTGTGTAGGGACTGCCTCTTTTTTGCAGAGTAGGTTATTATTGATTATTCAGCAATACAAATAGAAACACGGTTTTCTTCAGCTGTTGAGAACGGCTGAACTGTGTCACCTTTGTAATCTACATTAATTCTGTTTTCAGTGATACCTTTGGCTTTCAAAGCTTCTGCAACGGCGTTGGCACGTTTTTGCGAGATAGTTTTGTTGTAAGCGGCAGTACCGGTTTGAACGTCTGCATAACCGGTGATAGTTACTTTAGCATTAGGATATTTATTCAAATAGTCCACGATGCTGTTTACTTTACCCAGTTCGGCTTCTTTAATTTTAGAAGAGTTGATAACGAAGAAGATGTTTTCTGTCAATGCTTCAACTTTTACAGGTTTGGGCTCTTCCTTTACAACCGGTTGCGGTTTAGGCTCTTCTTTTTTAGGAGCAGGAGCTGGAGCCGGTTCATAATAAACAGGTTCTGTCTTCTTGTAAGTCTTGCCAAACTTGAATGTGAAACCTACCAATCCGTTGAATTGCCAGTCTGCATTACCTGCTTTCTTTGAATTGTATTTATCGGATAACGCATTGGCATTTACTTCTAAGTTGACGAATACATGGTCGCTCAAACGAATGTTTGCGCCTAAACCTCCGCGTCCTACAATAAAGTTTTTGCTGTCATTCCATAAATATCTTAACTCATGTCCCTGTGCGTTGACAGCCACAGCTTCGTCATTGTCAAATGCATGGTTGAAACCTACTCCTAAGAAACCATAAGCATTGAATACACGTTTGGGATTGAATTTGCAGAATAAAGCACTTAAGTCCAACATAGCATCTACGTTGCCCTGTACAAATTTATATTTATACACGGTGGAAGGAGAAGCCCATGCTCCTTTAGCTTCCCAAGCACTTACTCCGGCACGCAGACCAAATAACGGGCTGAATTGGTAACCCCCTGTAACTTGTGCAGCTGGTGATATCAAATCCGAGAAACTAGCTTCACCCAAAGTATGGCTGGCACCGCCTTGAATTTGCATAAACCAATGAGGGTTGAACACCACTTTACCTTCTTCTTTCACTTCCTGAGCAAAAGAACTAACTGTGCAAAGAGAGAATGCACAGATTAAGAATTTCTTTGTTAAATTTGATAGTCCCATTTTTAAAAATATTTTGGTGATTCTGCAAAGGTATAAAAAAATAATATATCAACACGTTTTTTCACAAAAATATGTTGATATACTAATAAAACCGGAATTTAAGCTTACCAAATGAGACTGTAATCGGTTTAGAACAAACTCCAGGCTACGGTTAATCCTGCCATAACGATGGCTACCATACTCATTAATTTAATAAGTATATTCAGGCTTGGACCGGATGTATCTTTAAACGGATCTCCTACTGTGTCTCCGGTGACAGTCGCTTTGTGTACTTCACTGCCCTTTGCCGCCAAAATTGCCTTCTTCCACATATTTCTTGGCGTTATCCCATGCACCGCCCGAATTTGCCATGAAAATGGCGAGAACAAAACCGGATGACAAACCGCCAATCAGCAGTCCGATTACTCCCGGAACACCAAATAAGAGTCCGGTGGCAATGGGAGCAATAATAGCCAGCAGAGATGGGAATACCATTTCTCGTTGTGCACCTTTGGTTGAAATTTGTACACATCGTGCGTAGTCGGGTTCGGGCTTCACCGGTCAGAATCCCTTTTATTTCCCGGAATTGTCTGCGTACTTCTTCCACCATGTGGGCAGCTGCACGTCCTACTGCGTTCATTGTCAGTCCGCAGAATAAAAATGCCATCATGCTACCGATAAAAATTCCCGAAAGAACTTTCGGATTCATCAGTGTTACATCATAGTACAGCATATAATCGGTGAAACTTGCATTGTGTACTTCAACAGTAATGCCGTTGGGCAGTTCTAAAATTGTTTGTCCCAATCGAGTCAGTCCGATACGTATTTCTTCTATGTATGATGCCAGCAGTGCCAGACCTGTGAGCGCTGCAGAACCGATGGCAAATCCTTTTCCGGTAGCGGCTGTCGTATTACCCAACGAATCGAGGGCGTCTGTGCGCTTGCGCACTTCTTCGCCCAATCCACTCATTTCTGCATTGCCTCCGGCATTGTCGGCTATCGGACCGTAAGCATCAGTAGCAAGAGTGATGCCCAAGGTGGAAAGCATTCCTACAGCGGCAATTCCGATACCATACAGTCCCATGGAAATATTGGCAAAATCAAAACCTGATGCGAGCCAATAAGAAAGGATAATTCCGACTACTACCGCCAAGACGGGGATAGTGGTAGATACCATACCCAGCCCGATACCTGAGATGATTACGGTGGCCGGACCGGTCTTTCCGCTTTCGGCCAAACGTTGTGTTGGTTTATATGATTGAGAAGTGTAATATTCGGTAGAACGCCCGATGATAATTCC